>LLEN01000043.1_pt1 | contig 26232 bp, 37 predicted proteins | sample 595881 | NCBI WGS metagenome assembly LLEN01 (sample SAMN02919314, study PRJNA255460) | bioreactor metagenome | biome: chemostat; feature: culture 2012_10.3; material: sediment; isolation source: day86 10degC chemostat 2012 inoculated with Wadden Sea sediment taken from... | place: Germany: Bremen ...
AACATATCATTAGGCTATCTTCACAAAGCCCTCAAAAGGCTAAAAATAGCCCAAGTACCATTTAGATTCCAAACGTCAACTAACACCTATGCTCTGGCCACCGGCTTCAACATGAAATCAAATAAGACCAAGCTGTTGCAGCATTCCCATTTGATCCCACTGTTCCCAACGCTCAACAACTTGTTCCCCTTCCACACAATCTAGAATCAGCCCTTCGAACTGTGCCCGTTTTCCTGTGGACAGGGAATCGCCAAGAGGCCCTGTGTGTGTTCCTTATGCCAACCACCTTGTCGCGACTTTGTTACCTGAAACTATCTGGTCTTCCACCATTATCTGCAAGTCTGGAAATGCGGCTAAGAGGCCCTCAACCAACTCTTTAAATCCGGCAACTGAGAGATTTGGCTCAGCTGATCCCGCTATATGAATAACACAGTTTGGCGCGAAAACTTCATCTGCAACCGAAACATCGCCCCTATTCAAACCTTCAATCCATATACGTTCGTACTTGGTAACTGATAACGTCATTTTATCTCCAGCCTTTGGGTTGTTTTCTGTGCTATCGATACCGCACTTCACCACGTTTCATGCATTGTAAAGGTATAGACTAATGCCTGAAAAAATTCACAGATTAACCCGCAATAAGTTCATTAACCCACCTGACAATCCGATCATAGTGAGTGCCTTTCCAATAAACTTTGTTGCACCCTCGCATTGCCAAAAAAAACGGAAAACAATCGTAACGAATTCTCAGGTACAACGCCTTTTAGCTGTGTTTTTTTTCTATAGGATGCAACACGCCATTACAACACGAGCAGCGTGTAAAAGGATTTAAATAGTTCTCTAGCTGCAAGCGGCGGATCACTTCTCTTAGCTGTGTTTCAACGTGATCACTTCGTACCCAGTAACCATGCGTGACGATACCATATTTAAAGATGCCTTTATCTCGGGTTAGAATGATTCGCTTTTCTCGCAAGGAGATATCAACGATTTCTCTATCTTCAAAATGGTTATTGTATAGTGTATCGAACCCAAGTAATCTCAGTTTAAGGGCTAACTTGCCCAAATTAACATCAACTACAAATTTAGTTTCCCGCAAAGGTTTTGGACGAAGGCGGATCAAAGGCTGAATATCAAACAGTTCAAATGCTGGATAAACAGAAACCATTTCACTGCCCTTCATCTTGCAATCAAAAGTGACCGAAACACCATCAATCAAAATCAAATCGATTTCAGTATGCGGTACGCCAATGGCTTCAATCGTGTCTTTAATCGAAGGCCTCCCTATGTATGCATAGGGAAACAATACCTTACGTTTTACCTGTGGCAGAAAATCATTGAGCTCTTCGTAAAATCGGAAATGCGAAATTCGTGTCGTAGACGCGTGTTGGTCCGCCTTCATGACACAAGCTCATTGATACTGGTGGGAGTGGAATAGAAATTAGCCATAAAAAAAATAGAACTAGAAAAGTACATTCAAGACTATTAAATAGTAGGCCAATATAAGAACTAGAGCAAAAAAAACAATAAAGCAACCAGCAAGTGAAGGAAGGCCTGCAATAAACATCATGAGTCCAAAATGATAATTTTCTCGGTACTGTTTATGCTTATCTGATTTAGTGTCATACCCTGATACCATGGATTGAGCTCGGCGCCCAGCTCTATCAAGGTCATATTTTCTACTCGCTTTTCCACCATCCCACGCCAAGCCGGCAATACCCCATAAAATAATACAGATATAGAAAAGATAATCCGTTGGATGATTTACAGAAAATAAATCAAAAAAAAGTAGTTTAATAACCAAACAGTCAGTGCTGCAACTATATTGGCAATAACAACAAACTTCACCAGTCTTCGCATAGATAATCACGCTCTATTGGACAATCAAATATGCCTTTATCATTCACAATTATCATCAATTACACAACAACCATCTTCGATAAATACGAACAAGTGTGTACTTGGTATTTAACCATTCATATTACTCATTTCAAATCATGCTCTAGCTCTGACACTGTTTTTCCATTAAGGAAAATACAGTTGTCTCACAGGCAAATCGCAATTGAGGCCTTACCACACTACGATATCGCTACTTTAGATAGACCATAAGAAAATGAATATGAAGAAAATACTATTTTGCTGCTTCTCTCTGGTATTGATGTATCCATTAGGGATTGACCTCTATTTGGTGGGTTTACCTCAAATCGCAGCCAGTTTACAGGCCACTGAAGCCGATCTTCATGCCGCATTCTCTATTTACCTGGTTGGAATGGCATCGACGATGATTTTTGGCGGACTGCTCGCTGACAAGTGTGGCCGAAGACCAGTTGCTATTTTGAGTGCTATCATTTTCACCCTGGCCTCATGGTGGGCAATGCAGGCAACCGAACCTCTACAGTTCTTCATCGCACGCTTTGGTCAGGGCATAGGCTCCGGCTTTGCCTATGTGGTTGCTTTTGCCATTCTTCGTGACGTTCTCGATGATGACAAACGAGCCAAAGTACTATCGATGATAAATGGCATTACATGCATCATTCCTGTTCTCGCACCCGTTATCGGTCACCTCATTCTGCTTGTTTCGCCATGGCCGGTTCTGTTTTTGGTAATGGCTATTACTGCTGTCATGATTGGTCTAGCCTGCCTGTTCGCTCTAAAGGAAACACGTTCAGTCAATCATCAAGAATCTGGCTCCATCCCTTGGCATAAGTTCCTGTCTCGCTTTTTCCTGAGCCGGTTATTCATTCTTAGTTTCAGCGTGGCGGCCATTCTGACTTATGTAAATACCTCGCCTATGCTAATGATGGAGATCATGGGCTTCTCGACCGGACAATACTCAATGGCAATGGCGCTACTGGCAGCAGTAAGTATGACAACCGCATTTATAACACCAACGTTGCTTGTAATACTTGGCCAACAACGTGTGATGGTTGCTTCACAATTCTTGTTCCTGATCGCAGGTGTGCAGCTATCCTTTGCCGGAATAATCAGTAACCTTCCACTCTTTTTTTTACTGGTTTTGCCTTCATCTGTTCAGGTTTTTCTCTGGGATTCGGCACAGCCACCAGCCAAGCATTGAAACCCTTTGATACCCATGCGGGATTAGCCAGCTCAGTACTGGGGATCAGCCAAATCACCCTATCAGCTTTCTATATCTGGTTTATGGGCTGGTTAGGTGTAAGTGCCTGAACATGCTTACTATTTTGCTATTTGTTACCTGCATAGGTAACCTCGCAGCACTACTCTTCCCTCGTTCAACGAAAGCAGCTTTGATCACCCCAGAGGTCACTTCAGACCGCGCAGTTTAATTAAGACACTGCGATTAATTCAGGAATAATTATCAATGAGCAAACCTCTTCATCGGCTTGATCTAAACCTATTAATCACAATGCAGGTACTATTACAGGAACGCAGTGTTACTAAAACAGCGAAGAAGCTCAATGTGACTCCTTCAGCCATTAGTAAGGCGCTAGGTAAGCTACGTGACTGGTTTGGCGATCCACTTTTTATACGTGAACCACACGGACTACAACCCACCCCGCTCTCCTTGAGTATGGAAGAAGAACTCTCAGAATGGTTCCAACTCGGTTCGCAGTTATCAGAAAAAAAAGGTACTGCAACACCACGCGGCGTGAACTTCCAGCTAATGATGGAAGCACCGCTGCATATGCTGGTATTGGGTAGTTTGCCTCAGCTAATCAACGGGCAATACCCTGACTCGACAATACGGATCCTTGATTGGGATTACGACTCTCTAGAAGCCATCATCAACGGTGAGGCAGATATTGGTTTCTGTGGCAGGGAGACGCACCACCGTTCACAGGAAACCTTAGCACTCCTACCTTACTACATTGACTACGAAGTGCTGTTTGAAGACCGGCCAATGGTATTTATTCGTGATGATCACCCTGTCTTACAACAAGAATGGGATCTTGATGCTTTCCTTGCCTACTCACATATTAATATTATCTGGGAAGCAAGAGAGCGATGGGCACTAGATGAGGTATTGGCAGGGCTAGGAAAAGAACGAAAAATCGCGCTGTCGGTTTCAAACTTTGATCAATCTTTGTTTATGGCAGCACAGCTGGGGCATGAGATGTTCACCACCGCGCCTGGATATTGCCAACACTTTGCTACCGAACGCTATCCCAATCTGGTGGCTCTTCCTATTCCGATTTCAGACCAGGCCTGTAAAGAACTCGCCATTCCATTTACGCTGATGTGGCACAAGCGTAACGCCTATAACCCAAAGATTGTCTGGCTACGTTCTGTGATCAAAGAATTGGTATCAAGGAATAGATAGCTAGAGGCAGCGCCAAAACGCTGCCTTTCATTGAAAATAGTTAGCTCTTATTCACCGTAAATATCAAAATTAAAATACTTCGATGCAATTTTTTTTCGTAAGTACCATTCTCTCGAATAGTTTTAATCGCTCGATTAAATTTATCAGCTAGCTTCTTATCTTTTAAACGAAGTGCCAATGCAGTCCCTTCGCCAATGTAGCTGTATCGGTAACGGCTTCCCCCGTAAACGCAAACCCTTCGCCATATTCTTTGTTAAGGAATGCCAGCGCCAATTGGTCAGAGTTGCCAAAAGCTGCATCTAATCGGCCACTTTGCAGATCTAAGTAGACTTCATCCTGACCGGTATAGCGACGAATTGTAGCAACGTCACCAAACTTATCGGTAACGTAACGATCATGAATTGTACCTAGCTGAACACCGATATATTTTCCTTTCAGACCAGCCTTGTCGATCGTTACTCCAGATGTTTTACCTGCTACAAAACGCGCCGGAGTTTGGTAATACTTATCAGTAAAAAGTACCCGCTTCTTACGCTCTTCGGTGATCCGCATCGATGCCATAATAACATCTGATTTGCGAGCCAGCAGCGATGGAATCAACCCGTCCCAACTTTGGGTTACCCACACGCAGTTAAGCTGCGCCTCAGCACACAATGCATCGGCTATTTCAATATCAAAGCCCTGTGGAGTACCGGTAGCATCTTTATAATTAAAAGGAGGATAAGTAAAGTCCGATGCCAGTCGTACTGGTTTCTGCTGCGCTGCCTGCACACTTCCGAAGGTGGCAGCAGCAAGTACAATTCCCAAGCATCCCAAGCTGATAATTTTCTTCATTACAAAATCCCTCTAATAATATTCTTTTAACGCATTTAAGGTTTCGAGCATACTGTTTTTTTTGAACCGATCGATATTCGGACACAATTCGCCAATGCAGCTCATGCGCCTGATTACGTGTAACAATTCCCTTGCTAAGTAAATAGGTATAAATACAATCAGCGCCTGTGAACCGAATCAATACAAAGTTCGTAGCTGACATGTATACCTTCTCTACAATGGCAAGCTTTTGAACTTCTTCGATAAACCATTCACGAGTTGAGATAAGTTCATCAGACTGAGAACGCATTTGGGTGACACCGTCACTCTCCAGAGCACGAAGTGCTATTTCCGCGATTGGATCGGCAATTGGATAAGGTGCAATTAATCTTGAAATATATTCCATCACACTGCTATCAGCCAGCAAGAAACCGCAACGAATTGCGGCAAGGCCAAAGGCTTTTGACAATGTGCGGATCACCACCAAGTTGGGATATTGCTCAATCAAGCTGACCACACTGGTTTCAGGGGCAAACTCAATGTAAGCCTCGTCAACAACAACCAAGGTTGATTCTTTGCTCGCTTCAAGCAAGGAAATGATATCTACTTGATTAATTACATTTCCGGTCGGGTTATTCGGAGAGCAGAGAAACAGGATTTTAGTTTCAGGCAACTGCTCAACTATCGCAGCCATGTCGAGTTGAAAGTCTTCTAACAGCGGTACTTTTACGGGCTCAACCGCTATTGAATCCGCGCAAAACTCATACATTGCGTAAGTAGGCGGACAGATCATGATCTTGTCGGCACCTGGTTGGCAGAATGTTCTGATCAGCAAATCAATGGCTTCGTCAGCACCGCGAACAGCCACAGCTTCACAGTTCAACTTCTTCCCCGTACCACGACAATACTCCAGATAAGTGCTGGCAACATCTTGTGGCAGAAAATCCGGATATCGATGGTATTCCCCATCTTGTACACAATAGCGACAGCTTTTTTTTCCAGTTCATTGGCATTAAGCCATAGATGACCACTGCCGCCGATTCTGCGTGCTGATTGATAAGGCATGAGTTTTTGTACTGCCTTAGGTGCCAAGCGTGATGCTAAAGAATTCACTTACAACCTCCAACCATTGAATATTTTTCAGGACCAAAACCCCAAAAAACGCATTTGTATGCAATTAAGCGGAATGAATTATCCATTAATTTCGTTAAATTGATTATATGCAGAGCCAGCTTGAAATCAGAATCGAAATCTCGGCATACTAGCTATGAGAAAATAGCATGGCTAGAGATATGAACAATCGCACACCGACAATGAAAGAACTACAGTCTTTTTTTTGGTAACGGCTCAGCAGCTAAACTTCACAGCTGCGGCCAGGTATTGAATATCACTCAAGGCGCAGTCAGCCGCCAAATCATTAGCCTTGAAGAGCGATTGAAGGTACGGCTATTCAACAGACATGCACGTGGGCTGACCCTAACAAGCAAAGGCCTTGAGTTTCTTCCGCTAATTGAAAATGCGATGGGTCAGATCCATAGGGCTGTTGATCAAGTCTCTAACGATAAGCGACAAATCAAACTAAAAGCCCCAAGCTGTATCACTTCTTGGCTGCTACCCAAGCTCATGTCATTTCAGCAGGCATACCCTGAGGTTGATGTCGAACTGACTTCTGCTATCAAGCACAATGTGAATTTTGCTTCCGAATCCTTCGATGCTGCTATTTGTTATGGCAAACAGCCAAAACAAAACGATCTCAGCGCATTCCTTTTGTTTGATGAATTGCTGTCACCCATGTGCTCGCCAAAGCTGCTAAACAGCCAAACCAGCACACTAGGTGCGGATGAAATGGCAAACTATACGTGGCTCCATGCGACACCTCAAAAAAAAGTGACTGGAAATTATGGTTAGACCATTGCGACGAAACATCAGCGACCAGCGAGCAAGATCAACACTTTGCGACTCTTGATTTGGCGGTAAGTGCTGCTATTCAAGGATTCGGTATTGCGGTAGGTGATATCGCGTTAGCCAAGCAAGATCTTGATTCCGGTCGCCTGATTATGCCAAACCCAAAAATTGTTACTTCTGGAAATGGCTATTTCTTGGTTAGGCCGACCAACATTCAAAACCCATCTCTTGATTTACTCTTTAAATGGATAGTTAACTGAAGGAGAAATGGCAGCAGAGAAAGCTCACGCTTTCTCTGCTGCCCTGTTCTGTATTGTTAATTATACTTTAATCGGCTCGCAGAAGCTGACATCAGCAACACCAGTGTTTAGATCATAACTGTGGTACAGTTCAAAGCATGCCCTGTCATCAACTTCCAGACCAGACGCAACAATCTCTTCCATAAGACTTTCCCAAAACGTACCATACTGACTCTTTTCATTCACCGTTTCGCGAATTGATGCATAGCTACCCGCCGGCAGTTTCTTCACTTCAATACCTTGTCCGCCTTCTGTCCCTTCCGGCACAGTCAAGCAAATATCTGTACGGCATTTATCCGCAGGCGTCGCTTCCGGATTATCGTGGTAAATAAGCAAGCACAGACCGTCTTGCAACCCTTTGGCTCCAGCCCATTGGTACAACTTTCCTAAAGCTGGTTCATAATTCTCACCATAAGGTCCGGTGACACGGACATACGCTAAGCAACGCTCTTCTAGCAATTCAGTTTTCATGTTCTCACTCCTTTGTGGTTGATATCCAACACTATAATCTTCCGAGTGAGATGTTTCGTGTCTAGTCTTGCGAAGAGTGTGTCCAATCTTGCTATTTCTCAGCAACTGCGAGTATTCCTCAAGCGTACTGCAGTTTCGGATCTCAGTAGGTGTAACACCAAAATAAAGCCGAAACGCTTTTGCTAGGCTCTGTGAGCTAGAAAAACCATGATCAAGAGCGACTTCTGTAACGCTGCACTTCTTAAAAAAAACAAATGCTGGGCCGCATTCTGTAATTTCAATCGCTTGATATGGTTTGCCAGAGTTTCCCCTGTTACAGCTTTAAAGATTCGATGAAAATGATGAGGAGAAAGGTTTGCTATCGCGGCAACCTGCTGCAGATTCACAGATTCTGCGTAATGCTGTTCCAAATAGCGGATCACTGGGGTTAGCCGTTGTAAGTAGTCCATTTCACTCAGCTCTTAATCTTGTTATACCAAACTAAATCCTTGTCACCGCATCATAGAACAGCTCTTAATAAAATCAACCAACTAGCAGGGAAGCTATACATTAAACGGAAAGAAAACAGTAAACGACTAAGCTTATAGGGTGTTAAACACTGCACAAACAACACTAAGGTTGGACTATGCTCGATTGGCTAAAAAAAACATCTTTTCTCAGAAGCCAGAAACAACAGATGACAATCTGGTAGAGAAACAAACAGATGACCAAGAACTACGTGACAATAACAAGCAGGAGAATATTGCCCGAGGTTCCTCTTCAGACAATGACACTGAGCAATAACGTGACATCGTCATTCAATAAGCACGGGAGTCGACCAGATACAATCGAACCTGTTCGACTCCCCTGTCTAACTTCAATTTCTGGCTTTAGTTTCTAACATCTACTTCAGACATATCATCAAGCATCTTCGTTAGAAAAAGACACCAGCCACTCCTTAGGAGACAATCCCGTTTTCTTTCGAAACGCTCGAGCAAAGCCGGACGTATTGCTATAGCCAACCTCGTCGGCAACATGGCTGATTGGCAACCCTTTTTTTTCAGCAAGCTTTGTGCAATGCTAATTTTCCATCCCAGAATATAGTCTCCAGGCGGAACCCCCAGCACCTGGCGAAAAGTTTCAATAAAGGTCGTACGGGACATTGCTGCCTGCTGAGCCAGTTCAGTAATAGAATCTGACAATCCGGGATTACGGTGAATAGATAACAGCACCGACGCGAGTTTAGGGTGGCTCAAACCTGCCAACATCCCTTGCTTAACGACCCCTTGTGAGACCAACTCGCGCATCAGCATCACTACCAATACTTCGGTTAATCTATCCATCACCAATGTTCTCCCGTTCTTGCAGCTATGTACCTCTTCAAACAAGCTACTCACAACCCCAGTTAACCCCGGACAACGAGCTAATGGAAGCAACACCATTTCTGGCAGCGTGTTGGCTATCGGGTTATGTCTTCCTGCCCCATAGCTAATTTCTGCGCAAACCACTTCAGCTCGATCGTCTTGGTCAGCTAACAAACGGTGAGGAATGGGTTGCGGGAACAGTAGCAAGCTAGGTTCAGTTAACTGAATTTTCTCACTACCGTTTTTAACGACAGTGAGCCTTCCAGCCTTAAGCAGGTGTAAATGGCCTACAGCATCTTGAGCTTGCTCAAACTGCGACACCCCGCATAGCTGTCCCGAATAAAACACACCGGCTGATACTGAAAACCTGTTCAGTACCTCTGATAGCGGATCCATGCTCATCTCCGTACGATTGGTATAAAAAACCGAATCATAGTATCTCAAAAGTTCGGAACTTAGGTATAGATTATAGTTATTGCCAACCGGTAATTCGAAAACGGAGATTCACCATGAACATGTTCATCAAATTCTTGCGCCTCGTGGCTGTAATGACTGTACTGAGTATTTCAACTACCGCGTTCAGTGCAGATATTGACGTAAGCGCCAATAGCAACGATGTCGCGATTAAAGGGTATGATCCTGTCGCCTATTTCACCGATAGCAAAGCGGTCAAAGGCGACCAAGCATTCTCCGCAGCCCACAAAAATGCAATCTACCACTTCAGTACTGCAGGCAACCGTGATGCTTTCAAAGCTGATCCCGAAAAATATGCACCGCAATACGGTGGTTACTGTGCTTTTGGTGTTGCGATGGGCAAGAAGTTTGAAACAGACCCGAATGCATGGAAAGTTGTCGACAACAAGCTATACCTGAACTTGGAACAAGAGTGTACAAAAGCGTTGGCTAGAGGATATTCCTGGTTATATCAATACTGCCAATACCAACTGGAGTACAATTAAGACAGTTGAAGCGGACAAGCTATAACTACGAGAACCATGTAAGTGCAGTTACTGCAAAAGCAACCAATCGAGCTCCGGCAATCTGCCGGAGCTTAATAACCTACTGTTCGAATTTCATTTGAAGAACTCGGTGACTAAACAGGTGATTGATTTGAGAATTATCGAATACTGATACACCAAAATAGTAGGTTTTTGACGAGTCAGAAAACTGGACATCTTGTTCGTTGGCCTTCTCACCAGTAGTTACACGCTTACGCTTAAACTCCAACATCCATTTGCCCTCTTTCCACATGGCTTTCGCACTGATATCACCACGAGATCCAGTAAATGGGCTAACTAAAATCGATGCCAAACGATGACCCGGCTTAAAGGTATCAAAAAAAATAACACTTGGTCATCAGGGCCTATTGCATAGCTGTCGGTATCATTCCACATCTTCGTTCCCATCGCAGGTGCAAGCTGATCATCCGTTATATTGTCCTTGTATCCACCACCTGTTTGATGATCGCTTTTCCTACCCCAGTTTTTATTGACGACAGGATCAATGGTCGAATCAACGAACTGATCGTCGAACTGTTCGGTCAGCCCAGTACGAACCGCTTTCCAGTGCCACATATCAATCGTTTCTCCTTGCCTAGGGGTAAACTTCCTCCCCGGAGACGTCTGCTGGACATCAGCAACAACACCTCCTGCATCTGCCATGTGACAGGCGATAGCACACCCTTTTTTTTCTCAAACCCTCTGGCGTTTATATTCCAATAAATACTGGCTTTATCCTCATAGTAGGTATTCTCATGCCCCGTCTTATCTTTGTTCATTAACCGCTTCCATGTATTATCTTGCTGCTTCTCCCATGGGAACCGATCAAGGCTTTTAGTAGGATCATCCCACTGAACAAAGAAATAGACGAACTCATCATCATAAAGCGATTGAATCGAATAATTCGTTTCACGAATTCCTTCATATTGGGCCGGCTCATAAGGCGTGTTGTCTAAAACCAGAGTCAAGGGAGCCGCCTTCAGCCAGACACTTTCCGCCACACCATCTAACTCAACGGGTTGATCAGTCTTAGAACTAATTAATGTATTAGCAGCGAAGGATGAAATAGTTGTCAACAGACCGATAGCAACAACTATAGGCTTCACTGTACCACTGAGATGCGTACTCATTATTCTTCTCCATCTGCGTATGCACCAACTACCCAATAACTGTAGTGCAACCCAACGCCTTCAGTAGAAAAACAACTCATCTTACTGATTCGCAATATTTCATATAGGACAAGGTTTGACTTATATCAATCCGGATAGGACTTTCACCTGTACAACCAGCAGAATTGACTACACTAATACTGCATCTCAATATGACTTACAGGAGGCAATTATGAGCTTGGTCCCACGTGATTCATGGTTCGATTTCAATCAAATGTTTGATCATGCTTTTCCTACTCTGAGGCATAAATTTGATGTGGAATCATTCTCTCCAAGAATTGACATCGTCGAGAAAGAAGAAAGCTTTGAAATTACAGCCGATTTACCTGGAGTCCGAAAGGAAGACATCTCCGTTCAGATCAACAGTGGCAACCTCACTATTGAAGCGACTACATCGCGAAACGAAGAGCAAAAGGAAGGCGATAAGGTGATTAGGAAAGAAAGATACGAAGGCAAGCTAATGCGAAGCTTCTATCTTGGCCATAACCTAAAACAAGAAACTATTAGCGCTTCATTCACTGACGGCGTACTAAGGGTGGAGGTACCTAAAATCGAACCATCTCAGCCAAACAGTACAAAGATTGAAGTTAGATAAATTATCGTCACCTCAAAATTGTTACACTGTTACTTTGGCCGGTTATATAATCGGCCTTCTTTTTTTTAGCGTTTAACGTTATAATAAATTCCAGGCTACGGTATCATGCCGTATACATCGAATGAACCCATTGAAACCACTCCTATGGCTAAAGCAAAACCTGTTGTCAGCATTGAAACCTATGGTATTCATACTACTTGGGACGCTAAATCAAAGCACCTTCCGAAAATCAAAACATTTACAACCGATGTTCCCGCTGAAATTGATATCGAGTTTGGCTTTACCGTCAATATCAAGAAAGCCCGTGGTGAAAAAAAATCCGCTACTGTATCTACCACCCGAACATTACCGACGACTCCGGAGAGGCCATGGAACCGTTTGACGGTGAACTGCACGTTCGTACCAACGACTGGGATTTTTATCTTGGCGATACTATTTGGGAGCTATCTCAAATAAGATTGGAGACTGGCGAATGACAATTGAAATGCGCGGCAAGGTGATCGCCGAGAAAACGTTCAACGTCTATGCCCGTGACGAAGCCGAATTCTGGAAGCGCAGAGGGTTTTAAGCTGTATTTCTTTTATCAAAAACGAGCGTGGTTATACCTACCACGCGTACTCGCAATCATCCAAAACTGTTTATCAAATTCTTTGAAAAACGTGGTGTTATGATTCTTGGATTCATAGAACCTGGTTAAGTAATTCCACGAGTTCATTTTCCGTTATTGGCATTTTTGCTAATTCTATGCTGCAAGAAGCACCGCCTCTTAGCATATAGCAGTGGTTGTACAGTGATCGTGATGAAACCACTTACCGTTAATACATACATCTGTATAACATTTAGGATCTTGCTTTAATTTCATTTTACAACCTATTATTTCACTTAACGTAGTAACAACATATTATGTAACGCGTACTCAAAATATGATTTAGGTCAATTTTTACATTCAATTACCTCGATAGTACTAGTGGTAATTTTTACTTTAGTGATGAAAGCAACAAAAAAAATAAAGCCCCGATTAACTCGGGGCTTTGTAAATATTCAATTGCATACGGTTAGGCTTATGAACTCCCCTCTCTTGGGGTTAGCATCGCTTCCATCTGTTGAGTATCCTTGCCTATCAAGCGTACCGACAACGCGTTAACCTCATCCAGTGTCAATTTCGACATAATCTTCTCAGGATGAATTGCCGCTTGAGGATCTGCGCCAAACAACAGGTAACTGCTGAGTATTAGCGCTTGTTCCTGTGGATTGGTCAGCCTCGATTTCATATCTGCAGCCAACTGCGACTTGGCCGCAGCAAACTCATCCGCAGTAAAGCCCATTCTTGCCTTTTCCAGTACCCGTTGAGTGCTTATTCGCACAGCGTTTAGCTTATCGGGTGCTGCATTAACAATAAAAGCCACCAGCGCCTCACCACTACCATCAAACAGGTAAGCTGGACATATGGATCATAACTTAACCCCTGTGCATTGCGCAGCTCATCGCGATATCTCTTATCCAATAAGCGATAGAATAAATCAGACGTAAATCGATCTCGGGTTGTTTTCGGCTCTCCCTGAGAAAACAGGTTAACCTCATAATTAATCGTATTATCGACCGCTTCCATTACTTCTTCGACGCAGTCGATACCTTAGGACCTGTTCGATAATCTGTTATTACTGGCGCAATCTCAGCCCCAGTGTCAGACTCGGCTTCAAAAGAAATACCAGCCACATAACGCCTAAGCATTCTGTTGAATTCTCCTACCTCGATATCCGCACTGACCACTAGGGTAAAATTGCGCTTCTTCCGCATCAGGGTATCAATAGCAGCCTGTACCTGCTCCGGTGTTACTTGCTCAAAATCATCCCCAGTTACAATCTGCATCGGGCTCTCAGAAGGGTAAAGCGTCCCGACAACCTGACTGACAAAACGACCAAACGGAGAAGATAGCCATTTATTCTGTTCGATAGCTAATTCATGTTGTACCGCTGTGAATTGCTGTTCGTTCACTTTTGCTGCAGTCATCGCCTGGTTCAGCACCGAGAAAGCAAACGGAAGCTCCTGCTTGCCCGTTACACTATATAAGCCATGCGAGGTTTCCCAAATAACCGGTTCAAGATACGTGTTATGGCGAAGCAGTAACTTGTCAAATTCCGACGCGGTAAACCCTGCCAGCCCGCTACGAGCAAAGACCGGCCCGACCATTTTAGCCGCATGGTGTAACTCTGGCGGCAATGCCGCCATACCACCGGATGACATCAGATACAGATGAACGTCACCACCAGCTTTGGGCATCTGCCTTAACCAGACGTCGATACCATTTTCCAATGTCCAGCGGTGTGTCGCTGGCTCAATCGCCTCATAAGAAGTGATCTCTCCACCTTTTTCTGGCAACGGGAAAGTTGCTGAAGATGAAGCCATCAGCAACTCTTTGCCTCAGCAGATAACTGCTCTTGGAACTGAGCAAGCGTTGCTTTGGCTTTCTCTGCATTCTCTTCCCTTGTAAGCAGTAAGATCGGCTTATTGTTTGCTGCACTAAGGTATTCTTTGATTGCTTTATTCAGCCTTTCTTTATCCAGCTGCGCAACAAACTGCTTCAACTGGCTGCGAACCGCTTCCTTCGGCTGTTGCGTTTTTCCTACCATAAGGGCGTTGAGGCGATCTTCAGAAAAATCGACTGCTTTTTTTTATGTAACCACTGTGTATCTAAGCTTTTGACATCATTTCGCCACATTTCTTTAATCGTAGCTAACTCAATATCACCAACGCCATAGTCGCGTAAGCTGGCTAATTCTTCTGCAAAGAATTGCTGAGCCGCCAGCCGGTCAGATTCTGCAAATTCAACGACTATCTCACCGATATAACGATTAATGATAAGGCTTGTGCCGCTAAATGAGTTAAGCAGTGGTGACTGAGCTTCTATATGCCGATCTTTCAACCGCTGTCCGATAGCCTGTAGCACCGCATCCTCAAGAAGCACAGCCTGATATTCAGTATCAGTTGTCACCTGGCTGTCACTAAACTCCAACAACAAACCAATTCCAGCCTGTTGTCCGGCTGCGCCAGAAATAAACAAAGGCTCGGAAGTTAGCCCCGCAATCCCTTCTCTTTCTGATTCTGTTGTAACTGGCTGATCAACCAAGGCTTCTGTCACACCCAAATCTGCCTCACCAAAATAGTGAGAAATCATTGGCTCTAACTGCTTGCTGTTAATGTCTCCGGTAATGATCAGTTCTGTTTGTTGAGGTGAATAATGGGCACGATAAAATGCCATCAAACCATCACGATTCAGGCGGTGGATGCTTTCTTGAGTACCGAGCACATCTCTACCTTCATAGCGACTGTCTTCCAGTAACGCCTCGAAGACTTTAAGCTCCGCGGGTTTGTCACCACGCCGGGAAGCCCGAAACTCTCCTAATACCGCACCTTTTTCGTTCTCAATAAGGCTAGGGTCCAAAGTCAACTTTCCGGTGGCAATATCACTAAGCCAGGTAATCGCGCTATCCAGTCGTTTATTATTCGGAAGATCGATTTGATAACTCGTTATATCATGCGTCGTAAATGCATTCAGATCATGTCCAAACGAGACGCCCGCGTCGGCAAACAATGACTCAACTTTCTTGGCATCGAAACCGGAACTGCCAAGAAACGCCATATGCTCGAGGAAGTGCGCATACCCCGCCTGCTCAGCGGTTTCATCTACTGCGCCAGCGTGGACTAGCAGACGGAGTGAAACCGGCTCCCCGCTAACTGGCCGAAAATGATATTGCATTCCATTATCCAGTTGCCCTTGCAACCATTGGCTATCCGCTTTAAGGGTTGTGGTTCTGGTAAACGATGGCAAGCCGCCAACAACAATATGGTAAATATTATTCCCCAGGGCCTAACTAATCTTTTTATTTCCATATACTAATGCTCAAACCTGCATATCCAACCAATTTATTATCATACAATTATCAAGCAGCTGAAATATATAATTATTTTAAATAAACCAATAGGTAAGACTAAACTTGCAATTTATACAGAAACCAATTAAATCTGTATCTGCAGCCAATTGATTGAGATAATTGACTTCACTCTGAGCACTATAATCCATAACCGCACGCAGGATGTTTGGCTGCTATGTTGGCATCCTTACGCCGCACAGTTACAATAAACACCACTATTTCCGCCCAAATTACAGGTTTATTTCGTGATTACTTCTCACGCAGCCAACACCGTTATCGTCCTCGACTTTGAAACAACCGGACTTTCACCGAATATGGGCGATCGTGCCATTGAAATAGGTGCCGTGAAAATTGACAACGGCATTGTTGTCGATCGTTTCCAGCAACTCATGAACCCAGGATTCAGAGTAAGCAGTTTTATCGCAGGCTATACCGGTATTACCAATCAAATGCTGCAAAATGCCCCAGCCTGTGACGAGGTCATGGATCAGTTTGCCGATTTTATTGCCGGGTATAACCTTGTTGCTCATAATGCTTCGTTTGATCAGCGTTTTCTCGATGCCGAACTGGAAAATATCGGCCGTGATTACCAAGGACAGTTCGCCTGTTCAATGCTGATTGCCCGCCGTTTGTACCAACAAGCTCCCAATCACAAACTTGGCACCTTGGTTGAGTACAAAGATATCGATAATGACGGTGTATTCCACCGTGCCTTGGCTGATTCCGAAATGACTGCCAATCTGTGGCTATTAATGCTGGACGATTTAAAAGCAGATTATCAGATCACGATGCCCAACTTTTCGGTGATGCAGAAACTCTCACGTACCGCCAAGGCATCGGTGCCTACTTATTTAAAGAAGCAAGCCAGCTGATAGATACATTCATGTAATGAAAATTAATAAGGAAAAACAATGGGACTATTCGACGCACTATTAGGTAATACCGGCGAAATGAGTAACGAGGAAGCCACTGAAGAGCTCGCCACAATACTCGGTATCGATGAACAGATTGAACTGGCCTACAAGCTAATTCGAGACATGATTGTTCTGACCGACCGTCGCTTAATCTTGATTGATAAACAAGGAATGACCGGGAAAAAAAAGTAGAATACCGCTCTGTACCTTATAAATCTATTACTATGTATACCGTTGAAACGACTGGTCATTTCGATTTGGATGCAGAGCTTAAGCTGTGGATTTCCGGCCAGCCTGAACCTATCGCATTGGAATTTAATGGCAAGACAAATGTCTACGATATGCAAGGACTACTGGCGGCAAAAATTGCTGGTAAGTAGATTATAAATAAGCTGCTGGTAATTAACTAAATCATCATAGCTAGAAACACCTCAGCCCAATTTTAAAGCCACGATATACGTGGCTTTTCTCTTAATGCATATACTGATTATTTGTAGCTTACAGTTTCAACACTTCTTTTAACCAAGCTGAAATATCCTGTATTTGTGGCATACAGACCTGATGTTCCATCGGATAAGTCCGCCAGTTTGGGTTACAGCCAGCTGCCAACAAATCACTGACGGCATCTTCACCCATTGTTGGTAATACAACCGGATCATAAGTGCCATGCATAACTTCTAGTGGTATTGACCTGTTAGTTTCACTAACCGTAACAATGTCTGATGTTGGAAAGTACGTAGAAAGAGCAAGCAACCCTGCAAGCTTGTGCTGAAAACTAAGCGCAGCATGATAAGCAACAGCGCCGCCCTGCGAAAAACCAGCAACAATAATACGCTGACTTTCAATACCACGTTCCATTTCGCGCTCAATTAACTCGGTTACTCGCTTGGCCGAATCAAGAAGCTGATCGGTATTGAGTTTACGCCCTGCCCCCATTTCCAGAATGTCATACCATGCAGGCATTACTACACCACCATTGATGGTAACGGCAATCGAAGGTGAATGAGGGAAAATAAAGCGAACTGGCGCACCCTGCGATAAATTCAGTTCAGGGAGAATAGCCTCAAAGTCATGGCCATTGGAACCTAGCCATGGAGCCAAATCACAGTAGCCGTCGGTTCAACTCTTGGCTCTACTTCAACACACGGTAAATAAGTCATGTTTAATATGTCTGATAGTTAGGTGCTTTCACCATACACCGAATTCAAACATATTTACCACCCTCATCGTTATGCCCGTGGTATTAATATGACAGAAACAAAAAAAACCACTGATTAAACGTCAGTGGTTTTCTATATTTCACCATTTTGAAACGTAGGGTTTGCAAACTATTCAGGAACAACCCGAGCCGTTTTTCCGTCGATATTTACCCTAACCCTTTGCCCTACCTGGAAAATTGCACTTGGATTCACTTCCTGTACTATGGCTATAGTTTCTCCGCTATCCATTTTGATTGTCAGGTTCACACCGTCTCGTCTTGTGACACCTTCGGCCGCTTTACTACCTGCAACACCACCAAGTACACCACCACCGATTGCCGCGATATCAGATCCCGAACCTCCGCCGATTTTCGATCCGAGAATACCACCAACAGCGGCACCCGCTATAGCACCGACGACTTGCCCTTCACCTTCAATACTAACTGGCTCAGTTTTCATAATGGTTCCATAGCGTACCTGCTGAATTGTCCGTGTATCAGCAACACCGTATGAGTCTCCGTAAGGATTATTAGAGCACCCTGTAAAACCAAATATAGAAAACATCAGTACAATAGAGTAGAAAATCTTCACATCATCACCTGCCTGACAAAATCACCATTTCAATGCAATAAGTATAGAATCTATGAGCCTTTCTATTCACACAATCGATTGGTTGGTTGTTTTGCAGGCAGCAATGAGTCGAGAGGCTATCTTTCAATTGATTATTATCTAAAAACCGCTACTTTATGCATCCTCTTGATTAGTCCGCATAGCAAGCGTCACACAGCCATCTTTGATTTTATTCACTTTTCAAATGACTTGAAGCAGATGCCTCGCCTTGTGCAATTTCAATAGTATTCAGATTATGCTTAACTTTCGACCTCGTATTGATCTACCGTTACTTCTCGCTATTTCTTTGTTAATTCTACTTGGCTCTCTCACCGTATGGAGTGCCAGTGGCTTCAGTGAACCCATGCTAGAGCGCCACCTTATCAGGGCACTCATATCCCTTACGGCCTTAATTATCATGTCGACTATTCCACCAATAAAATACCAGCATACAGCCCCCTACCTATATGGCCTGACTATTATATTGTTGCTTGGTGTCATAATAATGGGCGACAGTACTAATGGCTCACAGCGCTGGCTTGCATTGGGACCTGCTCGCTTCCAGCCTTCAGAACTGGTGAAAGTCGCCATCCCCATGATGATTGCATGGATGCTGGTTGTCGATCCCGGTAGGCCTAATCTTAAAAAGATCATCCTTTGCTTGATAGTCACAGCAATCCCTGCCGGTTTGATTTTCATTCAACCCGACCTTGATGGCGCGATATTCACCGTGACCTACGCATTATTTGTTCTCTATTTTTCCGGTATGAGCTGGAAAATCATTTCCTCCTTTCTTGCCATCATTGCTACTACAATCCCGATGCTATGGTTTTTTTTGTAATGGCAGCCTATCAGAAAAAAAACGTGTAACACAGTTTCTGAACCCTGAATCCGATCCTCTCGGCGCAGGTTATCAGATCATTCAGTCACTCATCGCTATTGGCTCCGGAGGTATCAAGGGGAAAGGCTGGACAAACGCCACCCAAGGCCACCTTGGCTTCATTCCGGAAAGTCACACTGACTTTATCTTTTCCACCTATGCCGAAGAGTGGGGATTTCTAGGCAGCCTACTGTTAATCGGGCTCTACTTGTTTATTACAGGCAGAGTGATCTGGTTGACCAGCCAATGTGAATCACCATTTTCACGCTTGGTAAGCGGCGCACTCGCATTAAGCTTCTTCCTCTACGCATTTATCAATGTAGGAATGGTCAGTGGCGGATTACCCGTTATGGGCAGCCCGCTACCTTTCTTTAGCTATGGAGGAACAGCAATGATCACTCAAGGTGTGTGCTTTGGTATTATTATGTCCCTTTGCCTGTACAAGCCTTATAAAAAAAACTAGGAAACAGATACTAAAAAAAATAAAGGCCAACAACAGGAAATAACAAGGAGTAGATATGTTAGCTATCAGCGACCAGCTTTACCCCCAATACTACAAACACGGTACCGACAAACCGTTCTAGCCACAGACTAAACCGCTGACTGCTTCTCAGTTTTTGCGTCAGTATAGAAGCTGCCAGCACATAGATGACTTCGACGATGATTGCAACAACGATGATCAACAGTCCCAAGTACATCAGTTGAAAAGGTACGTCACCATACCCTTCGCGAACAAACTGAGGCAAAAAGGCCATAAAAAAAAGATGGCAACTTTGGGATTAAGAATATCAACATCACCCCCTGCTTAAAGGCAGCCATTGCTGTCTCTTTGGGAACTGTTTGTGACTCAATATTCAGCAACGAACCTGCCGATGAAAATGATTGCCATGCAAGATAGAGTAAATATCCTGCACCGATATATTTCACTACCGTAAATGCCAACGCTGACGATGCCAGCACGGCCGATAGCCCAACCGCAGCGGCAAAAACATGAACTAGAGCTCCGGTACAAACCCCGAGAGCAGAGGCTACTCCCACTTTCTTACCATTCGCTACCGTTTTGGTCAGGATATATAGCAAATCCGGTCCCGGCGCAATATTCAACGCAAGTGCCGTCGAGAAAAACAACAACCAAAAACTATAATCAGACATTCAACTTCCTTATCCATACGTATCAACTCATCCATTTGATCCGATATAAACAAACTCAATATAAAAATAGAACCCCCCACTTTTGGTTTACATGCTTACATAAATATTTGCGTGTCAATTCAAATTAATAGCAAAGGTTCTCACTATAGGCTGATACGCTTCAGGTTAATTCAGTTTCATCTCCCTTTGCCTTAGCGATTGAAGCTATATGGAAAATATCTATCCATATTGACCCGATTAATAACAGAATTCCTGATCACTATTCATAAGTACCTGGCCTATGGCATGATTGCTGTGCTGTTTGCACATATTGCAGGTGCCCTAAAGCACCGATTCTTCGACCGACCTGAAAATGATGTGCTGGCAAAAATGATTTAAAACGCATATTTATTTGATCAGTCCGATGCTGAATCATAGCTATAGTTTTTAACAACTTCCTTTGCCATACTGGCTGGTGATAATAATACCAACGGGTATTTCCTCCAGTTTCAATCAAGGAAGAAGAATGAAAGACGAAACGCTATCGATACACTACGGTTACGAAACAGATCCGACTACCAAGTCTGTAGCTACCCCGATTTATCAAACCGTGGCCTATGAGTTTGATAATGCCCAGCATGGTGCGGACCTGTTTAACCTTGAAGTACCGGGTAATATCTATACCCGTATTATGAACCCGACCAACGATGTACTAGAGCAACGCATGGCTGCCTTGGAGGGCGGCATTGCTGGTCTTGTTGTCAGCGCGGGCAGCGCTGCTATCAATTATGCGATTCTGACCTTGGCAGAAGCTGGCGATAACATCATTTCGACTCCACAGTTATATGGCGGCAGTTACACCCTGTTCGCCCATATGCTCCCGAAACAAGGTATTGAAGTACGTTTTGCCAAAGACGACAGTCCCGAGAGCCTGGCAGAACTTATCGATGAAAATACGAAAGCAGTCTACTGCGAAAGTATCGGTAATCCGGCCGGCAACATCGTCGACATAGAGCGCATTGCCGATCTCGCCCACGCTCAGGGTGTTCCAGTTATTGTCGATAACACTGTAGCCACCCCAATTTTATGCAAACCAATCCAATTCGGTGCCGATATTGTTGTTCACTCTCTCACCAAGTATGTCGGCGGACACGGAACAACTCTCGGCGGCGTTATTGTCGATTCCGGTAAATTCCCATGGGCACAGCATAAAAACCGTTTCCCTGTGTTTAACCAACCAGAGCCGTCATATCATGGTGTGGTCTATACCGAAGCGTTTGGTGACGCCGCCTATATCGGTCGGGCACGTACCGTTCCACTGCGCAATACCGGTTCGGCCCTATCACCCATGAATGCATTTATGCTTATACAAGGGCTTGAAACTCTGCCATTACGTATGGAACGTCACACTGAGAATGCGCTTAAAGTCGCCGAATACCTGAACAAACATGACCAGGTGAGTTGGGTTAGCTATGCAGCCTGCCAGACTCCCCTTATTATCCGCTCGCTGAAAAGTACATGGGGGGTAAACCATCGGCCATTTTATCTTTCGGCCTGAAAGACGGTTACGAGGCCGGTGTCCGTTTCTATGACAGCCTTAAAATATTCAAGCGCTTGGTCAACATCGGCGATGCAAAATCACTAGCGTGCCACCCGGCATCGACAACACACCGTCAGTTGAGCGAAGAAGAACAGCATCAGGCCGGAGTTAGCCCGGAAATGATCCGGCTTTCAGTGGGTATCGAGCATATTGATGACATCTTGGCCGATCTTGAGCAGGCGTTGAGCGCTTAGTCCTTTTAATTCAAAACAGTGGCTCTAGCGCCTTAATTTCTACAATGTGGCAGCTATGGTTTTGTAGCTGCCACATAATTGTATCTATAGCCAGCGTTAAACGTATAACAAGCCTGTTATATTCACTCTGTTATAATACCCCCAGTTAACACCAAACAGAGATGTTATATTTTGTCGCAAGAGAACTGCACCACAGTCAAACAACCTGACACCATCAAAGTGGCGACCTTCAATTTATGTAATTATCTTGAGCCGCCTTACGCTTTCTATGACTTTGAAAATATCTACAGTGCAGAGCAATGGCAGAAAAAAAACAGAACTGGATAAGCAACTACCTGAGTGAACATCAGCCGGATGTGATCGGCTTTCAGGAAGTCTTTAGCCCCGAATCACTTCAACAGTTAGTGAAGAGTCAAGGATTCCCCTATTTCGCAGTAATTGACGAAGCGAAACTAGTCGACGACTACATTTACCAAAGCCCGGTGGTAGCCATCGCTTCCCGTTACCCCATTAAAGCTACTTCACCAGTTCAAGCGAATGCTGAACTGGCGACAGCAATGGGGCTATGCGATGACTTTCAATTTAGTCGGCAACCACTTCGCGCAACAATTGATATTCCTCATTTCGGGCTGTGTGATTGCTATGTTGTACATTTCAAATCCAAACGTCCAACAGATCCAACAGTTAATGAAACAGACACGGACGCAGATACTGATGCCAAAGATAGCGTCATCAAAGCCTTTACGACAGAGATCTCAGGTAGCTGGGCATCATCAATACAGCGGGGTTCCGAAGCTGCTCTGTTGCTGACTGCAATCATCGAGCGAAGAGCACAATCAGGCAACCCGATATTGCTAATGGGTGATTTCAACGACAACTTACAAGATGGTGTATTGCAGCACCTTTTGACCCAAACAGTGCGTAACCGCTCGCAAGGAGGCATTAACCAGCTGTTAGCTCCCTACCGACTTAAGGACAGCTGGGCATTATTTCAAGCGGCTACTCAGAACCTGGATAATGATGAAAAACTGCCCAAACAGCGTCCTTACAGCCATTATTTCGGCAGCAAGGGCTCTGTACTGGATTACATCCTATTATCTTGTGAATTTGACGCTGAATATCAAGAAAGTCTGGCAGAGGTGAGTTGCTACCATACCGATGATCGGCACCTGATTAACCCCATTTACGAGCGGGACAGCCAAAGCACCGATCATGCAGTTGTCATGATAAGCCTTACATTGCGCTCGTAGTGGCTCGCTTTTTTTTCCTAAACGAATACCGTCACGGATGTTTAACCCCATTAAGACTGCATTGGTAAACCCAGCGATAAGTTCGACAATCTGTACAGTCCAGTAAACCTGATCAAACTGACCGTTTGTCGACCATGACGCGAGAAAATAGGCCGCTGGGATCAAGATAAAAATCCCGTTGGCAGCGGCTATTTTCATTCGCATCTCTTTTGCGGCAAACACCCCTGTAGGCTTTGTCCGATAGAGCTTCTTTGCCGTAATACCTGTCGTCATCATGGCTACAACAAGCAGGGACACACAAGATAAGATCCCTTGCTTAACCTGGGTAATGATTGCTAAATCACCCCATAGATCGGCCACAACAGTACTGGTAAAAAAAATGTCACAATGAGCAAAAAAAAGCACATACCGCAGCGTATTTATGTAATTTTTTTTCAAGGTGTTAGATTTCATGATTGCTATCCTAATTTCCGCTACTGAATTATCTTCTGATTTATGTTCCTGCATTGTTTTTATTTAATTTACACCGCAATCATTGCTTGCGCAACAGTTGCGATATAAATTATCAACGCCGAATACGAATCGGAGAAAATCATGAAAGTTTAGGACCTAGCTACTCGCCTCTATTACAGCCTATCAGGAGCATTTATCACCTGATAGAAATGTCCAGTTCACCCCCGGTTTTCGGGCAATTATCGTATTGACCTTATCTTTCGGGGTCATTTTTTTTGCTTATTCCAATGTGAATATTCGCAAGGTGATAGGGACATACGCATTGAAAAGGCGTATGTACTTCCCTTATAGTACCCAAAACGATTGAATTAATTGAAAGATCATCATGAGTACAACCTTTGATCGACAAGAAAGCTTTGGCTGGCTGGTAAATGTTGTTGCCAATAACGCAGGAAAAAGCTTTGATAACGAGTTAAAAAAAAGCACGGACTGTCTATTGCACTCTGGCCGACCCTAATGTGCTTATGGGAAGAGGAAGGGATAACCCAGCGTGATATTGCACTAAAGTCCAAGGTAGAGAGTTCAACAACAACACGCACGTTGGACAAGCTAGTAAAGCTGGAGCTCGTTGAACGACACGAAGACCCAAATAGCCGCCGATCTTTCCGGATCTATCTCACTGATAAAGGAAGAGCGCTAAAAGACGTCTTGCTACCTGTTCCTGTCGCAGTCAATAAAGCGGTGCTATCTTCACTAAATGAAGACGAGCAGAAAATGTTAATCAAACTGCTTCAGAAAATGGTCAAGATATCTAGTTGAATTTCACCATGACCGGCAAACCTTCTATTTTAAGTTTGTCGGGAATGGTCTCTTCAAGGATCAACTTTACCTTCAGCATACTTTTATGGCCTTCAAACGGCCCTGCTAGCTGAGGTGGGATTTTGTCGGCGAGTTCAACTTCACGCCCGACTCTGGCTTTGATCTCTTCCCCACTCGAGAACTGAATCACCGCCTTCTCACCCTGCTGCACTTCTTCAATATACTTAGGTAGCACGTAAGCATTTACCTGATACTGATAGGCACTAGCCAGCAAAAGCAAAGGCGTCTCTTCAAATACCCAGTCACCGGGTTTTACCAGTACATCAACCACTCGCCCCCCACTGAATGCGACAGGCTGCAACTGGGTTAGCCGGCTTTCCATCTCCGCCAAATCCCGCTTCAGTTCATTCATTGCCATTGATTGTGAACCAGCAGAGACCAACTCCTGTATCTTTCTCATTTCATCCACTTTTCGTTGCAGTGCCTGCTGGTAGATAAGCTGAGACTGGGTGCGAATTTGCAATACTGCAGCAAAATCTGCACTCGATACCAAGTTTTGCTTCTTGTATTTGGCGTACTCCTGAAACACCGATTCCTGATTTTTTTTGCCCCTTCCCTGGCAATACGAATTTCTTCATCTAATGCGGCCATTTTTGCCTGGTTATAACGCCGCCAGTCGAACTTTAGTTGCGAAAGCTGATACCGACGTTCGGCAATGCCAGCGCGTAGCAATGGTGACGTCACCCTCATCAAAGGTGTACCCGGCTCGACCTCCTCTCCAATAACGGCGAATACTTCATCGATTTGTCCTTCACCGCTGGCAACAACTAGCTGCGGCTCAGTTGTTACAATGCCTGGGGCGGTCGTGATCACCCAGTCTCGTCCCACATACCAAAGTAAAAAGGCAACAGGCTGAATGTTAGGATCAAAATGAAATACCAACGGAGATTAAATGCCACCCGTTTGGCGGGTGCATAGGGAACCCTTATCCCTTCTTCTTTCGATGCATCCTGCTGTTTGGGGGAATTAAACGTGACCTTCATTGAGACCTCTTGTCCTTACCACTCCGCCACCAGCGAAAACGATGCCCCCGTTTCAACACCCACCATGGGGCCATGCCACTTTCTTCATGTGAGCTTCGAAAAATCTCATTCAGCAAAGCAACAGCAGCCCACATTCTGACAACGAAAGTATAAATAGGAAACAGGACAAGCCAAGGGGCTATTTTCAAGTCTTTCAGCGGCCGTTCGGAAACCGCGACAACAAAAACCAGAAAATTAATCACAGAAAACAGCCAATAGATCAGGTACAGACCAATCAGTATCGCGGCTACAAACTGAGAGGGATAGGCGAAAACTAAC
>LLEN01000044.1_pt1 | contig 26130 bp, 33 predicted proteins | sample 595881 | NCBI WGS metagenome assembly LLEN01 (sample SAMN02919314, study PRJNA255460) | bioreactor metagenome | biome: chemostat; feature: culture 2012_10.3; material: sediment; isolation source: day86 10degC chemostat 2012 inoculated with Wadden Sea sediment taken from... | place: Germany: Bremen ...
TGTTTGGTATCACCAGCCACGAGTGGATTAAAAAGTACTTCGTTTTGAATCAGCGTAGTAAAAGGATTTACAACGTTTGCTGATGCTGGGGCTGTCAGAAAATAGCCTGAATCATTGATCAAATAAGGAGCCTGATTGTTATCCGACGTCCGAGCAAATTTCGTTACCTTTTGTTCTAGCTCGCCACAAGTTCCGTCAAGATCTGCATCAATGCAAACGGATAGCTTGCTATAGGCATAAGACTCTTTGCTTGGAGTGTCTGCTGCGTTATCACTGCCACAACCGACAAGAAGGCTACAGCCAGCTAAAAATGTCGCAATTCTTGAAAGCTTAAATTTTCCATTCATAAAAACGATACTTCACCGATTGAAATGTTATGTGTAAAAATTGACCGTTTATTTGGTCTTTTTGAGTGTTTTGTAGATATTTTTTTTAAAGCAAAGACTCGAATATAATTGATAATTAGTATCATTTCCATTAGCATGCGCGAAAAATTGCTATTAATAATTCCTCTCATGAATGATTTCAAACGGTTTTAGGAAGGTTAGTTGTATGGTGCTAGAAGGGAAAAAAAACATCATTTGCGCTCACGGTGATCGCGAGTTCGTTATTGATTGGCTGCAATGGCTCCGGCTCGGATCCAAAGCTTGATTCAAAACCGGGAAATACCGCGTCGGCATCGGAAATATCCGGTGTTGCACTTGATGGCTATCTTAAAAATGCCAAAGTGTGTCTTGACCTCAATCACAACTTCACATGTGATACGAGCGATGGGGAAGCTGTATTGACCGATAGTCAAGGCGCATATTCTCTTGCGCGCAATGGTGCTGATTTGTCCCAATACAACGTAGTTGTCGAGGCAATTGCCAACCAAACCGTTGATATGGACTTTCCGCTTTCACCTGTCCAGAATGGTTTTGCCCTTAGCGCACCAGCAAGCTCTGCAGGTGTTGTGAGCCCGCTGACGACCCTAACCTCAGTGGTTGCCACTCAGCAAGGTGTTGATTTCTCTACAGCAAGAGACATGCTTGCCACAACACTTGGTGTCGATAGCCAGCGGTTGACGTCAGACTTTCTGGCTAGCTCTCATGCACAGGACAAACAGCTTCATGCTCTGGCCCAGGGTCTGGCTTCTCTGATGCAGGAAGCTGAACAGGTAGCCGTTTCCGATGGTGTTATTCTTCGTGATGCACGTTCAGGTTCGCGCGTTAAACTGGGGCTGATTGATTTACCGGCACTCAAGGTTGAAACCGATAAGCTGGTGGGCACGGTGAACAATACCCCGGTACATGTCCGGGAAGCGGTCAAAAACTTTGTTTCCGATGTGACAGTGGCACGCGATGAAATTGCCGGTGACAAGGTTCAGGTTCAACCAAAGGCGCCAGCTCAAGGCAAGGTAAACGTTGCTGCTCGTACCTTCGATTGGAATTGGGTGGGTATGTTGACCTCGGCCGAACATTATGAATATTCGACCGATGCCGGAAAGACATGGCAGCAGGTAAAAACTAAACCTGTTCATGTCGGCCTTCAGGCATACGTTGCTGGTGATATTCAGGTTCGCGTCGTTGCCAACTCAGCCAAGCAAATGAAAGCAGGCAAAGTGGTAAAAAAAATACCCAACCACTGGCTGAGTCATTAATCCCTGCGGCACCGGCTGCAATTACCGTGAATGATGCGACGAATCAGTTTGATTGGGATCTTGTTGCTGGTTACGACGGTACCAATAACTACGAATATTCCATTGATGGTGGCAAGAACTGGCAAGTTACTAGCCAAAAACCGCTAACTGTTGGTGATGTTGCAATCGCTGCTGGCTTGCTGAAAGTCCGCGTTGCCGCTGACGAATTGGGTGCAGATCCACACCCTGCTGGCCGTGAAGCGGTATCGACAGCTGCATTTACAACAGCACCGGGTCAGCCGGTAAGTCCGGCCATTACTTCAGTGAGTGATGAGACAGATTCTGTCGACTGGAATTATGTGCCTGGCTTCTCCCAGTTTACTCAATATGAAGCAAGCCTTGATAACGGAAAAAGCTGGACGTTGGTTGCCGAGAAACCGCTCTCGGTTGGCAACCTTGATATTGACGCTGGCTGGGTACAGCTCCGTGTGGCGAGTAATGTTGGCAATGGCATGCCAGCGGGTGAGATTGCCAAGATTACACAGGCATTTACCGCGCAAGTGGGTAAGCCAGCTGCGCCAACTAATTTGCGTATAGACGATAGTAATAACACCATCGACTGGGATTCGGTTACCGATTATGCCGATGTATCCTTCTACGAAATCTCTCTGAAAGGGATCAGTGCCAACGCGAGTGATTGGACCCCAGCAGGCAACAAACCAGCATCGGTTGCGGATCAGAATATTGCCAAAGGTGATGTTTGCCTGCGGGTTAAAGCTGGAGTGAAAAATAGCAATGTTGCCGGCATTGCAGCTTGCTCGGATGCATATTTTACCGCTAAACCAGAGACACCAACGGCACCGGTTATTGATGATACCAACAACACCTACGGCTGGACTCTGGCTGATGATTATCCTGAGCTAACAAGCTACGAGATCAAGATTGAAACGGCAGAATGGAAGGCCGTCGGGCTGAACGGCAACCCTTATCAGCTTGAAGACAAAGCTTATGATGTTGGCAGCATTCAGGTTCGGGTTGGTCAGGATGCCGTAACAGGGCGTGTTGCCGGTGATGCCTTGGTTAATGATCAGGCTTATACCCAAAGCGCTCCTGCTTCTGACTATACGTTGCTGACAGCCGCTGGTGCAGTAACGCAAAACCGCGCCGAAGCCGCTTGTGCCAGAACGAAAGATGGCAAGGTGTGGCAGCTGTTTAATTCTGTAAGTAGTGATATACGCCTGAAGACAGTGCCTAATATTGACACTGACCTGAAAGCGTTTGGTGGATCCTGTGGATTAGATACATGGCGGAAGCCGACAATGGCTGAATTGCACGGTCTGTTCTCTGACGATTCGGCCAATCCACAACAGAAAGTATATGATGCGAATGTCTTTAGCAATATGACTGTGGCGATAGATAATTCAGATTGGAATAACCCGCAGAAAGCCTGCTATGTATCGTCTGAAGCAAGTGTTTCTTCTCCAGGCTATCAGGACTGTCTAGATATATCGAATGTTAAGAAGCCAGGTAATGGCACAGTTAAACCTGAGTGCGGCGGTTTCTGTTTTGGTAGCCTACCTCGCACGCTATATCGATTCATTGCCGAATAATAATAAACCCCAATGCAGCCAGCTTCTTGGCTGGCTGCTTTTTCATGTGGAAAATGGAAAGAACAATGAAAATGAATAAAAACAAACAGCGTGGTGCTGCTGCTATCGAATACGCAATATTGGCTGCTGCAATGTCTCTTATCATGCTTAAATTTCTAGGGGATGATGGTGATCTGACAAAAGCCATTAATTCGACGTATGGGGAAGTGATAAGCAAGCTGGAAACCATTCAGGGTAAAGGTTAATTATTATCAACGAGGAAATGGAATATTTCCGAAATAAATAGAATAAATAATGAAAGCAAAACGTTTAGTTTACTTATCTGTATTTATTTCGTTGGCAGGGTTTATTTGGCTGTTTCTCAGCCTGTCAGAGCCGAAACAAATTGTCGCGGAACAACAAGCAGAGATAAAAAAAACTTGAGGTCCTTGTCACCTCAGGGCCGGTTAAAGCTGGCCGCCACTATAGTGCTTCACTGTTTGAATGGAAAACTGTTGATGAGAGTGAGGTAAGCAATCGCCTTGATTATATCGACAAAGCAACATTCGATACGGTTCAGCTTACCAATACGGTATTAGCGGGTGATTATATTGCCGGACAGATCCTCAGTGCTTCTGATTTTTTTTGAACCCTGAGTCTGGCGGTGTCCTGTCAGTGATGCTGCGTCCTGGGTATCGTGCGGTATCTGTACCCGTTGATCAGGTAACCGCCAATTCTGGCCTGGTCGGGCCGGGCGACTATGTCGATGTGTTGCTGCTGGCATCAAAAGAACAGGAGCTTCGTACCCGAGGCAATGAGACCCAAAGCTTGTATGTGAAAACCATTGCCCAGAATGTCAGGGTGCTGGCATTTAACGATGCTGTTCAGGCCGATCGTTATATTGAAGCGCAAAAAAAATACAAAGGCTTTATTCCTGACAATAGTGCAGTCACGCTGGAAGTTTCTCCGGTACAGGCAAATAAAGTTATCTTGGCGAATCAGCTTGGTACGTTATCGATGGTATTACGTAGCCAAAATAACCCGGGTACCGATGTTGTCGATATTAAACAAATTAATATTGACGATATTTTTCCTGACATAAAACAGGTTCAGCCAGATCTCGGGTTGGTGGAGTTTCGTGCAAAAGATAAACGCATCATGAATAATGCAGGAACGCAAGATGATTAAGAAAATACTCGGTGGATTTTGTCTGCTGTGCATGAGTTTCGCCTTGCAGGCTAAAGTATTGGATGTGGTTCTGGATAAAGCCAGATTGGTTAATCTGCCACATAATGCGAAATCAATATTTATTTCTAGTAATGAAGTTGCCGACTACCAGGCTTTAACTAATACAAAAATAATGGTATTTGGAAAAAAAAGGCCGGGGCAATATCATTATATGTTCTCGATGCAAGTGAAAATGTTATTTACTCTGCCACTGTCAAGGTGAGCCATAATGTGCTGAATTAAACTCGCTTGTTGCCAAAGAGTTTCCGGATGCCCTAATCAGTGCGGAGTCAACGGCAGGTAAACTGTTCCTCAAGGGGCAGGTTCCGACGCCGACAATGGCTGAAAAAAAATCGTGCGTCTGGCAGAAGGCTATGTTTCCACCCAACAAATGACGACGTCACCAGCTGGATCACAGGGTAACCCGACAGCGATGAAGCTAGCTCTGCACAAACAGCGCAATCGTCGGTGCAGAATAAAGATGAGTTGATTAATCAGCTTGTCGTGACGATGCCGACTCAGGTGAATTTACGTATCCGTATAGCAGAAGTCTCCCGTAAGGTATCCAACAAATTGGGGATCAAGTGGGGGTCGCAAGGGCCGGGACTGGGTACCGGTACGTTTGCATTTCTGGATAATTACGGCGGTGTGGCAGGGGCGGCAAATCCTGCATCTTGGGCGGATCTATCCGTTATTGTTGATGCGTTGGCAACCAACGGCATGATGTCTGTGCTGGCCGAACCGAACCTTACGGCACTTAGCGGCGAGAAAGCGTCTTTCCTTGTTGGTGGCGAAATTCCCTTGCCGCTGGTTTATACCGATACAGCGACGGTGGAATACAAGCCTTTCGGCGTTCGGTTGGATTTTAAACCGACCGTATTAAGCGCGAACCGGATCAGCCTGCAAGTCGAGCCGGAGGTGAGTACTGTTTCATCAGAGACGAATGTTCAAATTGGTGGCCCTCAGGGAAGCTCTTCATTCCCGACGTTTGTTACACGCCGGGCATCGACGACGATTGAGCTTGCCAGCGGCCAAAGTTTTGCACTTGGCGGGCTTCTTCAGTCGAAAGATATTGAACAGCTGCAAAAGATCCCTCTTATTGGCGATATCCCTATTCTGGGAAGCTTGTTCCGTTCCAACGAATTCCAACGTGAAGAAACCGAGTTGATCATTATCGCTACGGCTTACTTGGTGCAACCAACTCGTTCCGATACCTTGCCATTGCCGACTGACGGTCTTATCCCAATGAGTGATGTCGAACGCCTGTTGGCATTGCCGAAAAAAAACGCCGAGCACAGAGCTTGACGTTGAAGCAATACGTTTTGACAACCGCCAGCCGCGACTGCTGGGTGATAACGGATTCTATTACTGAGGTAATTTATGCGCATATTTTTGATGCTTTTTATTAGCGTACTGTTAAGTGCGTGTGCCGGTGATCCGATCCAGCGCCAGCCAGAGGTTCAAATTGAAGTTGTAACGCACAAGATGTCGATTCAACTACAAGGCAAGGAACTTAGCGGGCAGGACAAAATCGCTATCTCCGATTTTATCTATCGGCTGGGTAACCCATCAGCATTACGGGTACGGATTGATACTCATACCCGCCAGGGTGCCAAAACAGTTTCTGATCTAAAAGGGCAGTTAAAACAACAGGCTGTTTATCCAACTCAAGTCAGTTCGCAATATGCAGCGGCTCTGCCGTCTTCGCAGGCAGATCTGACTTTGATTGTCGAGACGTATCGTAGCGTGGCACAAGGTTGTCATGCTGGAAAAGAACCAAAAACGATTGGCAATCGCTTTAAAAGCTCGGCGAACTTCGGCTGTGCTAATGCCAATGCATTGCGCAAATGATAGCGAATCCACGTGATTTGGTTGTCGGCGAAGTATTAGGACCAACAGAAGGGCGCAAGGCTGTTTCGACGCTTGACCGTTACTACAATTCCGCGACTGAAAAAAAAGACCCCGAGTTCACCACGTGAAGGGGTGATGGCAGGGCAAGGTAAGTAATCATGGATATGCACAATAGAATTCAAACAGGATCTGCCTTTCATAGCCAGCCGTTGCAGGGCAAGAGAATTGCTGTTGCTAGTGCCAAAGGTGGTGCGGGTACGACATCCTTGGTCGCCAATATTGCATGGGGGCTGTCGCAGAAACCGGATACCCATATCGCCTGCGCGGATCTCGACTTCATTACTGGTGATCTTGATCTTCAGCTGAGCTTTAAACCCAATAATGCTTTGCTGGAAATGCTGCAATACCCTGATCGCCTCGAACCTGTGGTATATGAACGCAGCGGAGTGAAGGTAACCAGCAACTTGTCTGCGTTCACCGGTTATCAGGCTCAGCTTGAACAGGGGTTTTGGCCAGAGCTCAATGAGTTTGAACAATTTTCTGCTTTTTGTCAGCAGCAGGTCTCGTACCTAGTGTGGGATCTTCCTGCATTCAGTTTGCGGGATCAGGTGGGTTTCGGTGCTCTGCGTACCAGTGATATCCGGGTTGTGATTGTCGAGCCGACCCTGGCTTCTATTCGACGTACCAATATTTTGCTGGCTGAGCTGGATAACAGTGCACAGCAGCGTACCTTGCTGGTATTGAACCACACTAAACCGGAATCAGCATCCCTCATCACCTCGGAAGATGTAGCAAAAGCGATTGGAAGACAGCCCGATGTGGAAATTCCTTATGCCCCTGAGCTAATGGTTGCCAGTGCCACATTAGGCAAGCTGGCTATTGCGCAAAAAAAAGTCGTACGGCAAAGGCCTTGAACCAATTAGTTAGCATGATCCAGGGCGAGCTTACAGAGAAGCGCTCTGGGCTGTTTGGCTGGTTGAAGGGGGCATAATGTTTGGACGCAAGAAGCAGCCCCTTCATCGGGCGCAGCCGGATGATATGAACGGTGTTGAATTGTCACAAGCCAAGGTAACCCATCACAGCCAAGACCGTTTTTCAGCGATCCAGCACGAGGTGATGGCTGCCATTGAGCCAGCGGTTGTGGTTCAGCTTTCGCGACAGGAGCTCGAAACACGCACTTATGAGCCGTTGGCGAGATAGCGCAGCGATTGCAGTTTCCGATTGGTGCCAACGAGCAACAGCAGATCAGCCAACGCCTGGTCGACGAATTGTTGGGGCTCGGGCCTCTTCAGTGCCTGATGGACGATCCGGAAATTACCGACATCATGGTGAACGGACATGATGAAGTGTTCATTGAATGCCAGGGTAAAGTAAAGCGGGCGAATGTTAGTTTCCGTGATGAAGAGCATGTGCTTAATCTGGCACGGCGTATTGTCAGCCGGGTTGGCCGGCGTGTGGATGAAACCAATCCGATGGTTGATGCTCGTCTGCCAGACGGGAGCCGTGTGAACGTGCTGATCCCGCCTTTGGCATTGGACGGCACCTGCATTTCTATCCGTAAGTTCAACGAGCATAAGCGTAGCCTGCACCAGTTATCGGAGCTGGGTGCTATGTCGCCGGATATGGCAACCTTGCTCGATATTATTGCCCGCTCACGTGTCAATGTTTTGATTTCCGGTGGTACCGGTGCAGGTAAAACAACGTTGCTGAACGCGATGTCGTTTGGTATTTCACCCGAAGAGCGCATTATCACGATTGAAGATGCGGCCGAATTGAAATTGCAGCAGCCACACGTTGTAAGGGTTGAGACCCGTCCGGCAAGTGCCGAAGGGACGGCGGCGATTGATCAGCGAAGTCTATTGCGTAATGCCCTGCGGATGAGGCCGGATCGGATCATTCTCGGTGAGGTCCGTGGTGCCGAAGCCTTTGACATGATGCAGGCGATGAACACCGGTCATGATGGTTCTATGTGTACGCTGCACGCCAATTCGCCGACTGATGCACTGATCCGACTCGAGAACATGCTGCTGATGGCTGAAGCGCGTCTGCCGCTTGCGGCCATTCGACGTCAGGTTGCCAGTACTCTGGATGTGATTGTCCAGATCGAGCGTATGCGTGACGGTCGACGCCGGGTTGTCAATATTGCTGAAATTGTTGGTCTTGAAGGCGAACAGTATCTCACCCACGATTTGTATCGTTTCAATTATGAAGATCAAGATGCTCAGGGCAACATTCTTGGGCAATTCGTATCGGCCAAGACTCTGCCTCGATTTAGCCACAAAGCTCGTTACTACCAGCTTGAAACGCAGTTGAAGCGCGTGATGGGAGTGCAGTAATGCAGAGTCTGATCCTGATGCTGATCCTTGCTGTGGTGTTTTTGCTGAGTAGCTACAAGGTGTTGCAATACCAGCGGTGTCGTCTGCGCGTAAAACGTCGCCTTGGGTTGGTATCGGTTAACACTGAGCTGCACCGTGGTCAAAAGATGCTGTTTGACTGGGAGCAACGTACTGGCCCGTTTCTACGCCGCTGGAATCGGGTACAAACCCGTATTGATGCACTGTTTGGCCGCAAGGGTAAAGCGTGGCTGTTGCTAAGTCTGGTTGGCCTGGCTCTGGCGGTTTGGTTTGGCGGAGTGTTCCTGCCAGTCCTTGTGCGTACGGTTTGCGTAGTCGCGGCTGTCACAGTAGCGGCGACGGCCTCTTTCTGGATTATGCGGGTTCGCCAGCGTAAGGAATTTGAGGAAACCTTTCCGCAGGTGCTTGGGCAAATTTCCCGAGCAGTGGCGGCCGGAATATCAGTACCGCAGGCAATTAGCCAAGTGGCCGATTACCAGAAAGGAATGCTGGGTCGAGAATTTGTATTGATCCGCGACCAGTTGGAGATCGGTATCAGCCTGAAGCAGGCTCTCAGGGAATCAAGTCACCGCCTACCGTACTCCGGTTTTCATTTCTTTGTTGTGGCCTTGGTGCTTAATGAAGAAAACGGTGGCCAGCTACGCGAGGTATTACACGGTCTTAGCCGTACCTTGCATGACAATGTCGCTATAAAGATGAAAATCAAGAGCTTGACGGCAGAGCCGAGAATGACTGCGGTCATATTGGCCAGCCTGCCGGTGTTGCTGATCGGTATCATGTTTTTCAAAAATCCCACCGGCTTTCTTAACCTGACCAATACTGATGCCGGCCAGCTGGTACTGGCTTATGTCGTCGGCAGTATGACACTGGGGCTGGGTATCATACATATCTTAACCAAGGTGAGGTCCTGATGCCTGTATCACTATGGATTGCTGTGGTCTTACTGGTCACAGGTAGCACTATTGCTCTGCTATTTAGTGCCAGAGCCCAGCGTCGCGAATTAGTCACCGAACGATTGGGGATGGTTTCTCGTCATTACCGATTGGCACATCACCACCATTTACCCAGCTTGCCGAGTATCTCGGTCAGTAAAGACGTAAAAGCATTACTGAGCAAGGCCGGCTTTCATTCACCGCAGGCTGCTAGCTGGTTCGTGGTTATCAAGCTGTCGGTGATGATCCTGAGTCTGGTAGCTTGGCTGGCTTATATCGAGTTTGAACTGAACAACTATCAATTGGCAAAAGGCGTAGTGTTCGCCATTGCCAGCGGTCTGGTCGTTGAGCAGTGGCTAAAGTGGCGGGCTCATGAAGTAAGTCGACGAATTGCCCATGCTGTTCCGGACGCACTGGACCTGATGGTGGTTTGTGTCGAGTCAGGACTGACATTGGAAGCCATCTTTGGTCGGGTTGGCAAGGAAATGGCGCAGGTTGCCCCTGAGCTTTCGCGTGAATGGCTGATCACTGAGGCTGAGCTTAGGGTGCTCGATTCTCGGCTAGATGCGCTCGAGTATCTGTCGCAGAGAACCGGGGTTGTCGAGATTGAAAATATCGTAATCGCTTTGTCTCAGGCTGAAAAATACGGCAGCCCTATTGCACCGACAATGCGCTTGATCGCCTCTGACAGTCGCCAATATCAGTACTTGAAGCTTGAAGAGCGAGTCGGAAAGATCCCGGCCAAAATGTCGATGCCAGTCGTGGTGTTGATCATGCTGCCCGTGGTGGTGCTGATTGTTGCACCGACGGTGATAGCACTATTGAACAGCCTGGGGGAATTATGAGGCTACGACTAACAGATTTAGGCCTCTTGGCTGTTATTACATTGGTTCTAACTGGATGCACAGGGCATTCGACTATGCAATCTGAAGACCCTAAAGCGCGGCTACAAAGTGATCGCGAGCTGGCGGAGGTTGCGCTGGTTGGTGGTCGTCCGGGAAGTGCTATTGATATCTACCGCCAGCAGCTGGAAAGCCGGCCTGGTGATGTCGAGTTGCTGTACCTGCTGGGAATGGCCTACAACCAGACTGGCGAATTTGACTTGGCGCTGCATTTTCTCGATAAGGCAAAGGCACAGGATATAGCCGTAAAACAACACGTTCGTGGCGATATTTTACGTGAACTGGGGCGAGCCAAATTGGCGCTGGGGGATATCCGGCAGGCACAGCGCGATTTAGAGTCTGCTGCTGATCTGTTACCGGCAAGTGCCGAGACGATGAATAGCCTCGGTGTGAGCTATGCATTGCAAAAAGAGTACGATAAGGCTCGTGAGGCCTTTATCACAGCGTTGGCCATTGAGCCGGGCAGCCTTGAATATCGCAACAATCTGGCATTGGGCTGGATCTTGGCTGATCATCCGCAAAAAGGCATTGATGTCCTGTATCCCAGCTATCTGCGTGGCAACAGTACCTCAAAGACCCGTCAGAACTTGGCACTGGCCTTTGCAATGAAGGGAGATATTGAGGCAGCCAAGACGATTGCCAAACAAGATCTGACCAAACCGGAGCTGGAAAAAAAATATCGCTTATTACCAGCAATGGGAGCAGGAGAAGTGACAAGGCACCAACAGGGAAATATTTCCATTGAGTTTATCGTCACCCTCTTGCCTTTTTTTTGTCATGGTATTGGTCGTTATCGAAACATGCCGTTTCATGATGACCGGGAACATGCTGGATGTAGCGTTGGCGGCAGCAACCAGAAAAAACAGTGCATGTGGAAGATCGCGAGAATGTTGTCGAGTCGATGCGTACTGTGCTGGAGGCCCAGGCTTTTCCGTTAGTCGACAGTAGTCGTCTCCAGATAGAAGCGACCTATTACAACTCGTTAGAGGCGCTGAAGAAAAATGCCGGATCACCGACTTACATTCAACAGCCTTTTGCTGAATACCGAGTGAGCTATCCGTATCAGGTCCTTTTTGTTGAAGGATGGGCTGATGGTTTTGAGCGCTTGACGACGTTTGAACGCAAGATGTTGGTGGCACATGAAAGGGGTTAGAACAATGTCTAAAAATTCAACCGCTTCGTTCGGCAGGCAGCGTATTAGACAGCGTGGTAGCAGTGTGATTGAGCTGCCGGTGATCGCCTTGATTTTAGTGACGCTTGTTGTGTTCGCTGTGAAGATCGGCCATGGACTTAGCCTGAAAACAAAACTGGATCAGCTGGCCTACTCACTGACATCGATAGTCGCCAGCGAGCGTCTCGAAGTTGACCTAGCTGGTTCTGGCGGCGTTATAACACCTCAGATAGCTGACGCCTTACGCGTCGTTGCCGAGCGTCATTTTCAGACCAGAACAAAACAATCTTCTGTCGGCGTAGGAATCCACTTGGAGCAAATAAAGTTTGGCACTGCAGTTGCTGCGCCTCTTTACCGATCGGAATTTTCCGGAGCCAGTGCCAGTCTCGACAAAAACTATTGAAGTTAGCCTCGTTGGCGCCGGTTGGAACCGTTCAGGGTGCAACCAAGGGGTTACGACCTGACTTGTTTCAGGTGTCGGTGTGCCTGACATCGCTGTCCTTGCTGACGGGCGAGTTTTATTCAGTTTTTACCCAAGATTTTGTCGAACGCTACTACAACAGCTCGGCAGTATTAATTGGGAGGCAGTATGACTAGTCGCTTGGCAGAAGAGTACAGCCACAACAGGTTTTAAGGCAACGAGGTGCTATTTCGTTGACTTTTGTCATGCTGCTGCCAGTACTGCTCGCGGTGATATTCATAGCGATATTTTTTTTGCCATGTATACCCAGGCTGTCGTGCGTGCGGGTCAGGCTTCTGATGCGGCATCTGTTGCCTGTGCCTACCAACAGCGTGGTTCGAATAGTGTGATTCAGAGGTATCTGGATTATTACCGTCCGTGTTTGTACCTGATGCGTTTTTGGCGAGCCACCAATTGGATGCGCAACAAGGATGTCAGATTTCAGCTCAATATAGTTTTGAACCGTTAATGCCTGAAGTGTTGCCGACGGCAGCACAGGGTAAAACGCAAGTTCATGCAAGCAGTCTCTCAACGTCTAGGTTGTTTACCAGTGTAGCGAGCAAGCCGACAGAGTTTTCGCTGGTACTCGATATCTCAGGTTCGATGGTCGAGGAACTACCTAAGCTCAAGCAGATTATTACCCATGTTATCGAGGATATCGACCCTCTCAATAATCAGGTGCGGTTTTCTATAGTGCCGTTTCAGACTGGAGTAACGGTTAAAAATGCACCTTGGTATCCAATCTCGAAAAGGAAGGCAAAATGTGTTGATGGTCTTTCTTATACTGCTGGTCGATGGGGGCAGGAAGTTATGGATCCTGAGCAAACAGTAGACGATCTCAATTTACCGGCATCAAGGCTGACAATGAAGGAAGTGACACCTGGTCCTTGGCTTGACCGTTGTAGCGAAACTGCCACGATTTTGCCGTTGACTGACGATTTTAGTCAGTTGAAAAGCTATGTGTCCAAATTGGAAACAAGTGGTTCAAATACGGCTTCCTATCAGGGGCTAATTTGGGGGGTACGTACCTGACTGAACAGTGGCAACAAGAGTGGCAGGTGAGCAATGTGCAACCAGTGCAACCAGTGCAACCCGTTCAACGTTTGGTGCTGTTTACCGATGGCCTGGATCGCCCTAAATCAGACTACTTTAATGAGCTGATCGAGGCCGGTTTGTGTCAGGTGATCCAGCAAGATTATGGCATTGAGATGAGCTTTATCGGGTTTGGTGTATCTGATTCAAGGCTGGAACAGTTCCGCAGATGTGCTGGCCGTACCGATGTTGTCTATGGCGCTCAGGATACTGCCGAGCTTGATGCTTATTTTCGTGCTGCGCTAGATGTTCAGTCCCAAACTCGCATTGTGCTTGGCGAGTGATCAATAAACATGAAAGTTATCGGTCAGTATTGGTAGCGAAATATAAATAAAAATACCAATCAATTGCTTTTTCAGAGGTGTTTATGTTTAAAAAAAAGGGTTGGTTGCCGTGGCAATCTTGCTGTCAGCAAATGCTCAGGCTTACCAACAAGGGGAGTCACTCTCGCCGTTTGCTCAACAACAACTGGGGCTAAACCCAGAGGTCGTCACCATTATCGATTTCTTCGCAGAATGGTGCGTGTCGTGCCGCGAAGAACTTCCCGAAGTCAATCAGTTGGCTCAGCAACTTGATGCCAGTCAGGTGGTCGTACTTGGGGTCGATGTCGATGAGGACGTAGAGGTCGCCAACGCTTTTCAGCAGGAGCTTGGACTGACATTTCCCGTGGTTAATGATCCCGAGCAAACGCTTGTGGAAGACTTTCAGCCAATCGGCATGCCGGCGCTGTACTACGTCTATCAGAGCAAGGTCGTTAAAGTCCGGTATGGTGCAATTAACCATATTAGTCAGGTCATCATGGATGATCTTAATGCACTAGGGCTGACGAAATGATCAAGCAATCTTGTTATGTATTGGCAATGGGAACCGCAGCATGGCTAGCATGAGTATCTGCGCGGCTGATACTGAATCCTCCCCGTATCAACAGTCTGAATCAGTATCGTCGACGGTTTACAGCAGTCAGCATTACGGGGCGGGTTTACGCCGTAATATTGAGCTAGTAAAGCCTACCACTGAAAGCTTAAGTTTGGAGTCAGTTGTTGCGGCAAGCGCACCGCAGCCGAAAGCGACTTTGCCTGTTGCCAAATCCAAGACGCCTGTCGAGTCGGTTGTTGCGGCAAGTGCACCGCAGCCGAAAGTGACGTTGCCGATAGCTAAACCTAAGACGCTAGTCGAGCCGGTTGTTGTGGCAAGTTCATCACAGTCAAAAACGAATGTAGCAGTAGCCAAGGTGTCTTCTAAGCCGGCAGCTAAAACACAGGATAAGTCTTTGCTGTCATTCATCGATGACTGGCTGGGTATTAAGCCGGTTAAGCCATGGCAAAAAGGCACATTGGCGAAAAAAAAGAGATGAAACCCGGTGGTGTGGTGCCGGAGTTTGATGTGTTTTCAGAGAAAGTTTTTTTTCATACAAACAGGGTTCAGTCGGCGGCAACGGTGTCGGCGGTGGCGGTTGTGGTTGTAACTAACAATAAGCAAAAATAATAATGAAGAATAAATTACCTTTAACGCTGCTTGGGACCGTCGCGATTGCAGGCTCGGCAGCTGCCGCTGACCATATCTCGGTTCATCACATGAACTTTGAAGAATACGGCGATAAAGTCCGAGCTGGCGATAACATTGTCTCGTTCGAGAAGAGTTTCGGATTGGATTGGGCCTTGAATGGAGAATTTGGCTATGACACTGTTTCCGGTGCTTCTCCTGCCTGGGGGCCGACAACACCGAGTGCAGGAAACCAGGATTTAATCGAGCGGGGCCGACGCACGCAAGCCGCCCAGGATGCGACAACCGAAGTTATCCGAGCAGGTTATGACCTTATCGGGATGCGTATGCGATCCAGCCTTTTGAGCTTGAGGACAAGCGTAAATCTGTCGCTGCAAACCTTACTTACCGTGATCGCCAGCGTAATGAATGGACACTTGGCGCTAACTTATCGCAAGAAGAAGACTATGAAAGTATCGGAACCAATGCTCAGGTACTGTTTTATGCCGATAGCAGTAAAAACCGTTCATATACTTTAGGCGGCTCAGTGCTGTTTGACAAAACCTTAGCGTTCCAGCAATACAGCAACTTTCGTAATACGCAGGCGTGGGAAGATATATTCACAGGAAGTTTTGAAGCCGGGCTGTCACAGGTCTTTACCCCAAACTTCTATACGACCTTCACACTCTTTTCGGGTTATAAAAGCGGTTATCTAAGTAATCACTATCTGACGGTATTGCGCGAAATTGATATCAATGGCGATGGCAAGATTGGTAATGATGAAGTCTTTCTTGGGCAGGATTCCCGCCCTGATACCCGCATTTCCGGTGGTGTGAATATCCAGGCATTTTACAATGTCAGTTCACGAATCGTCGTGCGGCCGCGATACAAGTTCTTCGTTGACGACTGGGGAGTAAGCTCTCATCAGATCGGTGGCAAAATGAATATCAATGTTACTGATTGGCTGACGGTGGCACCGGGATATTTCTGGTATACCCAGCAAGGCGCCAACTTCTACCGGGATCCGTCACAGCCGGATCCTAGTTTTGCGGCTACGGGGTATGCGACTTCGGATCTGCGCTTGGGAGATTTCAACGCCAATGCCTATGAATTCGGTGCGAGCGTGAAGCTGTCTTCCCAATGGCGCTTCAACGCCCTTGTTGCTTACTATGAGCAAGACAATGGTTACGAAAGTCGTTGGTGGGTACTGGGTGCTACCTATGAATACTAACCAGCCTTATAGTCATCGTTTTATGGCAATGACGGTGCCGTGTGAAGTGATGATATTTGCGCCGAAAGCGGCGCAAATATCACATGAGATTGAAAATAACACCCACCGCCTAGAACGGAAGTTCAATTTTTACGATCCCGATTCGGTACTATCTACCCAGATAAACCAGCGCAAGACCGATAGCATTGCAGTTGATGATGAGATGCTGTCGGTGTTGAGTCTGGTTCGTGAACACAGTCTTGCTACCAACGGCACTTTTGACATCACTATCGGAACCGTAAAGGATTACCAGCAACAGAATGCGGCTATAAGTCGCGAAAAGGCCTATCAATTTTCCCTACCTTTTATGGGGTTGTCATCTTGGCAGTTGGAAGAAGGGAAGCTTTGCTTTTCTTTTCCACAAACGCGTTTTGATCTGGGAGGTGTGATCAAAGAAGTCGCAGTCGATCAGGCTATTGCAATTGCTGCCCAATATGATGCGAGTGGTGTGTTGATCAACTTCGGCGGGGATATTCGTGTATTAGGCGGAAAGCCGGACGGTAGTGATTTTGTTGTCGCAGTGCTTAACCCCAAAGATCAGGCTCGGCCGATATTTGCTTTGCCGTTGCGAGATCAGGCGCTGACTACCTCGCACACTATGCCCGAAGTTATCAGTTCAGCGATCAGGAAACGTCACATATTCTTGCCAGGCAAGGTACGCACCATCAGGTATTGTCATCGACGGTTGTTGCGGATACAGCGCTTCAAGCTGGGATTTTTAGCACTTCGTTGACTATCGATCCCACTATATCACTACCGGAGTCGGTAGGGTTTGCACTGGTTGATGACCAGCTAAATGTTCACCAAGACACAGAATTTTTAATATCATGAAACCAACTATATGTTTGTTCTCGCAACCTGTTCGGCTGGTGGCGGGAATATTGTTTGCCTTGTGCATGAGTTTGTCCGTTCAAGCCGGAGGTGAGAAGGAATTCTTACCGGTTGAGCAAGCATTTCCTTTTTCTTATCAGTTAGTTCCTAATGTCGATGGCGGGATATTGAAGATAAGCTTCGACACCGCCGAAGGATATTATCTTTATCACAAGCGCTTTTCGTTCAAGGCCGGCAATGATTCGTTGGTGCTTGGTACACCACGTTATTCTATTGAGGCAGAGCAAAAGCAGGATCCTAATTTTGGTGATGTGAAAGTGTACCATCGACCGTTGGCTGTCTCTGTTCCATTCAAAGGGCAGGGTGAAGCCAAGGTGAGATTTCAAGGCTGTGCTGACGATGGCTTGTGCTATTTGCCACAGACAAAAAAAAATCTCGTTGGTAGCGCCAGTGCCATCAGTACAGACACCGATAAAGTCATCGTCCCAGTTAAGCGTGGGATCAGAAACAATACCTATGTCACTGGACTCGTCGCTGGCCAGCGATACGCAGGGGCTGTCTGATATCTTGAGAAATGCCGGCCTGCTACAGGCGCTAGGTTTGTTTTTCCTGCTGGGGCTGGGTTTGTCCCTCACGCCTTGTGTTCTCCCTATGATCCCTATTTTGTCCAGTATTATCGGCGGACAGGGTGAAGGAATGACCGGCTGGAAGGGTTTTCGCATTTCGCTGGCCTATGTACTTGGAATGGCGACTAGCTACGCGTTGGCAGGAGTAATGACCGCCACGCTCGGGCAGGGTATTAACCTGCAGGTGGCTATGCAGCAGACATGGGTATTGGCTATATTTGCAGGATTGTTTGTATTGCTGTCTCTGTCCATGTTTGGCTTCTATGAACTGCAGCTTCCTTCTCGCATTCAGGTGGCGTTGAACAACCAGTCTCAGCGGTTGACTGGCGGCAAGATACTGACCGTTTTTGTGATGGGAGCAGTGTCTGCGCTGGTTGTGTCTCCGTGCATTTCCGCTCCGTTGGCAGGGGCGCTGCTTTATGTGTCGACAACACAGGACTGGCTGCTGGGGGGAGCCACTTTGTTTACATTGGCCCTTGGAATGGGAGTGCCGCTGGTCGTCATTGGTAGCTCTGGCGGAAAATTCCTTCCACGTAGTGGCCCGTGGATGGTTAAGGTGAAACAGTGTTTTGGCCTGATGCTGCTGGCGGTCGCTATTTTGTTGATTAGTCGCTTTGCTGCACCTTGGGTAACACTGGGATTATGGGCGTTGTTGCTAATTGGCAGTGCCATTCAGTTTGGTGCACTGGAAGCGGCTCAAAGCGGCTGGCAACGAACAAGTAAGTCCATTGCTTTTATATCATTGATATATGGCGTAATACTGTTAGTAGGAATGCTGACAGGGGCTGATGACCCTCTTGATCCGCTTAGCCCGCTAGGCCGCGGAGTCTCCGTTTCTGAAGCTGCACCTAAAAGCCTTTTTACCAAAATTACTGCCGTGGCTGATTTGGAACGCCGCATAGGGAATGCGAAGTCTCAACAGTCGGTGACAATGGTCGATCTCTATGCCGACTGGTGTGCGTCATGCAAAGTGATGGACAAGACAGTATTTAGAGATAGTGAAGTCATGGCGCAGCTCAAAGACTTCAATAGATTGAAATTTGATGTGACAGCCAATACCGATGAGCAGGCTGCATGGCTTTCTGCGAGGAATTTGTTTGGCCCGCCAGGAATACTCTTTTTTTTGACAGTCGAGGAAATGAAATTAAACCGCTCAGGGTGGTGGGCGAACTTGATAAACAACAGTTTTTGGCTCACATACGAAAAATCAGCTTGTAGGGCTGAAACCTAAGAAGCAAGCATAGCTGCTCGTTCTATTGCAGCGATGCTTGCTTCCTGTTACTCCGTTTTAGTCTTCTTTTGCTCTGGCCTTCTCTCGCGCGAAGTATTCCTTGGTAAGCTTAAATACGACAGGGCTTAGCAAGAGGAGGGCAATCAGGTTTGGAATCGCCATCATTGCATTTAGGGTATCTGCCAGCAGCCAGATAAATTCTAAAGAGCTGGTTGCCCCAATGGGCACCGCAACAATCCACAGTACACGGAAAGGAACAATGGCTTTAACACCAAAGAGATACTGGATGCATTTTTCACTGTAGAAGCTCCAGCCCAAAATAGTCGTAAAGGCAAAAATCGAGAGGGCAATCGCGACAATATAGTTACCAAGTCCAGGTAACGAGGCTGCAAATGCTGCTGATGTTAGAGCTGCGCCAGTTTCCCCGCTCATCCAGGCTCCTGAAACCACAATCGCAAGGCCGGTGATACTACAAACGACGATGGTGTCGATAAACGTGCCCAGCATGGCCACTAGACCTTGTGCAACAGGATTTTTCGTTTGAGCGGCAGCGTGGGCGATTGGTGCACTACCTAAACCAGCCTCATTGGAAAAGATCCCTCGGGCAACACCGAACCGGATTGCAGCCCAAACCGCTGCACCGGCAAAGCCTCCTTGGGCAGCAACAGGGGTAAATGCGCTGCTGACGATTAAGCTAAAGGCGGCTGGAATTTCAGCGGCATTCATCCCGAGTATCAGTAAGCCCGAAGCGATATAGAAAGCAGCCATTAACGGGACCAGTTTACCGGCCACGTCAGCAATACGCTTGATCCCCCCATCAGTACCAATCCAACCAAGATCATCATTACCAGCTGAGACCATGGGAGAAATACCGAAATTGGCTTGTACTGCGGCGGCGACAGAGTTTGACTGAACGGTATTGCCTATCCCGAATCCAGCTATCGAGCCAAAAATGGCAAATGCAGTTCCTAGCCATGCCCACTTATGGCTCAGGCCGTTCTTGATGTAATACATTGGACCGCCGACATGGTTGCCGTCTTCATCCGTCTCGCGGTATTGAACAGCGCATACAGCTTCGGCAAATTTGGTCGCCATACCGACAAGGGCAGTACACCACATCCAAAAGAGGGCTCCAGGCCCACCAAGAAAAATGGCGGTGGCAACACCTGCTATATTACCGGTACCAATAGTGGCGGAAAGTGATGTCATCAATGCGTTAAACGGGCTGATCTCACCTTTAATATCCTCTTCTTTCTCAGGAATTCGGCCCGACCACAGTAATTTAAAGCCGGAACCAAGTTTGACAATTGGCATGAGCTTTAAGCCGACGGTCAGGAAAATACCGACACCAAGGATCATCACCAGCATGGGGACCCCCCATACAAAGCTGTTTATTGCAGAGATAAGGCTGGCTAAAGACTCCATAGGGGATGCTCTTCAAGTTTTTATAATATATGCAAAAACATAGGTGGTGTTTGTAATAAATACAAACATCATTAGCATGAAACAGAGAAATCATGGCAGAGGTGGAAACAGGGAGTACACTTAAGAGTGGTGTCAGTCATCTTCTACCAGTTGCCATTTTCGTTTGAGTATATCGGCAGCGGATTGGTTGCTGAGAGAGGTGGGCGGACGTTCCTTTTATAGTCGATATAGGATGATACGGAAAGTAAGGAAAAGGTCATGCGTCATTGGAGCAGGAAGAACAAGCAACGGCTCACTCGGCAGTTCAGAGTGGAGCATATAGCGACAAAGGTTATTAATGAAATGCTGGCTAAAAAAAAGCATCAACAAGGTCGATGTTTAACATCAATCACCCATAGATGGGGCCACAGTATTGCCCAAGGTGTCCCGATTCTATTTAGGCCGCATGTAGCGGTCTTTTTATTTGATCAAGCTATTAATGACAGTTCCTCTGATAAAACCATAAATATTATATATGAATCTCAATTATGACGATTGTATTTGATCTGATTTGATGGGTTTGTTAATACTTGATTAGGTTTTACTCAGAGTTGCAAGAGTAAATTGATATTCATGTTTTTCCCGATTACCAGAGAGAGTGTCAATGATAAAGCAGTATGCACTTTTTTTTCGAAAACGTTCCCCATTGTTCATTGGTTTTTTTTATTGCTATATTAGTTTTGGTTCAGGTTTGTAGTTCTTACTTGATACTTGAAAGTAATCAACTGATATTTGCCTGGGGGGTAATTTTACCCGCTTTACCTATATTATTATTTGCAACAGCATCCAGTTACAAAAGAAAGTATCTGCATGGCTAAAGCCACAACGACTGTATAAAAAGACAGGTCATATAAAGATTAGTAAAAAGGATGTGTTAATATAGGAATAATTACCATTACCATATATTAATTGTTGCTAGCTAGGCTTATTTCTATTGATAGATGCTAATGCAACAATGAGCTTATAGATACGGATGTCGGCCAGTATATTTGCAGAGAATGCGTCTGGCCTAAACTGCTTGCTGTTAACTTCAATTTTTCATTTTGTTTAATATTGTTTGTCGCATTTTTCAATGCGAATTTAATGTTTAATAGTTTAGAACCTACTTAAAATAAAACTCAGTTCACTTCGAGGCTGGTAGTTTTTTTTGGATAACCCTCTATGATTGTGTGTGCGCGAAATCGTGCTATTTGGCTGTTATAAATCTTCTGACAGCGTTTCTAGCTTCATGGTTGAGCGTATTGCTGTGTGTTAAACGGCTTGCTGCGAAACAATCCTATCATCAGTTTTCATCTGGTAATGGCACAATAAATCGTCATAAAGTCTTATGGATGTGAAGTCATAGAACTCTCTATTAAACGATAGGGCTTTAAATACATTTTCAGGCAAATCCCTTCTAATTTATGCTTTTTGTCAATTATTTTAATTGGTTATTCCGCAGTAACTGTGGAGAGTCTTGTTCGGTACATAGCTTATTGCTAGTGGATAGGGTATGCAGCTAAGTTAACAGGGCGGTTGAAGTGGACAAGTACTACAGATCATCGGTGGGGAAGAGAAAGCACTGGCACCAAAATTGATGTTCGACATCAAATCAAGCGCCAGCATGTTCAGCCAGGTGGTCGCCTTCCAATACTCACCTTGGTTGGTTTACAAGTTGCGAATATCGGCTCGCAAAGGTATGGCGTAAAACATGGGTAACTTGGCCTGATGGTAATTCAGCGCCTATCTTGTTTTTGAGAATGTAGCTAAATGGCGTGTAGCATTCTTCAAATAGCTTCCCAGAAGTTGGTTTATAGATCTCATCGTAGAGTGCCTGGCTGATGGGGACTGAACGGTTTTTCTTGTTCTTGGTGTTCGTAAACGTGACCTTGTACTTGCTAAGTTGGCTACCACGCAATTGAGCTGCTTCGTTCCAACGAGCACCAGTAGACAAACAGACCTTAACTATCTTCAGCATATCCTTTCGGGAGTGCACCGAGACGTGATCCAGCAGTGAGCGTATTTCATCCTCACAGAGGAAAGCCATTTCACGTTCATGATCTTTGAGAGGTTTGATGTCTTCAAGTGGGTTAGGGCCATCCCATTCCCCCAGTTCTTTCAGTTTACTGAAAACAGCTTTGAAACGAGCTAACTCAGAATTGAGGGTCGCAATACGTGGTGTGCCTTTCTGCCAGCGAGGATCGACAAAATTGATATCGCCAGATAAGCGAAGCTGTCGAAAGTTAGAATACACTTTGCTGTCAAACTTTGGAGCCACAGGGTTGCCCATGGCTTCAGCCATCTTGAGCATTTTGCTCTTGATGTAAGCACCATTACCTAAGCTGATGCCATACAGCGAGTACCAGATTTCCAACAAATCAGTTAGCTGGCGTTTATCAGCTGTTTTACCCAACCAAGGCTTATCCTCAATTTCACGCATGGTGAAGCGCTCAAAGGCTAAGGCTTCACCTTTAGTCGCAAACTTTTTTTTGCGAACGCGTTTGCCCTTGCGGCCCTGTGGGTAGCATTCGCAAATCCAGCTTCCATCTTTCTGTTTTCTAACGGCCATAATGACATATACTGTACTTATGTACAGTAATTTTAAGTGTTTATTTCTTCAAATCAATGTCTATTGCTGCATATTGCAAACATACGATTGAACATTTATCCAGCAGTTGACTTTTCCAAGGTGGTACATTTGCCATTGAAAGGTATAATCTGACTGATTTTTTTTGAATTATTTTATTGGTATTGTTGGACATGAAAGCAATTGATTTATTCGCAGGAGCCGGTGGATTTTCACTAGCTGCACATCAGTGTGGTGTGGATGTCGTGGCGGCTATTGAATTAGACAAAGCTGCATCAAAGACATACCAGAAGAATCTTATTGATCGGCTTAAGAACGATATTCACTTTATCCCAGGTGATATTAATAAAGTCGACATTAAAGATATGATGAAAAAAAAGTGAACCTGAAAGCAGGGGATCTTGATCTATTGCTTGGCGGCCCCCCGTGCCAAGGTTTTTCAACACATCGAATTAAAGATGCTGGTAAAGACGATCCGCGCAACCAGTTGTTGCTGCGCTACTACGACTTTGTACATGAGCTGAATCCGAAAGTATTTCTGGTAGAAAACGTATCAGGGTTGCTTTGGAAGCGTCACGAAGGTTACTTGAACAAGTTTCTTGGGCTCGCTCATGAGAACGGCTACAGGTACATTTTTGCAATACCATTAATGCCCGTGAGTATGGTGTTCCTCAGAACAGAAAGCGTGTATTCATTCTAGGTATACGTGAAGATGTTGCACTTGATGGTTTAACTTTTCCACCGAATCCAACCCATTTTAGTCCGACATCTGGGAAGAAGCCGTGGCGGACTAGTTCAACAGTATTTGAAAGACCTCCCGAACATATAGTAACAAGGTTTGTATGGGATTATTACGTACCTAAAATGGATATGGAGTCAGACGAAGCAAGAAAATTTGTTCGTTCGTTGGAGTTTGGGGAACCTGTAAAGGAAAATGACCCTTGTAATTTCCATATGCAACATACTAAGGCTGTTGCTGATAGATTTGAAGAAACGCCACTAAATGGTAGTCGCTCAGATATTTCGTTTAGACTTAACTGTCACTCAAATGGATATAAAGGCCATAAAGATGTTTATGGCCGTGTGATGATCCATTTGCCAAGCAACACAATCACAACAGGCTGTAATAACCCATCGAAAGGACGGTTTGTACATCCTTGGCACGATCATGGTTTTACCATGCGCCATGCAGCTCGCTTCCAAACATTCCCAGATGACTATGTATTTCATGGAAGTTCAACCGAACAAGCCAGACAGATTGGTAATGCGGTGCCCATAGAGCTTGGTAAACATCTCATTACTGCAATATGCAGTAGATTGAAATAAATAAAGTGCCTACAATGTTAGGCACTTTTTTTTGTTTAATTTCAGCGTTAGAAAGAGAACAGAAGATTAATGTAATGCTTTGATAGCAATTACTGATATCTCTGTGGCTATACGTTTGATGGAAAGAATATGATTAGTAATACAGTTGCTTTTAAGACGAGAGCACGCACGATAGATCACTTAGGTCGAGAACAGATTGCCGATTGCCCAACAGCAATTTCAGAGTTATGGAAAAATGCGTTTGATGCTTATGCAACTCGTGTTGAGTTACATGTTATGGATGGCACTATTCCTGTTGCTTGCTTAGTCGATAATGGACATGGCATGAGCCGTGAGGAGTTCGAGGACAAATGGCTGACAATTGGCACAGAATCGAAAGCAACTGGCGCAGCATCTAAGATAGAAGACATGAAAGGCAACGACCGCATTCGACCAAAACAAGGTCAGAAGGGAATCGGTCGTCTTTCTTGTGCGGCTTTAGGAAGCTTATTACTATTAATTTCGAAAAGAGAAAGTAAACCATATGTTGTCAGTTTGCTAGATTGGCGGCTTTTTGAAAATCCATTCTTGATGCTTCACGATATAAAAATTCCAGTAGTTGAGTTTGATAATAAAGAATTGATTATCGATTTTTTTACCAGACCTATTTTCTTCGTTGAAACAAAATATTTATGGTGATGACCTTGATCATGGACGAGATGCACGGGTAATAAGTGCGTGGGAATTATTCGATGAACAAGAAAAAAAATTGAAGGTAAACCCTCGACTCGGGAGAGTATTGAATCTTTAACATCTGAAGATCTTTTTAATGAGAGGCAATTATCAACATGGCCAGTGTGGAAGGGGGGGGCAACAAGTGGAACTGCCATGTTTATGGCAAATATCCCCTATGATTTAGAAGTATTGCTTAGCATAGACTCAATAAATGAAGCTGCAGATGATGAAGCTCGTGCAAAACTTAAATTACTTGAGACACTATCCAATTTTACGGATCCGTTTGTTCGAGAAGGTGAGACCGAGAGTGATGAATTTCAAACGTCAATTACTGCTTGGAATGGACAGTTACAACGTGCAATTATTGATGAAGTCAGAGAGTTTGATATAACGAATTTTGACGATTTAGAGCATATGGTAGAGGGAGATATTGATGAGGAAGGCTATTTTAAAGGGCGAGTAAAAGCTTTTGGTCAATGGCATGAAGATGTTGTTATTAAGCCAGCCAGAGCCTATAAAGTACGTTCAGATTCAAAATTTGGGGCTTTTAGCCTTCGAATTGCAGCTTTTGAGGCGGAAATTGGTAAAACAACACATAATAAAGAACAGCATGAATATTTTAAACAGAGCGCTGATACATATGGTGGTTTAAGACTTTATCGAGATAGCTTACGTGTTATGCCATATGGCCGAGAAGACAACGATTATTTTGAAATTGAAAAAAAAGAAGAACGTTGAATGCTGGTCGCTATTTTTGGTCAAATCGAAGAATGTTTGGTCGAATTTCAATAGCTCGATCTGAAAATCCGAACCTCAAAGATAAAGCTGGACGTGAAGGCCTGCTAGATAACAGAGCTGCCAAGTTATTTAGAGAAATTGTCATTAAAATATTGCTAGATGTGGCTGACCGGTATCTTGGCCGTAAATCTGATATTAGACAAATAGCCATTGCGGATATAAAAGCAGAAAAAAAACAAAAGAAAAAGCTATTGCTGATAGGAAAAAAAATTACTAAGAAAAGAGCGAAAAAGAATAAAAAAAACAGATAAATGCTAACTTACCAAAAATTCAAGTCTTACTTAAAGATTTGGAAGATAATCGGGATTATATTATCTCGAATAATAATATTAATGATATAACAGCTGCGAAGGAATTAAAAAAAATAAGGTTAACAAGTACACTGCAGATTTGCGTGATTTTTCATTGAGTCCAGTACCTCAAAATTTAGGTACGATAGAAGAGTTATACCGAGAATATAGAAATATTGAGCTGACGGCTAAAGAAATAGTAAAACAATTAGATACAACGGCTAATCAAGCCATTGAAGATAATAGCTCTAAATCTGATGTTGATATAGCGCTTTCGCAACTTAGAACAAATCGTGGTTACCTAACATCAAATATTAGAAAGTGCTCGACTGAAGG
>LLEN01000045.1_pt1 | contig 26036 bp, 30 predicted proteins | sample 595881 | NCBI WGS metagenome assembly LLEN01 (sample SAMN02919314, study PRJNA255460) | bioreactor metagenome | biome: chemostat; feature: culture 2012_10.3; material: sediment; isolation source: day86 10degC chemostat 2012 inoculated with Wadden Sea sediment taken from... | place: Germany: Bremen ...
TGCATCTTGCAGCTGCTGACTGGCCTTGTGTGCGCTAAACAGAGATGTCAAACATTCCTTGTCACGGCCTTGCAAACTCAGTAACTGAAAATCTGATGCTTTCTTTTGGTACACATTTGAGCTCATCATAGTTCTAGCTAATCCCTCGCAATAATTTCATATATGATACAAGAAAATAGCCTCGAGACTGTTTCTGCTGAGGGAAACTGTGTTTATAGTGGTGATTGATTTTTGTACAATCTTTGTGATTTATATCTGATGCTGTTTGCATAAATATATATAAAATGTTGTGGGATATTTCCATCCGTCCGTAAACCTGCAAGTATTTACCGAGGTAATAAGATGAATATAATCTCCCGGTTGCTAGCTACTGTTACCCTATTCGGCCTAACCGGCTGTACCGGGATGCCGGAACAGGTAACCCCGATCAAACCATTCAGCATAGACAGTTACCTAGGTACCTGGTACGAAATTGCGCGCCTCGATCACAGCTTTGAACGAGGACTGACTAAAGTTTCTGCAACGTATAGCCTTAATAAGGATGGCTCCGTCAAAGTTATTAATCGGGGGTTCAATAAAGAGGCGAGCCAATGGAAGGAAGCTGAAGGTAAGGCTAAATTTGTCGGCCTGTCCGATACCGCCCACCTCAAAGTCTCTTTTTTTTCGGACCGTTCTACGGCAGTTACGTCGTTTTTCATCTTGAGCCCGACTACTCCACCGCTTTGGTTAGCGGCTATAACACAGATTATTTCTGGATTCTTTCCCGCAACAAGTCACTGCCACAAGACAAGGTGCAATACTATCTGTCGATTGCCGAACAAAAAGGCTTCGATACCAGCAAAATCATATTTCCGGGTTCGTTATAAAAAAAAGCCTCTCAACAGAGAGGCTTAGATTTATTGAATCAGGGCTACTGTGCGTTTCTACGTGTTTTCTTGCTCAAATTTCGTCATAAAGTCGACCAACGCCTGTACGCCTTCGAGCGGCATGGCATTATAGATAGATGCCCGCATACCACCAACAACACGGTGCCCTTTCAACGCCTTCAAGCCTGCAGCTTCAGCCTGCTCTAGGAACAATGCATCCAATTCCGGCTTTTTCAACTGGAACGGTACATTCATCAGTGAGCGGTTTTCCGGGTGTACCTCATTGCGGTAACAGTCAGACTGATCAATGAAGCTATACAGCACCTCGGCCTTGGCTTCATTGCGCTTTTGCATCGCTTCAACGCCACCAAGATCTTTTAGCCATTTGAACACTTCTCCGGCAAGATACCAGGCGAATGTCGGCGGCGTATTGAACATCGAGTCTTTATCAACCAAAACGGTGTAGTCAAGAATACTCGGCAAAACCTGCTTAGCCTGCCCCAGCAGATCATCACGGACGATTACGATAGTCAGACCGGCTGGTCCAATATTTTTCTGAGCGCCGGCATAGATCACACCATATTGCGACACATCAATTTTACGCGACAGAATGGTCGAAGACATGTCGGCGACAATAGGTTTGTCTGTCACAGGCAGATCGCGGATCTCGATACCGTCAATTGTTTCGTTCGGGCAAAAATGTACAAAGGCAGCCTTGTCAGATAATGGCCAGTCCGAAGCCGATAAAATCGCCTTCTTACCCTCACGCTCGCAGGTAATATCAACAACATTGGGCTGACAATACTTCTGTGCTTCCTTCGCGGCACTGTTGGCCCAGTAGCCACCATCCATATAATCGGCCGATTCAGCCCCACCCAGCAGATTCATCGGTACAGCAGCAAACTGACCACGTGCGCCACCATGGCAAAACAGTACATGGTAGTTATCGGGAATTGATAACAATTCACGCAGATCTTTTTCTGACTGTTCGGCGACGGCAAGAAACTCCTTACTACGATGACTGATTTCCATCACAGAGGTACCCAGACCGCTCCAGTTAACCAATTCTTCCTGTGCTTTCTGTAAGACATCTGCTGGGATCATTGCCGGACCCGCACAAAAATTGTAGACCTTTTCCATGATGTAAGACTCGCTCCTGCTCTGCATCGGGGTAATATACGAAATTGTCACATCTGACACCCGTAGGCTAAGTGTGACAATGATCAACTACTTCCGTTTTTACACCTTTATGCTTGCGCTGAAAACCTTAGCGGCAAGTATTTCCACAAAAAAAGAACAACCGACCGGATATTCAGAACAAACTGAACAATTCTCTGACTCAACAGCAGCGATATCTGCAATTTGGGCTTCTCCAACGATTACTGGATACTCACCGTCAGCTTAGATTCCATCACCCCTTCTTGACCCGTCTCCTCATCAACAAGCTGCAGCTTGCTCCTCGCAGACATAATACCCATCTTCACTTCCTGCCACACATAATAGAGATGCCCTTTGACGACATCGAGCTCTAGCTCAGAGGTGTTTTCAGCTTCGGAGCTGATGGTATGTTTGCCTTCTGGAAGCTCTGCATATAGGTATGTTTTTGCTGCCGTCTGTCCCAATGGATCACCATTTACAGCCACGTCCATCGTTATCGCCGCACCAAAGGTCTCATTTCGATATATATACACCCCAGCCTTGTCAGAGTTCGCATTAAAACTCTTCAACTCCGCATCTTGCGAAGAATCAGCCAACGGTACACTGGCACAACCTGTCATAATGAGTGCCAAACCTGCAACGGCGAGTAGTCTCTTGAACATATCCATTCCTTCTTTATCAATAACCACATAGCTTTTGTTAGTGTCAGCCTGATTTATATTTTCATTATTCAATAAACTTACAGCTACCAGGCGCTATTGATAGTAATCAAATCATCAAGCAGAGCCATATTAGAGAGCGTGTTTTGCGAGCAATTTATAACAATTTCATATGTTTAGTACGTTATTTGATGTTAATTCGTCACATTTAGACATAAAAAAAACGCAGCCCGTAGGCTGCGCTTTTGATAACAGATATCTAGTAAAGCTTATTCTTCGTCAGAAGATGGCGCTTCATCAGTGTCAGGTTGAATTTGCCCGGTCGAGTCGGCGTTTTCAGTATCAGTGGCTTGCGCTTCTGTTACTTCCGCGTCTTCGATATCAGCATCACTGATATCTTTCTCTTCAGGTTCATCGATACGCTGTAGACCAACAACCAGCTCTTCGTCAGCAGTACGGATTAGCGTAACACCCTGGGTGTTACGGCCAACGCGGCTTACTTCAGAAACACGAGTTCGTACTAATGTACCACCATTGGTGATCATCATGAACTCATCGCCGTCTTCTGCCTGAACTGCACCGACAACTTTACCGTTACGCTCAGAAACCTTAATAGACACAACACCTTGTGTTGCACGGCTCTTCGCTGGGTATTCTTCTAGAGAAGTACGCTTACCGTAACCATTTTCAGTCACAGTCAGTACATCACCCTCGTTATGAGGAACAATCAGTGATACAACTTTATCGCCTTCAGCCAGCTTCATACCACGGACACCCGCAGCAGTTCGGCCCATACCGCGTACTTGTTCTTCAGAGAAGCGAACCACTTTACCCGCTTCAGAGAACAGCATGATTTGGTCTGCGCTGTTAGTCACATCAACACCAATCAGTGAGTCACCTTCGCGTAGATTCACCGCGATGATGCCCGCACTACGAGGGCGGCTGAAATCAGTTAATGGTGTCTTCTTAACAGTACCGTCTGCCGTTGCCATAAATACGAACTTGTCTGCTTCGTATTCTTTTACTGGCAAGATTGCAGTAATACGCTCGCCTTCTTCCAGAGGAAGAATGTTGACGATAGGCTTACCTCGAGCTGTTCGGCTCGCCAATGGTAACTGGTACACTTTCAGCCAGTACATACGGCCGCGGCTCGAGAAGCACAGAATAGTATCGTGAGTATTGGCCACCAGCAGACGTTCAATGAAGTCTTCTTCCTTCATTCGCGTCGCTGCCTTACCTTTACCACCACGACGTTGAGCTTCGTAGTCGCTTAGGATCTGGTACTTCACGTAACCTTCGTGAGAAAGCGTGACAACAACATCTTCCTGAGTGATCAGGTCTTCAAGATCGATATCATGGCTTGCTGCTGTGATCTCAGTACGACGCTCATCGTTAAACTGCTCTTTAACTGCGTATAGCTCATCACGAATGACTTCCATCAGGCGCTCTGGACTACCAAGAATAAATAGTAGTTCTTCGATGATATCAAGAAGACCTTTGTATTCATCAAGGATCTTCTCATGCTCTAGACCAGTTAGACGATGTAGGCGTAGCTCAAGGATTGCTTGTGCTTGTTGTTCTGTCAGGAAGTACTGACCACCATGAATACCGTATTCTGGCGCCAGCCAATCTGGACGTGCAGCATCAACACCAGCACGTTCTAACATTGCAGCCACATCACCTAATTGCCACGGACGAGCAAGGAGCCCTTCACGTGCAACCTGTGGTGTTGGTGCGTTCTTAATTAATTCGATGATCTCATCGATATTAACCAACGCAATAGCTAGACCTTCAAGAAGGTGCGCACGTTCGCGCGCTTTACGCAATTCGAAGATTGTACGACGCGTCACCACTTCACGGCGATGATTTACGAAGCACTTCAGCATTTCTTTCAAGTTGAATAGTTTAGGCTGGCCATGGTCTAGTGCGACCATATTGATACCGAACGTAGTTTGTAGCTGAGTTTGCGAGTAAAGGTTATTCAGAATAACTTCACCAACAGCATCGCGCTTACATTCGATAACAATACGCATACCATCTTTATCAGATTCGTCGCGTAGTCCACTGATACCTTCGACTTTCTTATCTTTTACTAGCTCGGCGATCTTTTCGATCAAACGGGCTTTGTTCACCTGATATGGAATCTCGGTAACAATAATGGTTTCTTTACCATTTTTGTCCGCCACAATATCAGCTTTAGAGCGCATGTAAACTTTACCGCGCCCAGTGTTATAAGCATCAATGATACCTTTACGACCATTGATCAATGCAGCCGTTGGGAAGTCTGGGCCAGGAATATAATCCATCAGCTGATCGATAGTGATCTCTTCATTATCGATATAGGCCAGACAACCGTTGATGACTTCACCCAGGTTATGAGGTGGGATGTTAGTCGCCATACCGACGGCAATACCAGATGAACCATTCACTAGAAGGTTAGGTACTCTGGTTGGCATAACCGCAGGGATCTGCTCGGTACCATCATAGTTAGGTACATAGTCGACCGTATCTTTATCAAGGTCAGCCAATAATTCGTGAGCAATTTTTGCCATACGAATTTCGGTATAACGCATTGCCGCCGCCGAGTCACCATCAACGGAACCAAAGTTACCTTGGCCGTCAACAAGCATATAACGAAGCGAGAATGGTTGCGCCATACGTACAATCGTGTCGTATACCGCACTATCACCATGTGGGTGATACTTACCGATTACGTCACCGACCACACGGGCAGATTTTTTTTGTAAGCTTTATTCCAGTCATTGCCTAGCACATTCATCGCGAATAATACGCGACGGTGCACTGGCTTTAGGCCATCACGCACATCCGGAAGAGCACGACCCACGATAACTGACATCGCGTAGTCGAGATACGAGCCTTTCAGCTCTTCTTCAATATTTACGGGCGTGATCTCTTTTGCAAGATCGCTCATGGAGCCAATATCCCTCAGGTAATTTCTGTCGTATTTTCATACGTGCAAGGTGCGAGAATATAGCATAAATGAGCTAGATAGGCACACCTTTCACGACTTATGTTGTGAGTAATTTAGCGGATTTACCAAAAATCAGACACTACCTTGACGCCTTAGTGGCATCAATCGCACTCAAACGGTTATTTTTCACTCAATTCAATAGGCGCAGATTTTTTTTCCCAAAGAAATAAAGTGCTACCAATTGTAAAAAAAATCGACCTAGTCGCTTTTTATGCAACTCAGGGCGCACCCTGGCTGTAAGCTGAACAATTCTCTGATCAAGGTCACTTTAATCACAAAACTGCCGCGTAGAATTGTCTTTGCACCCAACCGTTTAGCTGTTTGAAACGGACCTGCACACGCATATTTTTCAATTGAAAATAAGTGAGGTCACTATGTTAGGCAAGGCTATCAACACTATCGGACTCTGCATCATTGGCGGTAAATACATTTTAATGCTAATCCTCGCTGCAATGACGGTTTTTTTTCAGGTTCAATCAGCCCTGAATTACTGGCATTTAACAATAGTTAGCAATGACTGCGTCCTGCAAACCTCATACCCTGGACAGTTCTGAAACCGCTCAGGGGGTATTCTGAAGCAGTAGTGAGTATTTCCTACTGCTTCATGCTCTCGTTCCCTGCAGTATTCCCGTTTGGCCTCTTGCAACTATTCGGCGGTTTACGTGACAAAAACTATTATTTCCGCTCTCTCGATTCCGCTATAATATCGCCACTAATATAAGGAAATGGCGATAAGAATGACCAAGCAGTTAAATGTCGATCCGGCAGAAATCAGTAAATTTGAAGAAATGGCCTCTCGCTGGTGGGATTTGGAAGGAGAGTTCAAGCCTCTTCATCAAATCAATCCGCTACGCCTGAACTATGTCATTGACCATGCCGGTGGCCTGTTTGGCAAGAAAATACTCGATGTCGGTTGTGGCGGCGGTATTCTGGCCGAAAGCATGGCCGTCGAGGGCGCGGAGGTCACTGGACTCGATATGGGCAAGGAACCGCTCACCGTTGCTCGGCTGCATGCGCTAGAGACCGGAACCAAGCTGGAATATGTTCAGCGGACAGCAGAAGAGCATGCAGAAATGTTCCCTGAGACTTACGATGTGGTGACCTGCATGGAGATGCTGGAACATGTGCCGGATCCAGCTTCAGTGATCGCATCGTGCGCCAAAATGGTTAAGCCTGGTGGCCATGTCTTTTTCTCGACCCTGAACCGCAATATCAAGTCGTATATGTTTGCAATCGTCGGAGCGGAACAACTACTGAAATTGGTCCCCAAAGGTACCCACGACCACAATAAATTCATTCGCCCGTCGGAACTCATTGCGATGATCGATCCCACCCCGCTCCAGGATCGCCACATTACAGGCTTGCACTATAACCCGCTTACCGACCATTACTGGCTAGGCAACAATGTCGACGTTAACTACATTGTTCATACCATTAAGCCATAAGCAAACCAGAATCGGCTTCAGATTTCTCAAGGGCGCTTTTCAGCGCCCTTGTTCCTTTAATTTCCACACCGTTCCCTCTTCGACGCACCATCGCATTCAGTGGCTACAATAAGAAAAGTAGCTCGCAACTTTCTTCGTTACTGCCACATTTTACAACTGGATAAGGTACGATAATTATTCAGTTTGATATTACCTATTTATTATAAGGATATTGTCATAATGAGTTTGCCTATCAGAGCCGTACTGTTTGATCTCGACGGCACTTTACTCGACACCGCTCCCGACATGGCCGACGCCGCCAACAAAGTACTGGCTAATTATGATCATGGCCCGCTAACTGAAGAACAAATAAGGGCAAATACCAGTTATGGTGCAAAAGGGCTGCTTACCGCTGGTTTTGGTACTATTCCCTCCCATCTCGATGCCCAGCAGTTAAGACGAGAGTTTCTTGGCTACTATCAGCAAAATATCTGCGAAGGCACGTCTATTTATCGTGGGATCAATAAGTTACTCGCCTACCTGGAAAACCAGTGTATTCCATGGGGGATAATGACCAACAAGCCCGGCTTTCTTACCGAGCTGCTGCTGCCATTTTTCCCTGAGCTATTAAAAGCGCAGGTCATTGTGTGCGGCGACACTCTTGCACTCGCCAAACCACACCCAGAGCCTTTGCTTCATGCCAGTGAAATGCTAGGGATTTCGCATACATCCTGCGCCTATATTGGTGATATAGAGAAGGATATGATCGCCGCTAATGCTGCCAGCATGCATGGCTATGTTGCTAGCTGGGGATATATTGGCGAAGAGCACACGCCAGGCGCTTGGCAGGCGCAAGGTATACTTCCGACACCAGAGGCATTAATCGAAATGCTGGAGCAGCAAAACTGCCACCAAGGCTGCGAATAAGTCATTTCTTAATCAATAAGTTCACTGCATGTTTGATATGCCAAAAATGGTAAAAATCAAGGGAATTTTTTTTTTATATCTGCAAATTTTGTCGTGGATTTTGTTTGATTTTTTTTCTATTATATTGGCGTATCTGCCTAAATCAGTTAGTGGGCACTAACATTTTTTTATAAGTCCCCATGTTATCCACAGGCGGTTAAAAATTACCACCTTGCAATAATGACTCTTCCTCACTATCTTGTAACCCCATAAGCTCAACACCCCAATATATAGTGTTTTTGACGCCCAATAAGAAATGAACAAAGATCACAATCTTTGCTAACCTTATTGTGAAAGTTGCAAAAAAAACACTGTTATTCAAAAAAAATACTGGGAAAAAGACCAAAAATGAATCAACAGCTAACTGTAACCAAGCGTGATGGACGCAAAGAAAGTATCGATTTGGATAAAATCCACCGAGTGATTGCTTGGGCCGCCGAAGGCTGGAGAATGTCTCTGTATCTCAAGTCGAGCTAAAATCTCATATTCAGTTTTACGAAGGTATCAAGACTGAGGATATCCACGAAACCATCATCAAAGCAGCAGCTGACTTGATTTCAGAAGAAACGCCAGACTATCAATACCTTGCTGCACGCCTAGCTATTTTCCATCTCCGTAAAAAGGCATACGGTCAATTCGAGCCACCTAAACTTTTTGATCACGTTACTAACCTTGTCGAAAAAGGGAAGTACGACAACCATTTGCTCGAAGACTACAGCAAAGAAGAATTTGAGCTGATGGACAGCTACATTGACCATTGGCGTGATATGAACTTCTCTTATGCTGCCGTTAAGCAGCTGGAAGGTAAATATCTGGTTCAGAACCGTGTATCAGGCGAAATCTTTGAAAGTGCCCAGTTCCTGTACATGATGATCGCAGCTTGTCTGTTCGGTAAATACCCGAGAGAAACCCGTCTAAGCTACATCAAGCGTTTCTACGATGCGGTATCGACATTTAAGATTTCGCTACCAACCCCTATCATGTCAGGTGTACGTACCCCGACACGTCAGTTCAGCTCTTGTGTTCTGATTGAATGTGATGACAGCCTGGATTCAATTAACGCAACAGCAAGCTCCATCGTGCGTTATGTTTCCCAGCGTGCTGGTATCGGCATCAACGCTGGCCGTATCCGTGCCCTTGGTTCGGAAATCCGTGGTGGCGAAGCCTTCCATACCGGCTGCATCCCGTTTTATAAGTATTTCCAGACAGCGGTTAAATGCTGCTCGCAGGGCGGTGTTCGTGGCGGTGCTGCAACGCTGTTCTACCCAATCTGGCACGGTGAAGTAGAGTCACTGCTGGTACTGAAAAACAACCGTGGTGTTGAAGAAAACCGTGTCCGCCATATGGACTACGGCGTACAGATCAACAAGCTAATGTACACCCGCCTAATCAAGGGTGAAAACATCAGCCTGTTCTCACCGTCAGACGTACCGGGCCTGTACGATGCATTCTTTGCCGATCAGGACGAATTTGAACGTCTGTATGTAACATACGAGCAAGACAGCAGCATCAAACGTAAGACCATCAAGGCAATTGAGCTATTCTCACTGCTGATGCAAGAGCGTGCATCAACAGGCCGTATCTACATTCAAAACGTAGACCATTGTAATACCCATAGCCCATTTGATCCGGCTGTTGCCCCAATCCGCCAGTCTAACCTGTGTCTGGAAATTGCGCTGCCGACCAAGCCACTGAATAACGTCGAAGACGAGAGCGGTGAGATTGCACTGTGTACTCTGTCTGCATTCAACCTCGGTGCTATCGAATCACTCGATGATCTTGAAGAGCTGGCGGAGCTGACTGTTCGCGCCCTGGATGCTCTGCTTGATTACCAGGACTACCCGCTTCCTGCTGCACGTCGTTCAACCATGAACCGCCGTACGCTTGGTGTGGGTGTGATTAACTTTGCTTATTACCTGGCGAAGCACGGTGTGCGCTACTCAGACGGCAGTGCAAACAACCTGACTCACCAGGCATTCGAAGCGATGCAGTACTACCTGCTGAAAGCCTCTGTTGGTCTGGCAAAAGAGCAAGGCGCGTGCCCAGCCTTTAACGAGACAACTTACGCGCAGGGTGTTCTGCCTATCGATACCTATAAGAAAGATGTCGATAAAGTGTGTAGCGAAGAGCTTCACTATGATTGGGAAACACTGCGTGAAGAGATCAAAACTCACGGTCTGCGCAATTCAACTCTATCAGCACTGATGCCGTCAGAGACCTCGTCTCAGATTTCGAATGCGACTAACGGTATTGAGCCACCACGTGGTTTCGTTTCTGTCAAAGCTTCAAAAGACGGTATCCTGAAACAGGTAGTGCCTGAGTACAGCAAGTACAAAGACAACTATGAGTTACTTTGGAACATCGGCAGCAACGACGGCTACCTACAGCTAGTCGGCATTATGCAGAAGTTCATCGATCAGGCGATTTCGGCTAATACGAATTACGACCCGAGCAGCCAGCCGGGCGGAAAAGTACCAATGAAGCTCTTGCTAAAAGACCTTCTAACAGCGTATAAACTCGGCGTGAAAACCTTGTACTACCATAACACCCGTGACGGCGCTGCAGATAGCCAGGGCGATGTTGGTGCAGACGACTGCACAAGCTGCAAGATTTAACTAGATACCAATTAAATGGGAGCCTCGGCTCCCCTTTGATGTTGAGGATATAATGGCGTATAGCACTTTTTGTCAAACCAACAACGATCAGCTAAAGGAACCGATGTTCTTTGGCCAGTCTGTCAACGTTGCTCGTTATGACCAACAGAAATTTGAGATTTTCGAAAAGCTGATTGAAAAGCAGCTTTCTTTCTTTTGGCGTCCGGAAGAAGTGGACGTATCGGGTGATCGTATTGATTACAACAACCTGCCCGATCATGAAAGACACATCTTCATCAGCAACCTGAAATATCAGACACTGCTAGATTCAATTCAGGGTCGTAGCCCGAACGTCGCGTTATTGCCAATTGTTTCTATTCCAGAACTTGAAACCTGGATTGAAACCTGGTCGTTTTCTGAAACGATCCACTCTCGCTCGTATACCCATATCATCCGTAACATTGTAACCGATCCGGCGATTGTGTTTGATGATATCGTTGACAACGAATACATCATTAAACGTGCTGGCGATATTTCTAAGTACTATGATGATCTGATCGCGGCCACCAGCGACTATCACCGTCTGGGCGAAGGCACTCATACTGTCAACGGCAAAACCGTTACGGTTAATCTGCGTGATATCAAGAAAAAGCTTTATGTATGCATGATGTCAGTCAATGCCCTTGAAGCCATCCGCTTCTACGTCAGCTTTGCCTGTTCCTTTGCTTTCGCCGAACGTGAGCTGATGGAGGGCAATGCCAAGATCATCAAGCTGATTGCTCGTGACGAGGCACTGCACTTAACTGGCACCCAGCATATCCTGAACCTGCTTCGAACCGGTCAGGACGATCCGGAGATGGCAGAAATCGCCAAAGAATGCGAGCAAGAATGCTTCGACATCTTCAGAGATGCCGCGGAACAGGAAAAAGAATGGGCTGAATACTTGTTCAAAGATGGTTCGATGATTGGCCTGAACAAAGACATTCTTTGCCAGTATGTTGAGTACATCACCAACCTACGCATGAAAGCAGTCGGTCTTGAGCAAGCTTATCCAGGTGCCACTCAGAACCCTATTCCGTGGATCAACTCATGGTTGTCTTCAGACAACGTTCAGGTTGCCCCACAGGAAGCTGAGATCAGCTCTTACCTCGTTGGCCAGATCGACAACGACGTCAGCGCCGACGATCTGGGTGACTTCGAGCTATGAGTCAATTAACCATCAAGGTTAACGGACAAACGGTTCACGCAATCGCCGTGAACCGTTACTCGTTCAGCTTGAAAAAGCCGGATTACAGCCAGAGTTTCAATGCCGTAACGGAATGTGTGGTGCATGTCGCTGCAAGTTGAAGGTTGGCGCCGTTAATCAAGGTGATACCATGGCCTTTATTGCCCCCAATGAAGTACTGGCCTGCTGCTCCATTCCACAAACCAACATTGATATCGAATTCGATTATCTATTGGCACAGACCCAGCAAGCTAGCAAAAAAAAGCCGCTAACAGCTGATATTAAAATACCAGCAAAGAATATCCCCTTTCGTAACAATATAATTACCGTATTAACGTTCCGCAGGGAGAAAAGCATCACCCTCTGAAACCAAAGATTCATACCGCCCTATCACAGCTTTTCCATCAAGATGTCGTCTAAGCATATCGAGCATCACTGTGGCAACAACACTGCGCTGGGCACTGTGGTTATACTTGCGCTTGGCTTTAACTCGTTGAGCCCAGCTACCATCAGGCGTGGACAATGCAACAATAATACCCTCATCATGATGAGCACCTGACATCAATGCCAGCTGAGTGCCGGTTTTTTTTCACGAGCCGCAGAAGCTATTGCTATCGCCTCTTTCAGGATATCCCTATTGCCGAGCTCAGATGCTGGCTCTGCCGACAGCGTCCACCCCTGTTCTAAAGTGCTGCGACTTTCTGAATGCTCCTGTAACCAATTTGTCAGCCAGCCACCGGTAAACTGCTCAACCACCGTCAAGCGCTGATCAGTGGCAACTAGCTGCTGGCCGACATGCTGAACAATATCTCGGCCAATACTGACAACATTATCCCCGAGCAGCTCAATCATCTGCTGCTGTAGTGAAGTTGCCTGTGCCGCGTTTCTCGGCGTAAATAGCTTCACTTCAATAAACGGCAGCGAAGAACGATATCCGACTTCAAATCCAGCGGGCAACGATACTGTTGACAACGTCTGGCCGATCCCCGACTCCGACAAGCCAAAAGTATAAAAACGGTGACAGTCAAGCGCATGAGCTGCGTCAAACTGCGACTTCAGACGGGGCAAAATCTCTTCCGTCGCCATCATTTTAAACTCACTTGGTACCCCTGGAGTAAAATACACCCATGCGCGATTGAGCTTCATTGCAAAGCCGCATGCAGTACCGATAGGATTCTCTAGCAGCTCAGCACCTTCGGGCAGCATAGCTTGTTTGAGGTTAGTCTTTGGCATTTCACGCCCAAGCACCTGATACTTCTCTTGCATCTGCTGTACCCAGTAATCCGATTGCTCCAGGCCCGAATCAGCAGCTATCGCGGCAGCTTGCGCCGTTAAATCATCGGTAGTCGGCCCAAGACCGCCATTAACCACCACGATATCAGCCGTCAGACTACAGTGCTCAATTTCGGCAGCCAGATCTTCCAGTTTATCGCCAACGGTGGTTCGACGGGATAAAGGGAAACCATGCTGAAAAAAAACAAACGTGACAACCATGCTGCATTAGAATCGACAATATCCCCATGCAGTACTTCTTCTCCGGTACTGATCATTGCTACTTGCAACATGCTTTCCCTCTTTCTTGTCATCATGATCTGCTTCTAATACACCTTATACCAATTTCATCTCCACATTGCACAAATATGAAGCCGATTTGATACAGCACGTGTAAGGCATATCTTGAAACCCCAAAGAAAGTCAAGTACATACCGCCCAACCACCCATCAAGTGTAAAGTAACGGTTACACCTAAAAACACCATAGTTGACAGTCAGTATCACTACCTTTAAGGTAGCAAGCAGTTCTCACCAGCACCAAGCTTGAAATATCCAGCTGAACCACTAAAAAAAAGGCAGAATCACGTGAATAGATGCTTCACCCACACCAACTATCGATAGCCACAGTGGCACGATCAGGTGTAAAGAATAGTTACCACTTGGTAATCACCACTCATCTCGATTTCGCCATTGTGGCTATTTCCTTTTCCGGGAGATAAGACCGCAGGTAGGCGCATGTCATACAGCCACCTTCTCCCACACTAACTAATAACGAATAACTGACAATTGGGAGCTTCGACTCAATGAGCATGAACAAAACGCTCGGCAGCACACTGATTATTGCCGGAACAACCATAGGTGCCGGTATGCTGGCCCTGCCTCTTGCCTCAGCCGGCCTCGGCTTCGCCACCGCAACGCTGGCGATGCTTGGTATCTGGGCACTTATGATTTACACCGCGCTGTTAATGCTGGAAGTCCACCAGCACGCCGATCAAAATGCAACACTGCATACTTTGGCGCACCAGTTACTGGGGAGAAAAGGTCAGATCATTGCCAGCTTCGCGATGATGTTTTTGTTCTATTCTCTCTGCGCCGCCTACATTGCCGGTGGCGGAGCCCAGCTCAATGACAAGCTGAACAACTGGATAGGATTGAACGTCAGTCCGCAAACCGGTACCATTATTTTTACGCTGCTAATTGCCTCCGTGGTTTCTGTGGGCACTCACTCAGTCGACATAGTCAACCGTATTCTCTTTGCCTTAAAGATCATCGCCCTTGCAACGATGCTTTTCCTGCTCGCGCCGCATGTAAAAGGCGTACACCTCGTCGACATGCCGGTACAAAAAGGCTTGCTGCTTTCTGCCCTACCAGTCATTTTCACCTCTTTCGGGTTTCACGGCAGCATTCCATCTATCGTCCGCTACGTCGGCCTAGACATGAAAGCCCTGAGAAAAATCATGATCGTTGGCTCGGCAACGCCTTTGATGGTCTACGTATTATGCAAGTTGCCAGCCAAGGTGTTTTAAGCCAGCCTGATCTCATGGCCAGTACGACACTTGGCTCTTTCATTGCCACCTTGAGCGAAATGCTACACAACCCAATGGTAAGCCAATCTGTTTCTATCTTTGCCGATCTGGCACTGGCCACCTCGTTTCTGGGTGTCAGCCTGGGGTTGTTTGATTTTCTGTCTGATAGCCTCAACCGTGGCAACCAAATAAAAGGGCGGATCCAGACAGCGATGATAACGTTCATTCCACCTCTTGGTTTTGCCCTTTTCTATCCGCAAGGGTTCATTATGGCACTGGGTTTTGCCGCGATTGCCCTTGTGGTCCTGGCAATTTTTCTGCCAGTAGCCATGGTTAAAGCCCAGCGCAAACAGCGTCCTGGCAACGACAATGACTATAAAGTCCGTGGCGGCTCCCCCGCTTTGGTTCTCGTTACCAGCTTAGGTATCATGATCATTTCAGCCCAATTTCTGCAAATGGCTGGGATCATTCCGGCGGTAGGTTAATCGCCTTGTGCGACCTTTGAATATCAAAAAGGCTTGTACGTGCAAGCCTTGATTTCCTTTGCTGCTATTCAAGCTTCCAAGCCTCATTTTTCATATTTAGTGCATTAGTCTCACGCTTTTTTTTAGTGCAGATATATATTTATGAAGCTGTTTTTAAGATAACCTATTAATAACAATCAATATAATAATGTCCAGCATTGGTAATGAACCATACCTTTTCACTTTTTGAACATCTTCAGTCCGCTGTCTGGGTGTTCGATATTCAGCATAAAAAAAATTATTTGGGCCAACAAAGCCTCACTCCCTTTATGGGAAGCTGCCTCCTTAGACGAACTGACATCCAGAGATCTGGGTGCTGATATGTCACAGGCCGTTAATGCCACTATTGAGGGCTACCAGCAGCACTTTGCTGTCGGCGAAGCTATCAAAACTTGGTGGTACTTTACCCCAAACAATATTTTGAAAAAAGGCACTTTGTCATTTTTCAGGCTTTCCTCTTGCCGATGGCAGAACAGCGATGCTGGTTGAAGTCATTGCCGAAGAGTCGAGCTTGCGCCGTGAGCTTGCCTTTTCCGGCTGCTCGAACCTGGCGCTGCTATTCTCAGCGGATGGCGATCTCATCAGCTCCAACAACGCTTTCAACCACTCTTTCGGGTTTCAGCTCCATGATTTAGCCAACTTCTTTGGTGATATCACCCTTGCCAATGATTGGATAAACGAGGCTCGCAAGCACGGTACAGTCCGTCACAAGAAACTTTGCTGGACAGGAAGAAACCACCATTGGTTTGATATTGATGGCAAATGGCTTAAAGACAAGCAGCAGCTGTTACTCAACTTGGTAAATATCAGCGTGGAGAAAGAACAGCTCCATAAAGCGAAATATACTGCCGAACATGATTACCTCACCGGATTGCTCAACCGCCGTGGGATCACAAACACCATCATAGAAAACCAACATAGCCAACAACCATACAGCCTGTTCTTTCTGGATATGGACGGCTTTAAACTGGTCAATGATACATATGGACATGCTATCGGCGACAAGCTACTGCGGGCAATTGCTATCAGGTTGCAAGAATCCGTTAAATTTAAAGGTCTGTTGGCCCGGTTTGGTGGCGATGAATTCATTATTCAAGTAGAGCAACGCCATTTTGAAGAAACAACCCGGTTTGCCAAACAGATTATTACCGCTCTAAATAGACCTTTTCATCTAAAGGAAGTCGGGGAGCTATCGATAGGCTGTAGCATCGGTACTGCTAACTTCCCAGATGATGCCGACGATATCGAGACGCTGATAACACAAGCCGATATGGCAATGCACCGGGCAAAATTACGCGGGCGCAATCGCAGCCACCATTTCTCGCCGGATATGGCGGATGCACTCTACCGTAAAATGACTTTACGCCATCATCTGACACTAGCCTTGGAAGAGAATGCGTTCGAGTTGTACTATCAGCCCATCGCTGATTTGAACAATCATAAACTCAAAGGCTTTGAAGCCCTAATTCGCTGGCACGATGAAGAACTCGGCCAAGTTTCGCCGACAGAATTTATTCCGCTGGCAGAGGAAACAGGGCAGATTGTTCCACTCGGAAAGTGGGTTCTGAAAACAGCCTGCCAGCAGTTGGCTTCATGGCAAAATAAATACGATCAGACATTTGTTATGAGCGTCAATTTGTCACGAGCACAGTTACAGTCCAGCCTGGCACCCACTATTGAAGCATTAATTCACCAATATGATGTTAATCCTGCACAGCTCGCACTTGAGCTGACAGAATCCGCGATGCTTCAGGAATATGAGGAGGCCAAGCAGTGCCTTGAGGATCTGGCGGCGCTGGGGCTTGAACTTTACCTTGATGATTTTGGTACGGGCTATTCGTCCCTGTCCCAACTGCAGGATCTCCCTATCAGCACAGTTAAATTAGATCAAAGCTTCGTTCAGGGCGAACACAAAGGCAGTCAGGCAATCATCGAAGCCACCCAGGCTATTTGTGAAAAGCTTGACCTGAAAGTGGTCGCTGAAGGTGTAGAGACCATCGACCAGCTCAAGTACCTACAAAACTGTAAGTATGACTTCTGCCAAGGGTTCTATCTGGGGAAACCGATGCCACCCTATGAGATTGAAGAGCGAAACTTCAGCCTACTCAACACCATTCCAGATAGAAACACGTAAATGATAACGATATGCCGCTAAAATAGTGGTGATTTATGGCACTTGCTCCTACATAATATCCCTTCTGAAATTTACCATGCTTGGGTTGAAATGGATTTAGGGATATTACTCGCAATGACGCTGATTTTTGTCGGCTCATTTGTTCAAAGTTCAATCGGATTTGGGTTGGCAATTGTTACCGCCCCGATTCTTTTTCAAATATCACCTGATTACGTTCCTGCACCGATCACTGTTGTCGCCCTCTTTCTTTCCTTAATCAATGCCAGCCATCATCGAGCAACCATTTCGTTGGACGGTTTATGGATGGCGTTTTTAGGCCGTGTTCCCGGCTCCATTGCGGGCGCATTCCTTTTGTATTGGGTCGATGCGAGCCAACTCTCGCTCTGGTTAGGCGTATTGGTGATCTTGGCAGTGGCCGTTAGTTTACTCCCTTTCCGTATCCAGCCAAACCCAAAGAGAATGATGGTTGCAGGCTTTTTCTCCGGCTTCTTTGGCACAAGCTCCGGCATAGGCGGGCCACCGATGGCGCTGTTGTTACAGCATCAAGAGGGAAACCTGATCAGAGCCAATTTATCTGCATTTTTTTTGTTGTGAGCAGCTTGCTGTCTCTGATCGTACAAGTGCCAATTGGCTATATGACTTTGCACCATTTTTATTTATCGCTGCCTTTGCTTCCGGCTTCCTATCTTGGATATAAGGTCGCGATGCGCTACATAAACCAAGTCCCCAAGGAAACAATCCGTCTGGCTTCATTGGCAATATGTTTTGCTTCAGGAATAACTGCGATTGTCTCGGCATTACATTGAGGCAACGAAGAAGAAATACGCGAAGTTATTTCCGCTCTGCGTGAATCAAAATATTTCGCGGAGTGACTGGCTTAGGACAGAAAGTACCCACAGAGACCTGATACCCGAACTCTTCCATATAACAGGCTCGATCATAAACTAGCCACATTTCCATCGGGCGTCTAAACAACTGGCGTACCAGTTCCATTCGATCCACAAGGGAAAAGCGCTTCTCTCCCTGCTGTTGCCAATATGGGTAATCAATGCCTTCCGGCAAAGTCATCCCTTTCTTATTGGCCGCCCAGCGGCAGAAATCGGCAAATCCCTCATTCAGCTGTGCTTTCTGGACATTTGGCACTGGCATGTATTCATCGCTACCGCGCACAAACCGCTGCAGGCTGTCAAAACCGAGGCGAAAACTGACCTCGACAAATCGCTGCCGACGTACACGCTGGCCAGCGGTAACCGTTTCCTGAAGCGGTAGCCGCAGATCGTGCCTACTCAATGTCAGCCTACTTTGCTGGCCGATCCGGGATAATGGCTGGTAACTCTTGGCGCGAATCAAATGATAGCAACATGGCGAAATACTCACGGCCTTTCCCTGTTTGGCGGCAACACGCTGCAGCAACGAGACATGGAGATCCCCGCAGGCATGAAGGGCAACCGCATGCTGCTGCGGGCAGAGATGTTGCTCACTGACCGGATCAAACGCATCGCCATGGACAAAATCAATCGGCAGCTGAAGCTTACGAGCTGCAGCTTCGCCTTCTTCACAAAGTGTTTGCTGCCACTCGAGCTAGTAACTGGTGTCGCATGACTTGCCGCCAGCACCCGCCTAGATGCCCCTTACCAGCACACCACTCGAGCCAAGGCAATTTCAAGGCAGGAACCACCTGGTTGAATGCGGTGATTTGTTGCCATTTGCGCCCGGGGATTCCAACGTCGAGTCCTTTGGGTAAGGACCTTTGGTGAAGGGAATAAGCATCAGTTTGAGATAATTGGTACAGCTCTGGGGCATCAGGAATCCACTCAGCGATTGCCTGAGCCAGTGCTTCGCCATGTTCGATAAAGTGTGTAATCGCTTCATCATCCAGTGACAGCAACCACTGACAAAACTCAGGATGGCTCTGCTCCCAGACAAGCTGATTGGAGGAAAACGGCATAAACTGCCAAAACTCGCTATTTGTTGTCAATAACGCGTCAAGGCGGCGAAACAACGGGGAATACCCTGTCATGAAACGACTACTCTTCAAACAAAAGGATGATCAGCCCGGCATCTTATACTAATTGCCTTGGTATCACTCATTGTTTTGCCCTAAAAGAAAAGGCTGCATAAATGCAGCCTTTAAAACGCTTTGAAATATATTACTTAACCGGTAAATCCATACTCGAAAACATCGATTCAATTTCAGCATTCGTTTTCAACGTTACCGCCTGATCAACCACATTTCGAGTCAGGTGTGGGGCAAACCGCTCCATAAAGTCATACATGTATGTACGCAGGAAGGTGCCTTTTTTTTAAAACCAATCTTGGTGGTACTGGCTTCGAAGATATGGCTGGCATCTATCGCAACCAGGTCCTCGTCGGTTGCGGGATCCATCGCCATACTGGCTATCACACCAACACCAATCCCCAAACGCACATAAGTTTTAATTACATCTGCGTCTGTTGCAGTAAATACGATTCTCGGTGTCAGTCCTGAGCGATTGAAAGCACTGTCAAGCTCAGAACGGCCGGTAAAGCCAAAGACATAAGTCACCAGAGAATAGGCAGCCAAATCATGAATAGTAATTTCAGATTTCTTGGCCAGCGGATGATCAGCTCTTACCACAATCGAGCGATTCCAGTGGTAACAAGGCAACATGATCATATCTTGGTATAAATGCAGGGCCTCGGTTGCTATGGCAAAATCTGTCGTTCCCTTGGCAACGGCTTCGGCAATCTGAGATGGCGTACCCTGATGCATATGTAACGAGACTTTAGGGTACCTTGCAGTAAATCCCTGAATAACTGGAGGCAATGCGTAACGAGCTTGAGTATGCGTTGTCGCAATATTTAACGTCCCGATTTCCGGATGGGTATGCTCACCCGCCACCGCCTTGATACTTTCGACACGCGATAGGATATCACGTGAAATTCGAACAATATCTTGACCCGCCGGTGTCACTTTGGTCAGGTGTTTACCACTACGTTCAAAAATTTGGATCCCCAGCTCATCTTCCAGCAAACGTACTTGCTTACTAATGCCGGGTTGAGATGTGTATAGCTCTCTGCTGTAGAGGAGACATTAAGGTTATGGTTTACAACCTCAACAATATATCTTAACTGTTGTAATTTCATGGTACCGCCCAACTTATAGTCCGTTACATCATATCAGTGCAACCATGTATTTCATCATGTTATATATCGAATCTCCTCATTTTCATAGCATTTCTTTACGATTTTACCGCCTGTGAACGTGGTTTTTTTTGTTCGACAAAAACCAAGATGGCAATACGATTCAGAGAGATGTGATATCTGGACATTGTCAGCAGAGAATAAAACAGCATATATATCCTGAGAATAGCCGACTAGTGTATCAAAATTCACTGTCGTGCTATGCCGTAATTACCAGATAGTGTATCTTATAGAGCTCGACCAAACGCACGGAAGACAGACGTATCTTATGAGTATACCTTTAATGATTGGCCTCATTTCTTTGTTGCTGATACTGATTGTTGGTTACAACATCATCATCCAGTATCGCCAACGTTTAGAAAGCGCAAAGCACCAAGAGCTGGCCAAATTCATTGCAATCATTGATGCTACTGAAGATCTGATTGGGAACGCTCACCATTTGCCGTACAGCAAAGAGCTTCTGGTGTGCCTGAACCAGCGAATTTTACATGCGCTGGAAAGCATGAGCGAAGCGGATCCTGTGGATAGAAACTTACCTGCGCGGATCAAAAATGTTGCCGATCAAATTCGCCAGCTTCAGCAGAATTATTCAAATTCTGATGTTGCCGCATTTAAAGTCCCTAGCACCGATAAACAAGCAATTGGTATGCTGCAACTTGTGAAGCGACTAAAAACGGTCATTAAAAACGAGCACAGCAAAGGTCGATTTGCTACCCAGTCCTTCGTTTCTGAAAATGCTCGCCTTGAAGGTATCCAGCTTCGCATCAATATTGAAAATGTCATTAAGCGTGCCAATGATGCCCGAATGAAACGCCAGCTCGGTACTGCCAAGCAGTTGCTTAGAAAGGGGATTGATGTACTTGCCAGCAAAAATGACAACTATGCCAATCAAACACGTGAAAAATTGCAAGTGATGCTTGGCGAAATTGATAATAGCCAGAGCCAAAACCACGAACAAGAGCGTCAACAAATCATCGAAAAAGAACAAGATGATCTGGATGTATTGTTTCAGCCTAAGCGCAAGTGGTAACACAACACCAGTGAATAACCCACATGACAAGGCCGCATAAATGCGGCCTTGTTTTTTTTCTACCACTTAAGACAAACGCATTAAGCGGCAAGTGATTTACTCGCCTTCAACTTTTTTTTCCTTGTCACCATCCTCTTCCGTACTCGCCTGATCACTCAACACTTCTGCCAGTGTCGAACGTGACAGCCGCCCTTCAACATCACCATCGGCATTGATAACAGGCAATGGGTGTTCGCTGTCCAACGTCTCGGGGATCACGGCTTCGAGCAAGGCATCCGCATGAACGGCAGGCACATCGTCCAGCAACGACGGGTCAATCGCTTTGTCATACTCTGACGTCTCAACACCCTCAAGCGTTTCCTGGGTGATCACGCCCTGATAACCCTCTTCGTTAATGTAATAACCATAATCGTCTTTGGACTTACGCATCTCGGTTAGCGCCTCGCCAATCGTCTCGGCAGAGATACGGAAGACCTGAGGCTTCATCACCGTTTCAACGGTCAGCGCACGGGCACGGTTAACATCTTTAACAAAAGCTTCAACGTAATCATCGGCAGGGTTAAGCAGAATATCAACCGGTTCTCCCTGCTGTACCAGCACACCATCTCGCAAAATCGCAATGCGATCACCGAGGCGCAGTGCCTCATCTAAGTCATGAGTAATAAAAACAATGGTCTTGTGCAATTTTTCTTGCAGCTCGATTAACTGATCCTGCATCTCACTGCGGATCAAGGGATCAAGCGCGGAAAAGGCCTCATCCATCAGCAGTATCTCAGCATCGGTACACAGAGCTCTGGCAAGGCCTACTCGTTGTTGCTGGCCACCGGACAGGCTAGCCGGAAAATGCTTTTCATAACCAGCCAGTCCAACCGTTTCAAGCCAGTACCGTGCCTGTTTTTCACGCTCGTGTTTCGCAAGCCCCTGGATCTGTAGGCCGTAGCCAATGTTATCCAGAACAGTTCGGTGCGGCATGAGCCCAAAGCGCTGAAATACCATCGACATCTTGTGACGACGAAATTGCTGCAACGCCTCTTTATCAAAGGACATGACATCGCTGCCTTCGACTTCTATCATTCCCTCGGTAGGATCGATCAGACGATTGAAATGGCGGATCAAGGTCGATTTGCCCGAGCCCGACAATCCCATCACAACAAAGATTTCTCCCGGATAAATATCTATATTGATGTCGTTGAGACCGACGGTGTGTCCTGTTTCGACCAAGATATCATCTTTTGACTGTCCGTCTTTCACCTGCTGCAATACTTTATCAGCGTTGGGGCCAAAGACTTTGTAGAGATTCTTTACCCGTATCAACGGGTCGTACGCTCTTTACTAGCCATGATCGTGACCTCCTAAATGCTGCTGAGTACGCTTGGCATAACTTTGTGTAACTCGGTCGAAGATAATCGCCAGTGCCACTATCGCCAGGCCATTGAGCAGGCCTAAGGTGAAGTACTGATTAGTAATGGACTTCAAGACGGGCTGGCCTAAACCTTTTACACCAATCATCGAGGCGATAACAACCATCGCCAGTGCCATCATGATGGTCTGGTTGATCCCTGCCATGATATTTGGCAGTGCCAATGGTAGCTGGACTCCCAATAACCGCTGGGTCGGGCTGGCACCATAGGCCGTCGCGGCCTCCAGCACCTCTTTATCAACTAGCCGGATCCCCAGGTTGGTCAGCCGGATAACTGGCGGAATGGCGTAAATAACAACGGCGATAACACCGGGGATCTTACCGATACCAAGCAACATCACCACCGGGATCAAATAGACAAATGCAGGCATTGTCTGCATTACATCAAGCATCGGGGTCACTATCGACTGTACCCGATTCGATCTTGCCATTGCGATACCTATCGGAACCCCCAACCCTATGGCGACCAGGGTCGAGACCAGAATGATACTCATGGTCCGCATGGTGTTGTCCCACATTCCAAAAACACCAATCAGAACAAAGGCTACAATGACACCGACAGTCAGCTTCCATGACCGGCTAGCAACATAAGCCAGCGCAGCAAGAACACCAATCACCATCCACCATGGCGTGCCCAGCAATAATTTTTCAAAACCAATAAGAAAAGACAGCAGAGGATCGAAGAACGCTTCAATATTGTCGCCATATTCGCGGGAGAATGCTCGATAAGCGCCATCCAACGTTTTGCGAATTTCAAGCAGCTGGTGACGATCGAGCTGCGGGATTTCAGTTAACCAAGATTGATCAGACATAACAACTATTGATCCGGTAGACTACAAAAAGCCCGGACAACTTCCGGGCATATATCAACTACAGATCCGACAGGGCCTGCTTCACTTTCTTCGCTACATCAGGGCTGACCCACTGGGTCCACGTGGACTCATACTCAGTCAAAAAGTGCTCCATCGTGATCTCGCCATCTGCCTGATAGCCTTCCATCCAGGCCAGCAAGGTATTCAGCTGCTGGTTGCTAAAAGAGCGCGACGATAAATAGGCCAACGCCTCGGGGGCCCGCTTGGCAAAGGTTTCAGTAACCACCGTGTCAACAGGCGATGGCGGATACATAGTTGGTTTCGGATCCAGGCATTCCTCCTTGGTGATACAAGCGCGATAATGGTCTTCATCTATGCCGCTGCCAAAATCAACTTTTACCATTTTGTATTTGCCCAAAACCGCCGTTGGTGCCCAGTAATAGCCAAACCAAGGTTCTTTGCGTTCATAAGCTTTGGCAATAGCCCCTGCCAACCCAGCACCCGAACCCGGATCGATTAATTCAAAACCGGCTTTATCCAACTCCATGGCATCAAAGAGGTTACCGGCCGTAATTTGACAATTCCAACCAGCCGGGCAGCCCATAAATGCTGATTTTTCAGGATCTTCAGGGTGCTCAAATAGCTCTCGGTTTGCCTTGATACCGGCAATGGTCGCCAAACTCGGATCTTTTTCGACCAAATAGGCGGGTACCAGAAGCCTTCTTCACCGCCATCCGACAAAGTTGCCCCTGCATAGCGCAAACGCCCTTCTTTTACACCGCGATCCAACGCGGTCTTCATCGAGTTGCTCCACAACTCCGGCGCGATATCCGGTTCGCCCTTCTCAATCATCGAAGTACCTGTTGGCATCGTATCGCCCGGTACCAACTCGGCATCACAATCAAAGCCGTGCTGAAGAATAAACTTATCAACATTGGCAATCAGTGTTGCGGAATTCCAGTTCATATCCGCAATGGTGACTTTGCCACATTCTTCCGCCGAGACGTTGAATGAGGCTGTAGCAAATAAAACGGATGTTGCAAGAAACTTTCGCATAACAATGTCCTTATTTCAATTTCTGGTCCTTCAGCTCTCTGAAAGCATGGAATTACAACATTTAAGCAACACGCATGTTGTTAGTATACTAAGTAATTAGTTATCATAAAGTAAAGCAATCATACACAATAGCAGCACGTTACGTTGTTTCCGCCCAAAAAAAATGATTAGGACTGTAATCAATTATACACAGTGAAGCAATCCAAACAGCTGCCACTCTATTAACATCTAGTCTAAAACACCGCCTTTAGCTAGCATTTCAATACTCTGTACCAAGACTATAGGACTCCGTGCCAAGACTTTGATTTGTTATACTCCCCCTACACAAAGGGGCTAATTTCAGCTCCAACGACTATAAACTCAGAGACTCAACAGTAATTCCCATGAACGACACTCAGCGCGCAATTGACGAGCTATTATCGCCAATCAAAAAAAATTTCTCCAGTGCGACACGCCCGATAGCTGGATTGAGGAAGCCAAAAAGCCTGAAAACCTAACGGCTCTCCTTGTCGACCACTGCAACTGTGAACTCAAGGCCAGCCAGACGGCAATGTGGTTAATACGCAAGTACGCTGTAGATGCCGACAGCGGGAAAGCGCTGCTGGCATGGGCCAAGCCTTATGAAGACTTTGTCTATGGCAAAGCTCGCAGTACAGAAGCCTTTCACGGCAAGAAAAACGGCCTGTCTGCACCGCTTGCTCCCAAGACGGATTTTATTCATGGGCAAGAGCTTATCGACAAGATGGTTCGATTAATCAAAGAGGAGTTTCATCACTTCGAGCAGGTCTTGGAAATCATGGAACAACGTGACATTCCCTACAGCAACTTACGAGCAGGGCGTTATGCCAAGGGCCTAATGAAGGCGGTACGTACCCACGAACCCGCGACCTTAATCGATAAACTGATTGTCGGTGCCTATATCGAAGCACGCTCCTGTGAACGGTTTGCCAAGCTTGCACCGTATTTGGATGAGGAACTAAAGAGGTTCTATATATCGCTATTGCGTTCTGAGGCACGCCACTACCAGGATTACCTGATTCTGGCCGAGCAAATTGCGGGAGAAGATATCTCCGAACGGGTGAAGGTGATTGGTGCCAAAGAAGCGGAGCTCATTAGTAGCCCAGATGACAGCTTCCGCTTCCATAGCGGTGCTCCGTCCTTTTCCGCCTAAAGCCCCTCCCCCTTTTTAAGGGG
>LLEN01000046.1_pt1 | contig 25633 bp, 28 predicted proteins | sample 595881 | NCBI WGS metagenome assembly LLEN01 (sample SAMN02919314, study PRJNA255460) | bioreactor metagenome | biome: chemostat; feature: culture 2012_10.3; material: sediment; isolation source: day86 10degC chemostat 2012 inoculated with Wadden Sea sediment taken from... | place: Germany: Bremen ...
CAGATGTATCAATCCAGAATGTTTTGACGGAAAAGTACTCACCATCTGATTCTACAATTGACAGATTTTCAGTAGATCCCACATAGTCTTGATGGGTGATCGACAGAAGCAAGCGGCCATCATCAATCTGCCAGTCAAAACCAAACTCCCCGTCTTCGGCATCCACAAAAGCTCCTTTGTTATTAGGATCAAAGCGTATCCGCTCTTCCTCCACATAAACAGGCGCACCTTGTTCATCCGTGCCTTCAGTGTAGAGCAGTGCCCAAGTTGATGACTTGTCATTATTGCCGACCAGCATATCTTCAGTAAACTTCAAGACTTGATCGTCAGTCCTTACCCGACAGTTATCAACGGCTTCATAATAGTCAGCAATACGATTGTAGGCGGCAGGTTGGTCGAGCTCGCTGTTCCAAGGACTATTCCCTTCATTACATTCGGTGATCTCCTTGCCTTCGTATTCACGGAATACAACACTCCATACATCTTTTATCCACTGCCCATCTTCTTGGTACACATCATAGATAATGAAACTACTTTGGTCGTCTGAGTACAACAGGTTGGCCAATAGCATGTACTCAGCCGGATTTGAGCTATCCCAAATAACTTTAAGATATCCCTCATCGGTGCGCTCCCAACTTCGCGTATCATCGACACGACTTTCGCCTGCGCGATAATAATCCACTGAATTATCATTGTTAAACCGATAAGCACGGGTATCGCCGGCACCACGAACACGTACGAACTTGGTATTGACGATTTCAGCTGCATCTTCCTCAGTGACTACATAATGGCCACCGCATGATTTAATTGCATTGGTAAAGTCATCCATTGTTGCACTAGATAGATTAACCTTGCAGCTACGAACGGTAAAATCTTCTGGGCGACTAAATGTAAAACCGGATGACCAAATGTCTTTAAGATCTTGCCCTTCTTCTGTCCACTCACTATATAGCTTGAAGCTAATTCGGGTATTATCCTTACTGACATAGGCAAAATAATCTAAAGCACTATTTCCATAATCAATAGCGACTATGCCATCTGAGTTTATTTCCCAGGTAAATTGGTCATCCGGGTAACCGTTTCTAAAATACCTCCCTGTCCCGTCAGTATTAAAGACCCAGTGACGTAGTTCACCACGGCCATTCATACGGTAGAACTCTGCTCCTCCAATGTCAGAAATAGCGACAGTTTCATACTGACAATTCGTGGCACTTGCAACAAAATCTTGATAACTCGGGCTACCTGCCGGCACATCATTCACTTCATCCCAGCCAGTATCGCCTTCGGTACACACAGTGTACTCCTTGACTCCTATGCCTAATTCTATCGCTCTGGCATTTGCCTGTGCCTGATCCAGATAAAACTCACCTAACCAACTGGTCCAGCTATAAGTATTTCCTTCTTTTATATTAAAGGTATCTATTTCAACCATCATCCGCCAATAAGCGTTATACCAATCCCAAGGCTTATCGGTAAACGGTACCGAAATAACAACAGAGCCGCTCCCGTTGTCATTTACCAGCCAACCGTCCTTCATTCCATCGTCCGTCAACGTAATGTCTAATAACTGATAACGTCCATCTTCATTGCCCGTTATTACAGAGTTGTTAGTAATGAAGTGCCATGTTACTGGCTGTCCATTTTCATCAATACGGAATGATGATGTTAATACTTTACCGTCATAATTACTCAGGTTGGGCAGTTCCGCCGATGTTATCTGAGCTAGCTCATAGTTTTGCGCTCGCAGAGCCTCGACCTGACCGGCTAAATCAACTATATTCTGACTTCCCCACTCAGCGAACCGATGACCAAGCCACATACCATTGTCCAAACGCTGGAATACTTTATAGTCCTGCCCCATATCGTTAGCCAATACGGTAAAATTTTCGCGATCTTGACCGAAATAACTATCATCTATCGTAAACATCGCCCAGCGGGAGGCCTCAACTGTTTCGGCAGCACTGACTTCGCGGGTTTCAGTTTGGTACCGACTAAATAGCATTCCATCAGGGTTCGCATCATCAGTACGTTTCCGATGACGGCCTTCAGTTTCATCAAGCAAATAGCGTTTGCCAGACTGAACAACCGTTTTTAATCCATCCTGCCAATTAACCTGCCGATTAAGCTCATACCACTGTGGACCAAGTTCTCCGTTTTTTTTCCCTGAACATAGGTATACTGCGAGTACTCTTCAAAGTCAGTACCATGTGGGTTTGCCCATATTGGGCGTTGATATGCAAAAGTATAATCAAGCCCTTCTTTAACGGTAAGCTGGAAACTGGCGTTCGCTGTTCCGTCAGCACTCCAGTCCCGCCGCTCTTCGTAATTAGCCAGCAAGCCGCTATTGTAAGTGGCTACAGTTTGATATTGATAATCGGGTAAGTATTCTTCGGCTTCAAAATCAAAACCATTCAGCGGGTATTGCTTGACGCTTTTGGTGATCGTATCTGTGGTATCGACCACTTCACTGGTTATAGTTATGCTCTGAATGATATCAACACCCGTTAGATCCCTAGCATCAATCTGGGCGGCAAGATCAAGGTCATCAAAGTGGCGAGGAGTTTCACCATTATCGCCGCCTTCTGACTGGGCATTCGCCTCATCACTATAACGCCAAAAGGTTTCACCCTGCAGTGTCCGACGACCACGTTCCAACGCTTTTCCCTTAAAGCTCACAAGGCCATCTTGATTAAAATCATATTCCCACACCAATGACCGAGAAAAGTCTCCATTTGGGTGCAGTAAATCAACTTCAGCTTCTTTTCCGAAATAGCGATTGCTACCGGCCATGGTGTATGTCATTGACTCGGATGTTCGAATATCACCATTATTGAAAGCCTCAACCACAGTGACCGTGCTTGTGTACACTTCACGTACATCACTGAGCCAATGGATCATTACAGGACCAGTCTTATGGGCGGTATTTGTTATGTCAGCAACCGATTTTTCAGCATTGTCCGGATAATCATCACTATTATCACCGACATTGTCATTATCTGAGTCAAACCACTCAGTGTTGTCTTCGGGGAATTTATCCGCGAAATTATCGCCATAGTTGTCACCGTCGGTATCGGCCCACTCGGTACTGTCCTCGGGAAACTTATCTGCGATATTATCGCCATAATTATCGCCGTCGGCATCGGCCCACTCGGTACTATCCTCGGGGAATTTATCTGCTAGATTATCACCATAGGTATCACCGTCAGCATCGGCCCACTCGGTACTTTCATTAGGGAATTTATCATCAGAATCAGCAACACCATCCTTATCAGAGTCAGAATCTACAACAATAGATTCACTGACAATACGCTCAAAATCATAGTCATCACTGACTTCATCTCCACGGTCACTCTTCAGTACCGTTCCAACCTCATCCCCTTTGTCCAAGACATCAGCAAGTGTATTGGCGATATTATCTTCACTTAGTACATTTTCACTGTTAGGTAAAATTCCTGCCGATACAATCGACTTCGCAGATTGCTGTACTAATTTTACTGCTACGGTATTTATCTGAGGGTTATTGTCACCGTAGTCTCTCGATATCAGATCAGCATCAATTCCCAACATACTGGCCACTTCCGTCACCGCTTGCTCGGCTGGTATACCCTCGCTGCGTATCTTCATATCAACCATCGTCGTCAAAGGGCTAACGACATCACTACCTGCCGGAGCCGACATGATGAAGTCCTTATTGACAGTCACACCAGGATTATCTTCATCAATCGTTTCGCCAATAATCGCCTTTACAACAATGGGATATTGCTCTGGATTCTCAATACCACTGACATCTAACTCAGCAAGGCCTTTTTCACCACTTTTTTACATTCGGCTCATTAGCATCAAGCTGATAATCTTTATCAAGATCTAGCCAGACAGTTGCTTTGTTAAGATAACCATCAATCGCTGTCACGCTCATGGTTGTTTGGGGTTGAGGGGTAGCTGAGGCGTATCAACGGCAGTATTGCTGCTGTTATCATCGTCGCAGCCAGCTAGCATCAGTAAGGTCCCCAGCCCTACTGCGATAGCAAGAGGATGTCGTTTCATCATACAGTTCCTTGTATCTCTTCTACGAAAAGCCAGTTACAAACACCAATTTTCTGTTGGTGGATACTGGATAAAGCTTACTTATTGATGGTTATAGAACTTACGTTGAATCGCAGCATCCCCCGTTAGGGGGATAAGTTGCTGGGGCAATTGGAAGGAAGAACCAAATGATGATCTTGCTCAATATATTTAGAAGCTAAAACGTCCACATATTAGTAAAGCTCAGATAAAAAAAAGGGACCTGATTAGGTCCCTTGATTGAATTAAATTTAGTTAAGTGCGATAGCACTAGCCATTACCTAAACCTTTACAGATCTTAGCATCTAAAAAAAACTCGAGCTGCTTGTGCTGTTGTTCTGCCAATCGCGATAACTCCTCACTGGCGCTTGCACTTTGGGTAATTCCAACAACATTCATATTTACCAGTTCAGACATATTCACTACGTTCTGATTTATATTCTGGGTAACCTGAGATTGCTGCTCCGCAGCTGTTGCTACTTCCGTATTCATGTCACCAATCATATCGATTGCATCAGTAATACCGTTAAGAACTTCATTTGCCACACCGGTAAGTTCTTCTGATGTCTGCAGCATTTTCAACGACTCTTGCATACCTTCATTGGCATTAGTTGATTGAAGCTGTAAATCTTCGATAATTGCTTGGATTTCACGGGTTGAATCTTGAGTCCGTGCCGCAAGCATCCTAACCTCATCGGCGACCACGGCAAAACCACGTCCAGATTCACCAGCCCGTGCAGCTTCAATCGCCGCATTTAAAGCCAGTAAGTTTGTTTGCTCTGAGATTGACTGGATAACTTCAATAACTTTACTGACTTCTTCGGATTTCTCACGCAAATGGGTGACAACCTGAGCCGCCTCAGCCATTTTGACCGAGGTTTCACGGTTTGCCTCTTCGCTTTGCGCAAACACACTCAGGCCTTCTTTGACCATTTTGTGACTTTGCTTAGCACAATTATCGGCTTCCGATGCGTTACCGCTTACATTTTCTGCCGTACTCGACAGTTCATTGACCGCCGAGGCAACTTGTTCTATTTCACTCAATTCACTCTGGGCGTTATCTTGCGCAGATACCATTACTTCAGCTAACTCGGTGGATGCAGAAGCCACCTCCTCGCTAATGCGGTTAAGTGATCCGATTGTTTCGTTCAATTTCGTAAGAGTCAGGTTAAGATCTCCGCTCAACTGGCTGATCTCGTTATCACCCTCTTCATTTGTCCGTACAGATAAATCGCCATGGGCTACACGCTTTAATGCATCACGCACGGACATTATCGGATTAACGATAAGCCTGATAAGTACCACGCTATCATCAAACCCACGCCCACAATAACGGCCATAATAACCATTACACCTTGCATCATCTGGCGATAATCTGACTCAACAAATTCCAGTTCAACCTTTACATCTCCTTCGATGGCTATTGACAGCTGATCGATGGCTCCAATCAATTCGCTGCCTACTTCACGGAAACGAGAAGCTAATCTTTCCTCATCTTCGGTAGTCACATTCCCTGCGTTTTTTTTCGGTTCACAAAAGGTTTCAGATCTTGTTCGATGAAAACCTGGTAACGCTTCATTTTATCTCTAATAACACGAGTAGAATTGGCGAGATAGTCATTCTGACTTAACTGATCAAGTAAACGGTTATTTTCCTTGAATCCGGCTTGAACAGCACTATCCAAGTTAGCTAGAACCGATTGATCATAGAGGCTATAAATAGCACTAACTCGCACCTGATAGGTATTTTTCAATACGTCCTGAGCGATACTCTTTGCAGACAAGGCACTAAATGTCACCTCACTACTTAATGCGCGTTGTTGACGTGACTCCTTGGTCACTACAGCAAAAGCAACCAACATGATCAAGCAGATCAGTAATACAGGCAGCAAAACCTGTTTTCGTACAGATATGTTATTGATATTAAAAAGCATGAACTAGCCTATGAAGCTTTGTTTCTATTTCAAAAAGCGTTCGAATTTAGCATGGTCGAGTGCAAAAATATTGATTTTTATCAATCTGTTATAGAGTTCAGCACTGTCAATTAAATGCCCAACTGAGAATGAGAATTTGACGCCACTTTATTTTCATTAATATCAATAAGTTACCAACATCAATAATCTTACTATGGTTATCGTCCATAGATTCGATTAATACCCAGATACACTAACCATTGACCCATGTGCTGTATCTTTCAGCAGATCCAACATTGCCTTTTGCTTAATATTGCCGACAAAGGGCGCTGGCTTTGAGCTGTAGACCTGCTGTTGAGTATCTAACAGATAGATCTGAACTTCCCCACGACTTCCCCAATAGCTATTCACTAATTTCCTCTCCTGAGCGGTTAGATCCATTAAGCTCTCAGAACGATAGTAATAAGTTTCTGTCCCAGAAGCTGGCAGATCTGCATGCTGATAGGATTCATTTAACGTCAAATTAATATCAACATAATTATTGTCACTAAAAACAATTCTTAATAGTCCCATTGAGTATAAAGTTGTATCAGAGCGTCCCCTATTCGATGCAATTACCTCTACTACAAAATAACTATATTGTTCTTCAAACTGTTGTCGAAGGACAGAAAGTTGTCGCTCAATGCTTCGAATATTATTTCTTAATCTATTTTGTTGTTTCTCACTCGCCGAGATAGCATCTGACAAGTCTTCTTTTACGTCGAGAAGCAGGTAACGCAGAGCCGTTGTATTAATCTTTGGTTGATGGAGCTCATCAAATGTAAGCTGTGAATAATTTCGTGTTAATGCCAAAACTTGATCTTCATAGTATTTGGCCTCTATATCATCAATGTAACTGCCCAGGCTCCACAGCCGAAAATCACTGACTCTAAATTCAGTAAGCTTTTTAATTTTATTTGTCGGATCGATAAACTGACTTAACTCTGAGATGTACTTATCAAGCTGCAATTGCTTGACTGAAATTAATTTAAGCTCACGAGTCGCTTTTTTTTAAACGCCTTTTCTAAAATTGACAACTCAAAGCTGGGAGATATACGTTTGTCTCCACGCCCTCCCAGATCACTGGCTTCATAAAGAAACAACGCCGGTATATAAGGCTCAAGCAACTTCAGCTCCTCCGAGTCAAGGGTGAACTGAACTCCGTCCCTTTGCTTACGCTCTATTTTTACGATCTCAATACTTACGTTAGCTTGCTCAACAACATAATACTGCCATGCCGGGACACTTAAGGCCGTAATAACACCTGACAGAGTCAACCATACCGCTTTTGACTTAATTGCTAGCCTCTTCCACCAACTGTTAGTTAAATTAGTATCATTCATAAAATGATCAAACCTTTTAGCCTGCACGCAATTTGATTACGATTGCACTTTATCTAAATAGAATAAACTTTTTAGGGAGTAACTACTCGGGGGGAATTACGACATGTCACTCAGTAGGAAATGAATTCGTTGATGAATTCGAGCAACTCATCAGCCTGTTTTTTTTAACCATATTTGCCCCACAAATACCAATCCACCAACCATTAGCGTGATGCATTTCACATACCTTTCTTAAGCTATAACTCCCCGTTTATTAACCAGATTGCATATGCGAGTATTGCTTTCGATGAATCCACTTAAAGCTCCTAGAAACAAGTACTTATTAACCATCAAAGAGATGCTTCATAACTGCTTGTACGTTTTTTTTGAGGTGAATATGAACAAAATATGGCAAACCTTGCCGATGATCGCAGTATTGAGTGCCTGCGGTGGTGGGGGCGATGGCGATACTCCTACAACACCAAGAGAGACCGAAACTGAAGCCAATACATATCAGTTAACTCTCTCTGGCGACGTATTAACAAACAATGGCGTTGAAAACCTCATTGATATTTATGCAGGAAGTATCAAACTTGGTCAGACAAAAAGCTCTCCAGAGGGAAGCTATAGCACTACCTTGAACATAGATGAAGAAACCTATAATCAAGCTAAAAATAACGAACTTCGTCTGATATCCCCTTTAAGTAACGTTCAGCTAATAAAACTTTCGTCATATAAATTGTCTGATGCCATTACTAACAAATCTATAACTGCGAATATTTCCAGCTTCAGTACTGCAAACTATGCTCTTGCCGATCTAAACAATAACGGGGTGGTATCAACAATAGAATGGCAAGCCTATCAAGGCTCTCAACAAAAAGACCTAATCAATAAGAACTTAATTAAGTTCGCCACCGTGGTCACATCAGTAATAGACAAGCCTGTCACACTAAAAACTGCAAATCCCCTTAGCTGGTTAGCTGCTCTCAAAATCCCGGCAAACTGGAACCAATGGTATAACCAGCATCAGCAAGCGTTTGATACGGCCTGGCAAACCAACATCAATAACCAACAACTAACATCAGAAGCCAAGCGTTACCTAATAAGTGATTCTAAACAACTGAATGATTACACCCAGGCAGAGATAGTTAAACCGCCGCAATACACAGCTGCTTGTCAGTTAAATATCAGTGTTGATGAGCCTTCTTTTGAATCAACCAAAGTGGAAGTAGGCCAGACTTGGCAATTATCGTCTCAGGTTACCGACAGTGTGACGGGAAGTCTGATCAGTGAAGAACCAAACTGGAAAAGCTTAAATTCGACCCTAGCTAGAGTGTCAAATTCCGGAGTTTTAGACTCACTAGCTGCTGGAAGTACTGAAATAATGGCCAGCTATAAACTAGGTACTAGTATCTGTACTGACAGCCTGGCGGTAACCATTACAGATACTCAGCAACCCGAGCCTGCTAAGCTAACGTCTATTGCTATTGGTGCTATTCCTGCGACTCTAGTAGAAAAAGAGTCTATCTCGCTGAATGTGATGGGAAGCATGTCAGATAAATCAGTCCATAATATCACTGACAAAGTAACCTGGACGGCTATACCAGCCACTACCGTTCGCTTTGATAGTAACTCTCTTGTCGCTCTTAAAACAGGAAAGGTCACTATTGCGGCCGGCTATGGCGGTTTTAGCGACACCAAAACTTTCATCATTGAACAGGCTAAACCACTACCGCCAAAACTAACCACCATACGAATAGACGGCTACAATGAATCCAAACTAGCAGGCGAAAGCTGGCAGTTAGAAGCATTCGGTTTATTTAGTGACAAGAGCGTCTCGGATCTTTCAAGCAAAGTAGACTGGCAATCCAGCAATATCGAGGTTGCAACCGTTGCTAATGGGCTGGTTACAGCTAAAGCAGAAGGCACGGCTATAATCACGGTATCATTAGATGGTATTTCAGAAAAGCAACACGTGACGGTTACGGCGGCCGAGCCAATCGTGGAAAGACTAACAATATTAGGTTCTTTTATTGACTTAAACAAAGGTGATGAAGTCAATATCTCTACGTATTTCTCTGTTTTTACAGAATATAATGATGAGACACTCGTTGAAGTCACTCATGAAATCAACTGGGCTCAAAGCGATAACACTATCGTTTCAATAACTGGTGATAAATTACGAGCTTTAACTGAAGGGACATTTACCCTAACGGCTACATGGCACCAACCTAACGGAAAAAAAAGTTCAATGCTAAAAGAATTATCACTGTACTTCCTGCAAAATTAGTATCAGCAAATCCAGATATATTAAGTGGAACCTTCACAATGAAAGAAGGTGAACAGTATTATAATAAAGGGCTTAAACTCACATTCTCAGATAACACTGAAATAGTTTACACAGATGTTGAAGTTAGCTATATTCAGGACAAGTCTGGACTACCCATTGCTAAATTTGACATAACTAATAATACAATCAGGGCGCTCCGGCTGGTGAGGTGTTTTTGACTTTCAAGGGAGTACCTCCTGAAATTCTTAATGAGATGGATTACTCTGGGCTTTCTATTGATTATAACCACGGAACAGTTACAGCCAAATTAATTGTGGAAGAAAACCCAAATGTTTACCAATGGCATCGCAGTTTAACTCCAGCTCCTGTTGGTGACCTTGTCGTTAATATCCAAAATATAACCTACAATAATGTCGTATACCGTTTTTGGAAAGTTCTTAATGATCGCCCCATCAAAGACATCCATGGTATTAATGGTATCGATGGCGTTTACCTAACCACATTTGATGGTAAAACACATACAAATCCAATAAAAATCTTACCTGATCGCACCCTAACCACAAGCAATGGAATGGTTGATGGAGGTGGTCACGGCTATTCTTTGTTAATTAGTCAAGATGCAAATCGTAACGAAGAATATTATATCTATAGACTCCCACATAGTAGTCAGCCTGAGGGATCATTACATAAAATTAACTTTACGGGAGCTCCATTCGATAATATACAGCCAGATAAAGAAAGAAAAGCCTTTGCTTTTAACAATGACGGTAATCTGCTGGTGCTATTAAACAAGCGTACCGCTTATACTTATAATCAGAAAACGCAGCAATGGAAGCAAGGCCATGAGCTCACTGGATCTTCTGATGATTTTACTGTTGTACAGTTACCCAGCCACACTGAACATTTAGTCATTTTTGATTCAAATGGCAATAACAATATTACACCTCCTAAATACCATTTCATAAATCGAACCACAGGTGAAATAGATAATGTGGCTCAAATTAACTATCCTGACATAGCATCAATATCAAATAGTCAATGTATGTCTATCACGATCATACCAAATAATACCATTGATAGTTTTGGGGCTTTCTGTACTGCTTATTCAAACAACATGTCTGACCGACCAAATATTGGCCTCTCCATGTATTACTATACGGGATATTGGCTTTGGGATAATATTAATCACCCTCCCCAAATTTATAACACAACTTCTGAAGAAGTTATTATAGAAGTAGGTCAACCTATAGCAGCCAAGGGAATTAATGATCAAATCATTGCAACCGATGGTTATATTGATAAAGTTGATATAAGATGGAATACACAAATCAATGAATCAAGTTTAAATAGTGATCCTCTAAAGATAACCCGCCTAAGTGGATTTTCTCATAATGAAATATCTCCTAGTTATAACATCGACTACCCCTTAGTTGAAACCGGCTCAATGCTTATCGAGAATCCAAATGTTATCAGCGAACAATTGCTCATGACCCAAGGTGGGATTGTTATAAAAAGCTCTGAAGATGCGACTTGGAACAGAGATCTTGATATGTATGAAACACCACATGGTAACGGCCATTTATTTCAACTAAATAACACATGGCATATTTTCTATAACCACAATAACCAACTACAGAAGGACCGTACGATGGTTTGGTCATTCCAAATGCGAAATCCTAACCAGGCACTTGCACAATAGAATTTACGCTTCTATTTATCGCCAGCCCTTTCTGGGCTGGCCACCAATTAGATTTCATCGCATCTACGGAGCATCATATATACAGGCTCACCATTACGCGAAATCCCCTTGCCCTGCTGCCAAGATAGTTCGCCTGCAATAATATTTTGTAGAGCCCGCAACCATTCACCATGACTTACCACAAGCACAGTATCGCTTTGATATTTTGCCTTGATATCATATAACCAGCTCTTAATCCGCTGTTCGAGTTGTAGTTCTGATTCAACTCCCGGTACATCTGTCAAAGGGATTTGATAACGTTGATGATAGGCCTGCCAAGGTTCCCCTCCATCCGCGCTACTAGCCACAGTTTTACCGTCTAATATTCCAAAACAACGCTCCCTAAGCCGGGGATCTGACACGATATGGCTTCCAGTAGTATTAGCAACAATACGGGCAGTTGACTGTGCCCGTCCCAAATCACTACTGTATATCACCGTGTTCTGAAGCTTAGTTTGTGGCAAAGCTGAGAGCTGACGTTTGGCTGAGTCGTTAGTGGGCTGTCTCGCCAACCTTGAAGTTTACCGGCCAAGTTCCATTGTGTCTGACCATGACGAAGTAAAATAAGCTTCATTACCCTGTCGCTTCACCTAAGAAGATTTTGGCAACCAGTGCAGGGTTTGACGGAAAATACCAATGGATATACGAGGCTATCAGATTGTTTTTCACCCATACCGGATCAGTTTTACGGCCACGTTGCGTCATAGGCTGGGTCAAGATCTGCTCTTGCGATTGAGTCGTTGAATAATGGAACGTATGTCCGCGTAATATGCTGCTTTTGTCCTTAACAACACTACCTTCATTAAGGATAAGCTCTTCATCGCTTGCGATCTCTTGACTGAGGTTCAAATTGAAATCCGCTTCAACCATACCTAGTGCAGCCAGTTTTGGCTGCATCACAGAATCGGCTTCAAGTACGTTACTTAAGGTTGTCGTAATACCGTCTAATGTCGTCAAGGAACGGTTTAGATACAACATCCCACCGCACTCAGCCAGACAGGGTTTTCCTTGTTCGACATGCTGCTGTATTTGATCTATAAGTATCTGATTTTCTACCAATGCATCAGTTGATAACTCAGGGTAGCCACCCGGTAGGTAAAGCGCATCACAATCTGGCAGACCATCTCCTAGCACTGGTGAAAAAAAAGTGCACTTTTGCACCTAGTGATTTCAAGAGATCAATGTTGGCACGATAAATAAAGCTAAATGCCTATCACGTGCGATTGCTATTGTTTTACCCGCTAATAAAGGCGAAATAGCATCTTCATACACATTCTCGAATGCCACTGGAGGGGGGAGCGAGACCGTACCAAACTCTCCAATCAGATCTGCCGCTCTGTCTAACCGGTGATCCAAATCATCCAGCTCATCAGCTTGCACCAGCCCTAAATGGCGTTCTGGTAAAGTGATATCGGTATCTTTTGGCAACCAGCCGCAAAAAGCCAAATTCTCAGGCAAGCTTTCTTGTAACATTTGGGCATGATGAACCGAGCCAACGCGATTGGCGACCACACCAAACATCTCAACGTCATCTCGATAGTTCGCCAAACCATATGCCAGAGCACCAAACGTCTGTGCCATCGCTCCCGCATCAATAACGGCCAGAACCGGAATTCCAAGTCGAGCAGCTATTTCGGCACTTGAACAGTGACCATCGAACATGCCCATGACACCCTCAATAAGGATCAGATCCGCCTCTTTCGCCGCCTGGGCAATTAAAGCTTTGCAATGTTGTTCACCACACATCCAAAAGTCGAGCTGATAGACAGGTTGTTGAGATGCAAACTCCAAAAAAAACGCGGATCAATAAAATCCGGCCCGGTCTTAAACACCCGAACCCTCTTGCCCTGTAAGTGAAAGTGACGAGCCAATGCTGCGACTACCGTGGTTTTCCCACTGCCTGAAGAAGGGGCTGTAACCACTAATGCCGGACATTGAACTAATGTGTTTTCCATTCTTATTTCCACCTAAAATCTCAAACTCTTTCTATGCTTTTTAAGCAAGAAGAGGTGTGTTACTTATTCCAACCACGGCTTCACAGCAGCATCCAAACTATCGATGATCTGCTGTTGAGATAACCCCCATTGTTCAGCCAACACCAAGCATCCTCCTAACCCACATCCTTCAACGACATAGCCCTGCTCATATAGATGCAACGCCCGATACACGGAACGATTAAAGTCAGTCGTCGATGGCACCACCTCGTAAGCTGAAGGTAGTCTCGATAAAACAGCTTGAGCATCTTTGCCCTCTAACACCCATCGTGTTGTCGCAATTTTCAACTGGTGTCGTACGGCATCAGCTCCAAGCGCCAGCAAAGGCGCAACAAACATCATTCCGCCTGCGAGCTTTAGTTCAAGTGCCGTGTTGTCACTGCATCGTGTCATCAACAAAGCACAAAGCGCTCGCTGAACAGGATCAGAAGCTTGCTGGTGTTGTAAGAACGGGAGTACCTTGCAAGGAAAGTGGGCAAACTTTTCCGTCAGAAGCGCAAGAACCTGTTCTTTAATCGCCAGCTTATCCGGATCTTTTGTACTTCCGGCCAAAGTGATATTCCATTCCAGCCAATGCCTCAACCACAAGGTGGCAAATGTTGTCCCTCCAACGCCGCACTCGGCGATAACATGTCCTTCTCCGGCATGTAACTGGCGCGCTAACTCCGGCAATAGCCGCTGTTTAATCAAGTGAGCTTCTTCGCCAAGCGGACAGTGATGACAAACGATGTCATCAAGACTGTTTCCACTGAAATCAGGCTGTTGTTCAAGCCCTAGCTGGTAGCAATGAAGACGAACTTTTAGCCTTGATTCTGTAACGCTTTAAGCACTCCATGTACCAAAATTGCCGGACTGACAGACTGCGAACCAGCTATAGGTGACGCTGTTAGCACCCCGCCCAACGTGCTGTTGGCACGCCCGCACGCAATTAACTCGGCATCCCGTGTCGGTGTTAATTGCATCAGATTTTTCCCAGCGCCGGCATCGCTGACTTTGTGCAACTCGGGAATGGGTGCTACCGCATTAAAGATAACAAAGTTAATCCACTCCACAGCCACCACCGAGCCTACCATTAGCTTTCATCATATTGCCTCACCTGAGAGTCCTTTCAGTGGCATAATTTGATTTGTGCCTTGGTCCTTGTGTGATGCTGATAACGCCGATTCAAGCCGTTGCCACTCGGATTCATGCTTCGGCAAACCAAATCGCAATGCGTCCCGCTCATCACACAAACGGGGCAAAATTGCATGCTGACATAGTTGATGGTGAATCAAGGGTGAATCGGGCAAAGCAACCGTCTGAAACAACTCGGTACCGCTGACTTTGACACCAAAGTAATGCGCTAACATCATTCGTAACCGTGATGAGTCCTCAGCTAGTTGTTGGCGCATCTTTTGCTGCCAATGCCTATTGAGCAACGCCTCACGTATGACCCATCGACTAGGACCAGGAATCGTCCACGGCCCCAGCTTATTTGCGATCGAGTCAAGTAAACCCTGCTCACCAAAAAGGAAGCCGACCCGTGCGCCCGCAAGTCCGAAAAACTTACCGACTGAGCGCAGAACGAAAACATTGTCATCAAGAGGATCGTTCAATAGCGATTGCGTAGGTGTGCAATCCATAAATGCCTCATCGACAATCAATATCCCTTGCCGTTGCTTTAGCTGGGTTTGCCATTGCAACAGCGTCTCCTTCGTCACCCTGTAACCAGTCGGATTATTCGGATTGATAAATACCACAACATCTGCTCGGGACAGCAGTGATGAACTCGGGGCATCATCGTAAAATTCAATTTGCCACTTCGCCCCGTTAGCCCCAAGGTGGCTTTGCCAGGCATGCTGGTGCTCCTTGTAGCCCACCCTTGGTAAGGCAACTACACCGAGACAACCTCGCCGTTCAGCAATAGCAGCAGGCAGCACCATAATGGCAGCCTGCGAGCCTGCCACCGCCAGCAACGACTCATAACCATAATAATCGGCGGCAGCTGCTCGAGCCCGTCATTGAGCTCAGGTAGCCTGTTCCATATATCGGTCGGTACTGACGGACAAAGATAAGTATGTGGACTAACTCCAGTTGATAGATCTAGCCACTGTGATACTGGTATCTGGTACTGTTGAGCAAATTTCATTAAGTTACCACCATGTTCTAACATCATTTTCGGCCTGATTATCCTAATCCTAAAAGCAGTAGCACCAATACCCAGATCCATACGCCATTATTGACCAAGCGGTTGGCCTGTGGGATCACCTGATAATCGGCAAGTTCACCGCACCCCATGTAGATTTTCTCGTAACGCCTGCCATGGTAAATAGCAGGGCCGCCAATAGAGGTATTCAACGCACCCGCACCAGCACACATCACCACCCCACCATTGGGACTAGCACACTGAGGCGCTTGGTCTTTCCAGCATTTCATTGCTAATTGCAGATCTCCCTGTATGCCATAAGTCACGGCAGTTAGGCGGGCGGGTAAGTAACCAAGAAAATCGTCCAACTTGGCCGCTGCAAAACCAAAGTCACGGTAGCGCTCATTTTTATAGCCCCACATCGCGTCTAGGGTATTTGCCAGCCGAAAAAGTAGTGCTCCCGGAGCACCTGCCACGACAAACCAAAATATCGCCCCGAATACGGCATCGTTGCCGTTTTCCAGTACGGATTCCACCGTCGCCGAGGTTATCTGAGTCGTATCCATTGAGGCAGTTTCACGGCTGACGATTAAACTGATTTTTTTTCACGCGCCAAAGCGATATCCCCTGCTTTTAACGGACGGTAGATCTCGCTAGCATGAAAAAACCAAGCTATTTCCACCGATGGTCAAATAGAGCACGACCACATTGGTCGCCAACCAAAGCCACGGGGAATAATGAGACAACCATTGCAGTAACAGACAGGTCACTATGACGATGGGCAGTACCGCCAAGACCCATGCCACTATTCCCGCGTTTTGAAGTCCATTTTTTTTCGAAGTTGCTGAAGTGAAGGAGAAGGTGTCAAGTTACGACAAAGCGTCTCGACCAGCTTGCCCAATGACCGAAGCCAACCAGCGGATGAAAGCGGCGAGGCTCACCAAAGATGCGATCCATCAAGAGTGCCGCGGCAACCGATACCGCGACCATTAAGAACCCGGTTTCAGCAGGCAATAGCAACCCGTCAAACCACATCCATCACCTCATGTTTTCTACGAAGCTTTGCTTCCAAGGTTGCAATAGTCCACTGGCCGTTGGGTAAAGTGTCAGCCCAATTTTGTGCATCCTCGTTCAATGCAACGATCGTAGCCTGCTGTAACCCTGAATGTTGGAGAAGCAAAGATTTCGCCTGAGCAATATCGTCAACCAGCAACCAGTTAATTGCCGGTAACTGAAAGCGAAAAAGCGGATATCGCCGAGAACCAAGATAACGATATACACCATGACTGGCGGACTGACGTTCTGCCCCCGCAGGGACAGATAACACGGCACAATTATATATTCCCGCCTCCGGAGTAACGTCGGCAACAATTCCTACTTGCTTTAACGCCTGTGCAGCTTCTGTATTCTCGGCACTAATTGGCATCGAGAAACGGCGTACATCCCATTGGTTGTCAATCAGCCCCTGCCACCACAATTTCACCGCAGCAGCATCGGCAAATAACAGCGCGGAAAACTGGCACAGCTCGCTTAACAAAGACTGGTCAACAAAGCTCTCCAGCTGTGGTGAAGGCGCGTGGAAAATTTCGGCTCCTGAAGATTTAAGTTGATCAGCATTAGGGTAATGGCCACATAACAGCGCACGCCCACCGGATAACGGTAATAAATGCCGCCACTCCAGTTCATCAGCCTGTGTCACTACATCGCCCATTACGACCAGTGCCGGCTCATGATTATCAAGTGCAAGCACCTGCTCGCCAATGGTCGCTAAACTCCCCTTGGTAACGATATGACTAGCACAGGTTGCTGAAGATATATGCGCAACTGGTGTAGTCGGGCAACGCCCCTGTTCTATCAACCTTTCGGCATGCTGCGCGAGTTTCTTTGCCCCCATATAAAGCACAAGCGTCCCGCTTGACTGCCCTAATGCTGCCCAGGAAGACAGTGATGCTGAGCCTTGGTGACCACTGGCAAACGTAACATCGGAAGCGATACCGGCGCTGGTCAAGGGAAAGCCCGAATATGCCGCCGCTCCCAGAGCAGCGGTTATGCCCGGAACAATTTCATAATCAATACCGTGTTCTTTCAAGTTTGCGGCACTCTTCAGTTATCCGCCCGAAAATACACGGATCACCCGCTTTTAAACGCAGCACCTGCTTGCCTTCTAGGGCAAACTGAATAACATCGGGGTGCATACCGTAATCAATATGGCAATGGCGATAGCCTCGATAACCAACCTCAAACAGCTGGACATAATCCGGTATGCACGACAAAATCGCCGGACTGACTAGCTTGTCGTAGCACACCACATCACAGTGATGCATTAAGTCAAATGCTCGCCGCGTTAATAAATCAGGATCGCCCGGCCCCGCCCCAACAAGAAAAACCTTACCCTCGCTCATTTCGGCGCTCCGGTATTGCAGGTTGAGCCGCGGACACTATTTCATTATTACTTTCATCATCACATTCATCACTTACTACTGTTGCTTTGCGGCAGGCATGTGAAAAGGTCGGATCATAGAGTTTCGAATCAGCAAACTCTTCGATGGCAAACACTTTGCTGATTATGATCATTGCTGTTGAACGGATACCTGCCTGATGCATTTTCTCGGCGATATCAGCCAGAGTTCCGCGAATAATACGCTGCTCTGGATGTGATGCTTTTTCAACGACCACAACAGGCCAAGTTACCGGGTAAACATCTTCGAGATCTCGCACAACTTTGCGTATAAGCGTTGCACTCAGGAACAGACACAAAGTTGCTTCGTGAGTTGCCAGCGATTTTAAGTTTTCCTTCTCGGGTACCGGTGTACGGCCTGATGCACGGCTTAGGATTATCGTCTGGCACTGTTCTGGAATCGTCAGCTCCTGGCTGAGTGCAGCCGCTGCCGCCTGAAACGAAGACACTCCGGGTATAACCTTCCAATCAATTCCCAAAGCTTTCAAGCGGCGGGTTTGCTCTGCAAGCGAAGAATAGATAGACAGATCACCAGTTTGTACACGCGCAACATCCTGCCCCTGTTCAAAGGCATTCGCATACACCTGAGTTATCTCATTGAGATCCATATCGGCAGAGTTCAGTACTAACGCATCAGGCCGTGCCCTATCAATCACAGCCTTGGGGACTAGGCTGCCGGTATAAAGCACAACGGGACAAGACTCGACCAATTTCGCCCCTTTTACCGTGATCAAATCAGGATCACCCGGGCCTGCACCAATAAAATACACTGTCATTTTTTTTATTCCCGTTCTTCTCTATTTGAGGTCTCGGTTGCAAGCGCATGACCGCGCTTTTGTCCCGGCAAAGTAACGCCATCGTCCAGTTGATATTTGTTACGATAACCACGAGGCGTCACAATCCAGTCGTGATACTGGAAACTGCTGCTATTACCCACAATGACCGCAGCATTCATGCCAAAATCCAGATCGGTAAACTGCGCTAGCGTTGTCAGCGCTACATGCTGATCATCACGATAAGCGGCATTAACTACAGCGACAGGCGTCGTCGGCTCACGGTATTGCAGTAAAATTCGCTGCGCACTTTCGATATGGCTTTTGCGTTTCCGCGAACGGGGGTTATAAAACGTGATTGCAAAATCTGCATCCGCCGCAGCATGGATCCGTTTTTCAATCACCGGCCAAGGCGTAAGCAAATCTGATAGTGAAATCGTACAGCTGTCATGGCCAAGCGGCGCCCCAACCAAAGAAGCGCAAGCATTGGCCGCAGTAATACCCGGAATGATATCAATGGCCGGTCCCTGCTTAGCATTCCACCCTTGTTCAGTCAGCAGTTCCAAGACCAACGGAGCCATCGCGTACATACCCGCGTCGCCCGAGCAGACTAATACGACGTTACGTCCGGCTTTCGCCTGCTCAACGGCCGCAGCGGCTCTGTCCCACTCACGTGTCATTCCGCTTTGTATCACTTCTTGCTTATCGATTAGTTCTTGAATTAAATCGACATACGCCCGATATCCGGCAACAACATCAGCACCGATAATGGCCTGTCGAGCGCGTAGTGACATCAAGTCCAAGCTACCGGGACCGAGTCCTACCAATGTTAATTTAGCCACTGCACACCTCTGATTCAGCGATCGCAAACGTACAAGACCCTCAGCAATTTGCTGTTCAACTACCGCTATCAGATTAGGGAAGTCAAGCAAACAAAACTTATCACCATTAATGGGCTCGGCTACCGATACATCAAAGTTAGGTTCCAGATCTTGCTTAATCTCAGCCAAGTCATTAACAAAGTGGTTGCCCGAGACAAGCAACAATGGGATTAAACGTAATCGTGGCCGAACGTTATGCTTATCCATAGAAAGCTGTTTATTTTTAGCCACTTGTAGCATTTCTTGAGTTAATGAATCAGCAATCAGACGGTAAGGCCACGCCCCTTCTAATGAGCAGGTGAAATTCTTCGCTGATAGCTTCGACAGCAAACTGTCACAATAATGGATTGCCTGATGCCCGGGGTTGTCCAGTAACGGCGCGCCATGGTGGATAAAAAGATTCAGATCACTGTCATTAGCAAAGCGCGCATTCAACGCCGCCAATATTGCACTGGTGTGCGAGGTGTGATGCATAATTGCCGGAGTGTATTCAATACTGGCCAACGAGAACTGGCGGAAACCTTGTACCATATTAGATAACTGCAAATGTTCATCGGTCGGAAATAGATAACACGAAACCACTAAGATACGCTGAAACCCTTCCATATCCAGATCAGCCAAAACCTGTGGCAAGCTTTGAAATTGGTCTCCCTGTTGGGCCAGTTTTTTTTACCACCATTTTTGAACTGAAGGCAATCTCTACGTTACAGTTCGGATAGCGTTCTGCAATACGCTGCTGCAAAGCAATATAACGTTGCTGTTCAACTATCGAGCCAAAGCAACTTAAGACAATTGCCGTCCCTTTGTTGTGATGTCTTAATCGTTTCATTGTTGTGCTAATCCTTGTGTACCAGAAATAATATTGTCTTCAGAGCCGTCTCGGGATAGTCAATCGCGGCAAAGAATTTTGGATCCAAGACTGAATTCAGTGACACTCGTCCGGCCAATGCCGTAAACAGTTCTCGCCATTGGGTCATGGTTAAGTTTTCTATATTGCGTAACCAGCAGCCGTTATTTACCGGTGTTTCATGGATAGCTAGCCGCTCATAAATCACCAACGTGGCACGATTTCGACATGCACCAGCACATAGAGTGCGGCTAATTTTGATCCGGTTATCACCGCTGGCAAGGTTCATTTCCTTGAGCATGGCGCGCAGATCGTGAGTGAGGTTTTTACTGCCTTCCTTGCTACAACGCGCCCCTTCACATAACAATAAATGATGACGGTGATAAAGCATGGGCCGGTTTAAGTCGATATGTTTGGGCTTACATTGATAGCCTTTTACTACTTCACTACCATGGGCATTGATTTTTACCTGTTGCCCTAACCAGTTTTTCCAACTGTGTTTTGAAAGGGCTTCTTCTTTCTCGATGCGACAACATGCCAGCGTCATGTTGTAACCGTCTTGCTTGAATTTCCATTTTGCAGCAACTAGTTTATTAGTCTGGCTTTGCTTCAACGCAGCCGCTTCTGCAACCGAAGCCACACCAGTGATCTTCTCGACATAAGCCGAAGGGTTCTCAATACCTTCTACGGTGCTCAATTGCTCGGCAGAATAGGTAACAAAAGGCCATTGTTGCTGTTTAGAGTACGCCAACAAACCTTCTTCATCTGCTTTAAGGGCAATGCTGGCTATAGCCGTTACGCTGTCAGAAGAAAGGTTATGTTCCGTCAGAAAAGTCTCCACTCCGGCTTGTATCGTCGATAACGGCGTATTACGGTCGCACCCGATACCAAGCACCAACGATTTAGGACGCCACAATACTGCTTTATGCTGCCAAAACTGATAATAGTCAGGCTTCTCCAAGTCACTAATCAGCACCAAGCCCTGCCACGGCTCACTATCAATGCCAGCAAGTTCGCCATGGCAATAGATGTGCTTTGGCATAGTGCGTTTATACGGCCACCAACTCTTCTCGCCAGCTTGCTGCACCACCAGTACTGGTTGATCATTGACAACGGCGGCAGACACCGAGGTAATTGCTGCTTCACACTGTGGATCCAACGTCCAACCAAATGGAGCCCCCATCATATCGACAGACAATGTATTCGCGGCATCAGATGCAGTTGTAACCACAGGCATAGCTTTTAGTATTTGCGCGACCCGTTGAGCCATAGCATTCGCACCGCCGCGATGACCTGATAACATCGGTATTGCGAACTGACCTTGATCATCGACACAGATCACCGCGGGGTCATGACGCTTATCTTGCAGCAACGGCGCGATAATTCGGCTGACAATACCGGTTGCGAAGAGACAAATATGGCAATCATAATGATGAAAGTCATGTGCAATGAACTGTGCCAGTGGCAAAGTCAGCAACGACGCTGCCGGACATTGCTCGGCCCCGACTTCGGTAACGAATACATCAGCGAAGGGCAACTCTCGATGCAGGCGCTGCGCTTGCTTTGCACCATTGAGAGTAATGGCATGAATGGCTATTTTCATACAGCACTCACCTTTGCCAATCCTCTTTCGCTATTGGGCTGGCTACCTCTCAAAATACCGCGGCGACTACGAATAGAAAGCTGGACCATTGAAAAATAACGATGCCCGGCAGGTACATCTCGCAAATCATGATAAATCTCTTGCTTATCCATCGTGGCGTGAGAGACATAGGTAGCACATTCAAGTAACCCCATATCCTCAAGCAACGCTGTCAATTCTGGGATCACTCGCCCTGCCTTGATCAGCATAATGGTGTCGAACTCAACCACAAGACGCGTAAGGCATTCCATGCCATACGTTGCTGGCACCACACAGAAGCGTTCCTGACCATCTGCCAGCGGGATTTTAGTCTGAGACGGAATGGCCGTAATCGATGTGATACCCGGGACAATTTCAGGCTCCAGATGCGGCATAATGTCACTGAGTTCTTCTTGTATATAAGCCCAAGTGCTGAAAACAGACGGATCACCCTCTGTCACAAACACCACCCGTTTACCGGCAGCGACAAAGTCCGCAATTTTCTGCGCGGCTCTACGCCATGCAGGAACATTCACCGAGGCATCTCGAGTCATTGGAAAATGTAAAAAAACAGCACTCTGCGGTTAGATCCTCTTCCGGTACCGCTCCGGTTACAATCTGCCAGGCAAAAGAGTCGGCTTTTCCTAAGGTTTTTTTCCGGGATCGCAATCACATCTGCCTGTTGAAGCAAGCGAACGGCTTTTAGGGTAAGGAGTTCACTGTCTCCGGTACCCACACCGACAGCAAAAAGTTCACCTGTGGAATTGTTATTCATTGTTATTACCTTGTTGAGTCGCTGACTTGTCAAAAATAAAAAGATGGATCGGATTTTCAGCTTGATATCGGGTGTAGTGTGCTAATGGCACGCCTTGTGAAACGGCTGCAAGCTGTACTTTTGGGTTGAGCAGATTTTGCTTGCTCCATTGATGGATTTCGACAACCGAATCAATAGTGACAGCTGTAACAACAAGCACACCTTGACCTGCCAGCTGCTGCCAGCAATGTGACAGAATATCGGCCATTGAACCCCGGGTACCTCCGACAAATACGGCATCTGGTGCTGGCAATTCTGCCAATGCCTCGGGGGCTCTGCCTTTGACAAGAGTGACGTTGTCAGTACCATGAGCAGCTATATTGGCCTCGATGGCGGGATAACAAGCGTCATTGCATTCCATCGTGAACACTTTTCCCTGCCAACTCTGCTTGGCAGCTTCGATTGCAATAGACCCGGATCCTGTACCGATATCCCACACAGTTGCCGCAGGGCGAAGCTTCATTTCAGCCAGAGCTAAATGACGGATCGGTTGTTTGGTAATTAACCCCCGTTGCGGCATTCGTTTATCAAACGCATCGTCATCGGCAAACTGCCCATGCGCGCCCCAGAAATTAGGTGTAGTTCGTTTGGCAATCACCACATTCAATGGATCAAAGTCTTCGCCGGTCAATTCGGCCAACTCATTTGTACGATAGTGAGTAATGCGCTCCGTTGGTGCCCCAAGTTGCTCGCAGACACTTAACTGCCAAGATGTTTCGCCATAATGTAATAAATGCTGTGCAATTGCCTGTGGCGTATTGGTGCTGTCTGTCAGTAACGCGAAAAGGTCACCATGCTGTAGCTGACAAACCAACCCGGACATTCCCCGTCCATGCAATGACAGACAGCGTGCGTCCTGCCAAGCAATGCCAAACGTGAAAACGCCAATTGCATAGAAGAAGGCGATGGAATGAAACACAACTCACGCTGATCAAGATATTTAATCAAAGTACTGCCGATGCCATAAAACAGCGGATCACCGGAGGCCAGTACCACAACGTCCCCTTCTTCGCTCTCATCAATAAGCTGGTTTAACCAAGGTCTAAACCCTTCACTCATCGACAGCAATGTCCCCTTAAACTGAGGAAACCAACGTAGTAAACGGGGATGTCCGGCAAGTACCCGAGCCTGAGCTACGGCATTCACCGCTCGGCTTGTTAGACTCGTGCAGCCATCTTCCGGTACGCCAACAATCGTTATGGCTGCTTTCATACAGACTCCGTCAGCAAGGCATGAATCGTAGAGACCACCAGAGGGCTGCCTCCCTTTCGCCCAAGACTGGCGATATAAGGCACTGCACTTTGTTCAGTCAAAGCCTGCTTGGACTCCTCTGCCTTAACAAACCCCACCGGAATACCTACAATCAGCGCAGGCTTGGCTTCATTGGCAGCAACCATTCTCAACACTTCGAATAGTGCTGTCGGCGCATTGCCTACACCCACTATCGCACCGTCTAACAGCCCAAGATCTCTGGCATGGCGCATGGCCCAAATTGCTCGCGTTTCGCCTACTTTTTTTTAGCAACCTCAATAACTTTGCTATCGCTAATAAAGCAGTGAGGCTGGTTACCATAAACGGATAGTCGCTGCTGGCTCAGACCGCTTTTGATCATGGTGACATCTGTAATAATCGGGGCACCGGCTTTTAGCGCCTCAATCCCCGCCGTTGTCGCACCGTCACTAAATCGAAATAAGTCAGCAAACTCGAAATCGCCCGTGGTATGTATCGCTCGGCGTACTACCGTCCACTGAGCGGGGCTAAAATCATGCCCACCATGAATCTGCTCGATTTCACGGTCGATAATGTCAAAGGAACCTTCTTCTATCTGGCGGCCTTGCTGGGTCATTTGCTGCATATCTGTCATTGCGGCAGTCCTTGTTATTTGTATTCTGTTAGTTGAGCAAAATGTCTATTTATTGTTTTTTTTATCTATGCTGCGTTGTATCGCCATGCTGTTATTTACAAATATGTTAGCTTTCACACACCGTGGGATCTGTAATTGGATACCGAGCAAGCAGGCTGCCGTCAAAGTCGATTAAACGAAATTCAATCATGACTTTATCTGCCACATAATCAGTCGCATGCCTAGCGGCATGACAACACAGATCCTGCAAATATGAGTTAACAGATTGAGGAGGATAACTAGAGTCGAGCTCAGAGGAACGAACAAGATTGAGCACATGGCGACCGGTATTGGCATTCGCTATCTGCTCACACAATGCCTCATCGAAACGATTCTGCGCAGCGATATCTGCCAATTGGGCAAAATTAATAGCGTGGCCTGATACATGTGTCATCATATGCCCCGACACCATTTTCCCCAGCTTGCCGATCATCGCGACGACTGTCACTTTATCCACCTTATAACGTTTGGCTGCGCGCAATCCGACTCCGACGAAATCGCCAGCCTGTACAAACGCCATAGAGTTCAGGTGGGGTAGCATTTCCATTGCCGAACGTTCTGAGCGGCTGCCAGTAGTCAATACGACATGATTAAGATGGTTAGCACTAGCAACCTGTACAGACTGACGAACCGAAGCCGAGAAAGCTGAGGTTGAATAGGGCTTTACTGTCCCCCGAGTTCCGAGTATCGAAATACCACCAATCAGCCCTAAGCGTTCGCTTATTGTTTGTTTGGCACACTCCTCGCCTTCAGGAGCACGAATTTCCAGCGCTAACCCTGGCTGAAGGTATTGTTCAGGCTGAGATACCAACCATTCTGCCATGGCCATGTCGTGTATATTTTGACGCGGGACA
>LLEN01000047.1_pt1 | contig 25613 bp, 33 predicted proteins | sample 595881 | NCBI WGS metagenome assembly LLEN01 (sample SAMN02919314, study PRJNA255460) | bioreactor metagenome | biome: chemostat; feature: culture 2012_10.3; material: sediment; isolation source: day86 10degC chemostat 2012 inoculated with Wadden Sea sediment taken from... | place: Germany: Bremen ...
ACTCGTCGTTGAGGTAGCCTTCGCTGCGCAGGGTTTTGACCAGTGTCGCAAATACCCCCTTGTCGAAGAACTCCGGCGCATTGATGCCGTGCAGACGACTCAGGCGCTGGGCCATCATCTGGCTTTGTTGCTCAAGATCACTCTTCATCAGCTGTGGCTCGGAACGAAGTAGCGTCAGGGTGATAGCGTAGCGCTGAAGCGTTTCCGAAATGGTACGCGCCAGTAGTTGTAGCGGACCAATGCGAGCATTGTTCAGTGCAATATACTCACCATCACTGAGCACCAGGCGTTGGCGAACCAGTTCCGCTATCTGGCTGTCGATAACTTCGCCTAGCGATTCTTTCTCGTGGCGCAGGAATAGCTCAGCTTTGAGGAACGGGTACAACAGCTCGACCTGCTGGTGGATAGCCTCCACATTCAGGCGCTGGTGCTGGACCACGATGTGGGCGATCAGCGACGGTAGGGCAAACAGATGAATAATGTTGTTACGATAGTAAGTCATCAAAATTGACTGTTGGCGGTCAAGGGAAATGATATCGCCAAGGCTGTCGCGCTCGACAATAAACTTATCCATTTCCATTGCATGCCCAACTAGGGTCGCCGCATCAGAATCAGGCATGGTGCACTGGTCGGAATATGGCACATTGCGCAGTAACTGCAGGTAGCAGTCGATTTGCTGCTCGAGCTCTTCGCGGCTCAGTGCACGTTGGCGGGCTGCCAACAGCGCTAGCGCGCAGAGGGTCAGCGCATTGGTCGCTGCGGCATCGTTGATGTGGGTCATCATCTTGTTGGCCAAATCATTGACTGCAGGGTTTAGCCACTGCGGACGCTGCGGCTCAATCGGATCAATGTCCTGGTGCCAATCAGGGACATTGTCATTGAGGTAATGGTTCAGTGAAATCGGTTCACCAAAGTTGACATAGCCCTGGCCGAGGTTGCGAAGCTTGCGCAGGGTACGGAGTACCTGTCCGACATTCTCCTTTTCCTTGCGCTTGCCGCGTAGCTCCTTGGCATAGGTTGCCACTTCCATTACGTGCTCGTAGCCGATATAGACTGGTACCAGGGTGACCGGGCGGTTCAGGCCGCGCAGCATCGCCTGAATGGTCATCGATAGCATACCGGTTTTGGCCTGAAGCAAACGGCCGGTACGAGATCGGCCGCCTTCGCTGAAGTACTCAACGGAGTAGCCCTTGGCAAACAGTTCTGCCAGGTACTCGCGGAAAACGGTTGAGTACAGGCGGTTGCCCTTGAAGCTACGGCGAATAAAGAATGCGCCGCCCCGACGGAAAATAGGGCCGGCCGGGAAGAAGTTCAGGTTGATACCTGCGGCAATATGCGGAGGTACCAGGCCCTCTCGATATAGTACGTAGGATAGTAGCAGGTAGTCCATGTGGCTACGGTGGCAGGGGACATAGACAATCTCGTGACCGTCCTGAGCCAGCTTCCTGACACGCTGAGCATTGTGAATGTTCAGCCCTGGTATAGCTTGTTCCAGAGCCAGCCGAGGAAGCGTTCGCCGCGCTTGATTAGCGAGTAGGAAAAATCAGCCGCGATCTCTTCCATCATATCAATGGCTTCTTTGCGGACCTTCTCGACAGGTACATCTCGGCTCTGGGCTTCTTCGGCCACGACTTTTTCAATGGCTTTGGAGGCCAACAGGCGTTTGAATAGTGCCTGGCGATCCGGCAGCTTCGGCCCGGAAGCGGCAAGTTGCTGGCGTGAGAAGTGGATTTTGGCCACGCGTGCCAGCTTGTGGGCGATAGAGTCATCGGTACCGTGATTGTCTGCCATATAACGCAGGGACACCGGGGTACTCAGGCGTACCATACAGTCTCGTCCACGGCCTAAAATGGTGCAGAATTTTTCCGGACCATTGAGCGGACGCAGTACTGGTTTGTGGCTTTCTTCCTTGCCCGGTTTCCGACCCCAGAGAATCGCTGCAGGAATGACCTGAAGATCGAGCTCGGCATCCTGCTTATGTTGCTCGAGCAGTGCGGTGAACAGATCAATGGATTCTTGCGGGAGCACACCATCTGAACCGAATACACTCGGACCGTCGGAGATATAGACATAGCGTATGTACGGCTTGCCATCAATTTCCAGTGGTGACAGCGGATCAGGCAACCCCAGCTCTTGGGTACTGCTGCGCAATGTCATCAAATCGGTGTTAGAGCGAAACGGTAGAATATAGATAATCGGTCGTTCTAGATCGAGTTCCAGATCAGCGACCGGATCAGAAGGTATTGAATGGGTTTTAACCAGCAGAGAAAGCGGCAAATTCAATAATTTTCGATAGATTTTCTGCCAACTTGACATATCTTTTTACTAGCCTCGAATTCTTAATGCGAGGCAAGGATAGCAGAAAACGCGTGTCGTTTTGCAGCGATATACCACATACTTTCGGTTAAATCTTATTGTAAATGATATTTAGTGCTATCCCATTGGTCTTGTTGTGCATATTCACGACGTATTGATTTTTGACAGAAAACGATGCTGATGATCAGTACGTCTGATACCTGGATACCGCCAAGCGCAACGGTTTGCAGCTGGTTGGATGAGAAACGGATTAGAGGAAAATTGCTCTTTTCGTAAACAATTGTCTTTTCAACCTTGTTAACACTGGATATACTCACAGTGAACTGTATAAAAAGACAGGGTGAGTCATGAAGCCGTTAACGCCGCGCCAACAAGAAGTCTTTGATTTGATCAAAGCAAAAATCGAAGATTCTGGAATGCCGCCAACACGTGCTGAAATAGCCCGTGAACTCGGTTTCCGCTCTGCCAATGCTGCCGAAGAGCACCTGAAAGCATTGGCACGCAAAGAAGTGATTGAGATCATTCCGGGTGCGTCCCGTGGGATCCGTCTGCTTGTCAATAATGATGATGCCCGAGAGAAAGGCTTGCCGCTGATTGGCCAGGTGGCTGCCGGTGAGCCGATTCTGGCTCAGGAGCATGTCGAGACGCATTACGAAGTCGATCCGGCGCTGTTCAAGCCCCGTGCCGATTTTCTGCTGCGGGTCAACGGCATGAGTATGAAAGATATCGGTATTATGGATGGCGATTTATTGGCTGTGCATAAGACCCAAGATGTTCACAATGGTCAGGTGGTGGTTGCCCGTGTTGAGGATGATGTCACCGTGAAGCGTCTCGAGAAGAAAGGTTCCCAGGTGCTGCTGCACGCGGAGAACGAAGAGTTTGCGCCGATTGTGGTTGATTTGAACCATCAACAGTTGTCGATTGAAGGTATTGCCGTTGGTGTGATCCGCAACGCTGACTGGATGTAGCTTTTTATTCGGCAGCCGACCTGGTCGGCAGTACAAAACATACTTTTGCAGCCCTACATGAGGAGCTGTACATTATTTGTATAGAATGTTTTGCAAAAGTTAATGATAGTCATTATCATCAATCCATGATCAGATGGAGGTGATAATGACCAACTCTTCCCGTTACCACATACCTACCGCCTTGCTTCAACCTTTATGGCTGCGTAGTCGCGAGAGCCTTGAGGATGATGGCCTGATCTATGATCCTGTCGCTGCTGCCGCGTGCAGCCAGTGCTACCTTAAGCCAGATTGTTTGTCGGGCAATGTGACTGAACGTCAGCTGCTCCATGCGACCTTGACCCTGCAATGTGATCGCCAGGTTCAGCAGTTTTTGCGTCGTCATCCCAACGGCTGGATCATCAATGTCGGTGCCGGCCTTGATACCCGCTTCTATCGTCTTGATAACGGTCGTTGTCGTTGGTTTGAGCTCGATACCGACGAAAGCTTATTGTGGCGCGAGCGTCTTTTCCACCGTAGCGAACGCTATACGATGCGGCCTGGTTCAGTCACCGATCTCTCCTGGCTCAAGTCGCTACCGGTGATAAATAATGCGCCGGTTATGCTGCTGTGTGATCAGGCCTTGCTGCAATGCAATAGCAGTGAGCTGGTACATTTCATCCAGCGTATCGGCTGCCATTTTAGCCAGATTGAGGTGTGTCTGGCGATTGCCGGTGATCGCTGTAGCTCGGCAATGGCAACCAAAATGGGCGCGGGCGACTACCGTCATGGTTACAAAGATCCCGTGCAGCAGGTGTTGAACTGGCTGCCCTGGCTGAGCTGATCAGCAGCCATAGTCCATTGGATCACCACTGTACCCGCTGGCGTTCATGGCAGCGCTGGATTGCAAAAATCCCTAGCTTAAAATATCGTCTGACACCCGTATTAGTGCATTTCCGTTTGTAGTTTGTCCTGTTGCCCTGCGATTACCCCCTCCTCAACCCGTTACTCTGTTGTGATATCCCCTTTGTACGTTTCATTTTTTTTCTGTCCAATTTATTGCTCATTTTTTTTCGATCCTGTCCTAAGTTAAATGTAAATAAATTGTTATTTGACTTGCACTAATTTGCCCATGAGAAGAGTGACAAGTGCATTTGACTGACCTGCTCTTGAAGTAAATCAGGGCGACGGAAAGGAGGGATCCGGGTGAAGAATCGCCAATTGATCTGGGGATCACTGGTTGCGGCTATGACGCCGCCTGTGGCCGCCGAAACGGAAACAATGCGCTTGAACATGACCGAGGGTGTTACTGAAGTCAGCCAGCGTGTATTTGATCTCCATATGACCATTCTCTATATCTGCGTAGTGATTGGTATTGTGGTATTTGGTGTCATGTTCTGGTCCATCATTCATCACCGCAAATCCAAAGGGTCTGTCGCGGCCTCCTTCCATGAAAGTACCAAGGTCGAGATCCTATGGACCATCATCCCCTTCGTTATTCTTATTGTGATGGCGATACCGGCCACCAATACGTTGCTGGCAATGGAAGATACCTCGGAATCTGACATCACCATTCAGGTTACCGGCTCGCAGTGGAAGTGGCATTACAGCTATTTTGACGAAGAAGTTGAATTTTACTCACTGCTAGCGACAACCACTGCCCAAATAGCGAATGAGCGCGACAAGCGGGAAAACTATTTGCTCGAGGTTGATAGGCCTCTGGTATTGCCGGTCGGGCAGAAAGTGCGATTTTTGATCACCTCGCAGGATGTGATTCACTCTTGGTGGGTACCGGATTTTGCCGTTAAGAAAGATGCCAACCCAGGTTTTATCAATGAGGCCTGGACCGGATAGACAAGCCCGGCATCTATCGTGGCCAGTGCGCCGAGCTATGCGGCAAAGACCACGGTTTTATGCCGATTGTCGTGATTGCCAAGCCTCAGGCTGAGTATGACCAGTGGCTTCAAACCACCAAGGTTGCCCAGCAGCAAGCCTATGAAGAAGAACAACGGTTGCTGGCCATGGAGATGTCATTGGATGAGCTAATGGAACTGGGCGAGCAGGTATACAACACCCGCTGTGCAATGTGTCACCAGGTGAACGGCAAAGGGTTGCCCGGTGCCTTTCCTGGCTTGGCTGGTCAGGGGGTATCAATCGATTCGGCGAAGAAGCTCGAGCATATCAGCATCGTCGTTCATGGACGCAGCGGGACTGCCATGCAGGCGTTTGGCCCCAGCTTAGCTGAAACAGTTGGCGGCAGTGATTACCTATGAGCGCAACGCCTGGGGAAACAGTACGGGTGAAACGGTTCAGGCGGCAGAAGTGCAGGCTGTCCTCAATGGTGAAGAGCTTTAAGGGAGGTTGAAATAATGACGGATATGCTGCGCGAACAAACTGAGGTCGAAGACACTGACACTAAGCTCCATCACGAACATCACCAGAGTGGGCTAAAGCGCTGGCTGTTTACCACCAACCACAAAGATATCGGCTCGCTGTACCTGATGTTTAGTTTCGCGATGTTTCTGGTGGGTGGTGCAATGGCATGGTGATCCGGGCCGAGCTGTTTCAACCGGGCCTGCAGCTGGTGGAACCGAACTTTTTTTTAACCAGATGACCACCGTTCACGGCCTGATTATGGTATTTGGTGCCGTTATGCCAGCCTTTACAGGGTTGGCAAACTGGATGATCCCGATGATGATTGGGGCGCCGGACATGGCATTGCCTCGGATGAACAACTGGAGTTTCTGGATTCTGCCGTTTGCCTTTTCCCTCCTGCTGGCCTCGCTGTTCATGGAAGGGGGCGGACCAAACTTCGGTTGGACCTTCTATGCGCCGCTGTCTACGACATTCAGTCCACAAAGTACCGGCTTGTTTGTGTTCGCGATCCATATTATGGGGATCAGCTCCATCATGGGGGCGATCAATGTGATTGTTACCATCGTCAACCTCCGAGCTCCGGGCATGACCTACATGAAGATGCCGCTGTTTGTCTGGACCTGGCTGATCACTGCATTTTTGTTGATTGCCGTCATGCCGGTGCTGGCCGGGGCGGTGACCATGGTGCTGACCGACAAGTATTTCGGTACCAGCTTCTTTGATGCTGCCGGTGGTGGGGATCCGGTGATGTTCCAGCATATCTTCTGGTTCTTCGGTCACCCGGAAGTCTATATTATGATTTTGCCGAGTTTCGGTATTATTTCGGCCATTATCCCTGCCTTTTCCCGTAAGAAATTGTTTGGCTACAGCTCGATGGTCTACGCGACTGCCTCGATTGCCGGTTTGAGCTTCTTGGTATGGGCACACCATATGTTTACCACCGGCATGCCGGTCGCGGCCGAGCTGTTTTTCATGTACTGCACCATGCTGATCTCGGTGCCGACAGGGGTCAAGGTCTTCAACTGGGTCGCAACAATGTGGCGCGGCTCGCTGACGTTCGAGGTACCGATGCTGTTTGCTATTGCCTTTATCGTGCTGTTTACCATCGGCGGTTTTTCCGGCCTGATGCTGGCGATTACCCCGGCTGATTTCCAGTACCACGATACGTATTTCGTCGTCGCACACTTCCACTATGTACTGGTCTCGGGGGCTATCTTTTCCATCATGGCTGCCGCCTATTACTGGCTGCCCAAATGGACCGGCTACATGTTCGACGAAAGGCTGGCGAAGTGGCACTTCTGGTGCTCGATTGTCTCGGTCAATATTCTGTTCTTCCCGATGCACTTTCTCGGTCTGGCAGGGATGCCGCGCCGGATCCCGGACTATGCGTTGCAGTTTGCCGATATCAATGCCGTGGTCAGCGTGGGTGGGTTCTTGTTCGGCCTGTCGCAGCTGATCTTTCTTGCTGTGGTTATCAAGTGTGTCCGCGGCGGCGAGAAGGCGTCGGCTAAACCGTGGGACGGTGCCGAAGGGCTTGAGTGGACCGTTGCGTCACCGGCACCGCATCATACCTTTTCTACGCCACCGAAGATTGACTAGGGGGCACTATGAGCAAGCCGTCTGCCCGGGGCAGGAAAAAAAAGGAACAATCAACGCTCTGTCTGGTCGCTGGTGGGGCTGGCTATTGCCATGTTCGGTTTTGCCTTTGCTCTCGTGCCACTGTATGACGTGTTTTGCGATATTACCGGCATTAACGGCAAGACTGCGGATGTACCGGCTGCAAGCAGTATGACTATTGATACCCAGCGTCAGGTGACGGTGGAGTTCGTTGCCTATATCAACCCGGGAATGGAGTGGACCTTCGAGCCTGAGGTACGGCGGGTCGTCGTGAATCCCGGCCAGACTCAGACTATCAACTACGCCGCCCGCAATCTGACACGGTATGCGAGCATTGGTCAGGCGGTGCCCTCGGTGACTCCTGGACTCGGCGCCCAGTACTTTAACAAGATTGAATGTTTCTGCTTTAACCGTCAGCCGCTCGAGGCGGGGGAGTCGGCGCAGCTGCCTCTCGTGTTTTATGTCGATCCGGAGCTACCGGAGGATATTCATACCCTGACGTTGGCATACACCTTATACAACGCCCAGCCGACTGCCACGGCACAAACGCAATGAGGTTGAAAGATGGCGAATCCATACACTGAACATGATCAATCGATGAAAACGCCTCATGAGCACTACTATGTGCCGGAAGCCAGTATTTGGCCCATTGTCGGTGCCGCCGCCCTGTTTCTTATTGCTCTTGGCGCCGGTGCGACGGTAGGTGATTTGTTTAACGGTCAGGGACCGTGGATCTTGTTGTCCGGTGTCGGTCTGCTATTGCTGATGCTGGTTGGCTGGTTTCGCGATGTTATCCGTGAATCGATGGGCGGGCTATACAGTAGCCAGATGGATCGCTCTTTCAAGCAGGGCATGAGCTGGTTTATTTTCTCGGAAGTGATGTTCTTTGCTGCCTTTTTCGGCGCCTTGTTCTATGCCGGATGATTGCGGTTCCCTGGCTTGGCGGGGCCGGAAATAATGCGATGACCCATGCCGTGCTGTGGCCGGAGTTTATCGCCCAGTGGCCGCTGGAGCTGACGCCGGGCGGAACCGAAACTCAGGGTATGGGGCCATTGGGGCTGCCATTGTATAACACCATGCTCCTGCTGACCTCGTCGGTGACGGTCCATATTGCCCATACCGCACTGGAACGGGGTGACAGGCCTCGGCTGACGTTGTTTTTACTGCTGACAGTATTGCTGGGCTCGCTGTTTGTCTACCTCCAGGGGGTAGAGTACATCCATGCCTACCAGGATATGGGGCTGACACTGGACTCGGGGGTGTACGGTAATACCTTCTTTTTGCTTACTGGTTTTCACGGCCTCCATGTGACCCTGGGGACCTTGATCCTGTTTATCGTCTGGCTGCGGATATTAAGAGGGCATTTCTCGCCCGAGAAGCATTTTGCCTTTCAGGCCGGTGCCTGGTACTGGCACTTTGTCGATGTCGTCTGGCTGGGGCTGTTCGTCTTCGTTTATATACTTTGAGAGGCGAGGAGTACCGTACATGGTTGATTAGTGTGGTCTTGGATTTTTAGTATGGTCTTGGGTTCGGGGTGATATAACCGCTGGCTACCGCGATCAGCAGCAAGGCGAAAACGATGACTGAAATCATGATCCGTCGGCCAAGGTAGCGGGTCATGGGCTGGTTGCTCTGGCCCCTGAGCATCGCCGGGAGGGCGCGGAACAGGTTCAGGACAATAAAGACTAACAGGCAGACGATAATCGCTTTTAGCAGCATAGGCACTCCAACAGATCACAGGTGAGCATGCGAAGGATTGGTTTCATACTTTTTACTGTGGCGGTACTGGTGACATTGGTCAAGCTCGGCTTGTGGCAAATGTCGCGGGCGCAGGAAAAAGAGATGCTGAATTCGGCACTCAAGTATCGCAGTGAACAAATGTATTACAGCCTGGCCAGTCTGCCCAGTGCTCCGCACTGGTACAGCCTGACCTTGCGCGGTGAGTTTGATCATAGCAAGGCTGTACTGCTGGATAACCAGCTTTATCGTGGAAGGCCGGGTTACCATGTGCTGTATCCGTTTGCCGCAGATAATGGGTGGGTGCTGGTCAATCTTGCTGGATAGCGGCGCCTGATTACCGAGAGCAGACACCGGTGTTGCCTGAACATCATGGTGAGCTAAGAATATCCGGGGTGATCGCTCCCCCTTCATTGTTGCTGGAATTGAGGTCAGTCCCGCTGGACTCTGACTGGCCGCTGCGGGTCCAGAACCTGCACATCGACAAACTGAGCGAGAAAATGGCATTGCCGCTTAGGCCATGGGTTTTACAAATCGATCCTGAAAGCCCGGTTGCCCTGCAACAAACATGGACACCGGTTGTGGTTGGGCCCCAGAAGCATTATGCCTATGCGGTGCAGTGGTTTTTGATGGCACTCGCAATAACCGGGCTTGCCGGCTGGTGGTTGAAACGGAGCAAGGTATGAAAAAAAACATGGAACGTTGTTGTTGTTACTCAGTGCATTTTTGCTGCCGGTTGTATTGGCAAAGCTGGTACTGGATTTGAACTGGTATCAGGGAGGCGTGACTAACCGCGGCGAACTGCTGCCTATCCCTTTGGCGTCTGATTGGCTCGGTCAAACAGGCAAGTGGCAACTGGTCTATCTGATGCCGGACGAGTGTGATGAGCTATGTGTCGGTGCGTTGTTCAACCTTCGCCAGATCCCGCAGGCCGTCGGGGCCGAGCAGGATAGGGTGAGCAGTGTACTGCTGGTTGCAGAGGCGACCTTGCCCCACTTGTCGGCAGATACCGACAGTCAGATACAGGGGGTGGAGCAGATGCTGGTCCCCGATCATGTGATTGAGCAGCTTCGGACGTTGGAGTACGGTGCCAGGGCAATCTACATCGCCGACCCTCTCGGCAATGTCATGATGGCCTATCCTTTAGTCAAAGGCCAAACCGCCATTCTCGCTCAGGGCAAGGATTTGCTGCGCGATCTTAAGCGGCTGCTTAAAGTGTCTAAAATTGGCTAAGGAGGGCCTATGCGGTTGTTTCGTTTCAAATATCTTGTTTATGTGACCTTTCTGCTATCCCTCTGTGTTATTGCTCTGGGGGCCTACACGCGACTAACCGAAGCGGGGCTTGGCTGCCCTGACTGGCCAGGATGCTACGGGTTTGCCACCGTACCGCAGACCAGCGAGCAACATACCCAGGCATTGATTGCATTTCCTGACAGCCCTGTCGACGTTGAGAAAGCCTGGAACGAAATGTTTCACCGCTATTTGGCCGGTACGCTGGGTGTGTTTATTGCTGTCATTAACCTGGTTGCCTGGCGCCGCAGGAATACCCCACGAGGCCTGCCTGTCTTGCTGCTTGGAACGGTGATCTTCCAGGCCGTACTCGGTATGTGGACTGTCACGATGTCTTTGATGCCGGTGGTCGTGATGGGCCACTTGCTGGGGGGATTTACGACCGCAGCTTTGCTGCTTCTGCTGGCGCTGCGGGTACGCCGCCGTGAGACTCGCATTGTCAGCCAGATCTACCGGCCCTCCTCAACCCATTCTTTGGCGGGAGCCTCGTTATTGGCTGCAGCAGCCTTGGTGGTTACTGTCGGTCAGGTGGCGCTCGGCGGCTGGACGGCTGCGAATTATGCCGCAGTAGTGTGTACCCAGCTGCCTATTTGCGAGGTCGACTGGCAGCAGCATTTCGAGTTGTCGGCATTTAATCCGCTCCAGCCAGAGAGTGATAGCTATCAGTATGGCGTGCTTAACTTTACGCAGCGGGTATCGATCCATGTTGCCCATCGGCTGGGGGCGGCGGTGACGACCTTGGTGCTGGTGGTGCTGATCTGGCGGTTGTGGCAGATCGCTATCTTGCGCCGATTTGCACTGGCGGTCTGTAGCGTACTTCTGCTTCAGTTATCGTTGGGGATCACCAATATTGTCGCCAGTCTGCCTTTGATGGTAGCGGTTGGTCACAATGTGGTTGGTGCTGTGTTGCTGCTGACTCTGGTTGCGACTAACTACCAGATATACAGTTACCGGACACCACTTCGAAGCCATTGGAATCATGCAAGGGAGGGCTGAAATTATGGCTAAACTACAGATGGCTGGTCATGCCAGCATCAAAATGGCCCGTCATCATCAGCGGGTTTGGCAGGATTACCTGACCATGACCAAACCCAAGGTGGTGGCGATGTTGTTGCTGACCGCACTGGTCGGCATGTGTCTGGCCGTTTCCGGAATTCCGCCGCTGAAGGCGGTGGTGCTTGGACTGGCCGGTATCGGGTTGCAGTCGGCCGCTGCGGCCGCCTTTAACCATGTGCTGGATCGCCGGTTTGACGCTCAGATGGCCCGGACTCATCACCGTCCGCTGGCCAAGGGAAGGGTCGAAACCTACAAGGCGGTGATATTTGCCTCTGTCCTGATGGTGGCCGGGTTTGCCTTGCTATGGCAGCTAAATGCCCTGACGGCCTGGCTGACCTTCGCCAGCCTGATTGGCTATGCGGTGGTCTATACCGTGTGGCTTAAACATGCGACCCCGCAGAATATCGTGATTGGTGGTTTGGCAGGAGCGGCTCCGCCGCTGCTGGGCTGGACCGCGGTTACCGGCCAGTTTGATCCGCACGCCCTGTTGCTGGTGATGCTGGTCTTTACCTGGACCCCGCCGCATTTTTGGGCGCTGGCTATCCACCGCCGGGATGACTATGCCAAAGCCGGGATCCCGATGCTGCCGGTTACCCATGGCATAGAGTTCACCAAAACTATGGTTTTGCTCTATACCGTCTTGCTGGCGCTGGTTGGCCTGTTGCGTGGCTGACCGGATGAGTGGCGGATTATACCTGGCTGGGAGCAGCTTCCTGAATCTCGGTTTTATTGCCTATGCCGGCAAGCTGAAGTTTGCCGATAGTACCGGCCATGCGTGGGCAACGTTCAAGTATTCAATTTGGCACTTGCTGGCTCTGTTCGTGGTCTTGCTGGCTGATCACTGGCTGTTGGCCCTGTGGTAAGCCCAGTGTGACCATTGACATATTTGCCCCGGGTTACTGTGTGTTTTATCAATTAGTGGTAAAAATATTTTCCAGGTACTGTCCGGAACCTGATAGCACAAACAACTAGTTATAATTTTTCAACTCGACTTGGTTATTTTTACGGCAAAAAAAAGGCTACACATGAGGCAAGCTATTTGTTTAAAATGCGCTCAATTATTGAACAGGTAGTGTAAATGAAACAAGCAATAGTTGGCTTTCTATTGGCCGTGATAACGCTGGGTTGGGGTACGTCTGCATTGGCAGGCATGCAGGGCAAAACGTTAAAAGTAACGGCAACGGCCTATAACTCGGTTCGGGCCCAAACCAACAGCAATCCCTCAATTGCAGCTTGGGGCGATCGTCTAAAACCGGGTATGAAGGTGATTGCGGTATCCCGTGATCTGCTGAAAATGGGGATCACCCATGGTACCAAGGTCAAGATTTCTGGCCTGCCTGGTGAGTATGTAGTGCTGGATAAGATGAACAAGCGCTGGAGCCGCAAGATTGATATCTATATGGGCAAGGATATTCAGGCTGCCAGGAACTGGGGACGTCGTTCGGTCACCATTACGGTGATCGACTCGTAATTGCCGATTTGAATTGCATAAAAAAAAGCGAGAGCCTTGGCTCTCGCTTTTTTTTATTTGTACCGTTGATGTTGGTTTCACACTTAGTAGTAAGAGTGCTCACCACGGGCGTGTTCAGTGACATCGCGAACGCCGGTCAGCTCACCGATGAACTGAGCCAGCAGCTCTTTTTCGATTCCTTCTTTCAAAGTGACATCAACCATAGAACAGCCGTTACAGCCACCACCAAACTGGAGGATTGCGACACCGTCTTCGGTTATTTCCGCCAGAGAAACATGGCCGCCGTGGCCTGCTAGCTGTGGATTAACCTGAGTCTGGATGACGTAGTCGACACGTTCCATCAGCGAGGCATCGTCAGACACTTTGCGAACTTTGGCGTTCGGCGCTTTCAGGGTAAGCTGGGAACCCATTTTGTCAGTGACAAAATCGATTTCTGCATCGTCAAGGAACGGTAGGCTAAGCTCATCGACAAATGCAGAAAACAGATCGAGTTTAATTTCAGTATCGCTTGCTTCAACCGCTTCCGGCGGGCAGTAGGACACGCCGCACTCTGCGTTTTGAGTACCAGGATTAACCACGAATACTCGGATGTTGGTGCCTTCCGGCTGTTGCGCAAGAAGTTTGCCAAAATGCTGTTGAGCATTTTCAGAAATAGTAATCATAGACACGACGTAATACCTGACTTATTTAGTAAGATTAATTCTATTCTACTCTTAGACGCACTTTGTATCACCCCCTAATCGTTGTGACTATGCTTTCATCACATTTCTGGGGATTTTCCGCGGTTATTGCCGAGGCGGAGTGAAGCAGATGCAGTAGATATCGACTTGCTTGACCCCATTCCGCAGCAGTAAATGCGTCAGCTCTGCCACAGTACTGCCCGTCGTGACGACATCATCGACGATGGCGACATGCTCAGGTAGCTGCTTTGCTTTAAGTATAAAGGCTTGATTGAGGTTTTTCTTGCGATCGCGTTTGCTCAGATGACGTTGTGTCTGGGTATGGCGCGTTCGTTGAAGTGCATTGGGCAGGCACCGGCTTTCCGTTTCTCGGGCAATGGCCCGGGCCAATAAGGTACTTTGGTTGAAACTACGGGTGAACCTACGTAGCGGATGCAGGGGGACCGGAATGACGGCAGGTGCCGGATGGACAATTTGCCGAGCGAGAAGGCGCCCGAGGGGCTCGGCTAACCAGAACTTACCGCTGAACTTGAGCTGGTGAACCAACTGGCGCAGGGGAAAGTTATATTCCCCTAGTCGGTAAAATTGCTGCCAGGGAGGCGGTTCTAACAGGCAATTGCCGCACTCGCCGGATGGCTTCGCTGTTGTCATACCGCAGCGAGAGCAATAGGGCGGTTGGGGAAAGTGGTTTATACAGTGTTGGCACCACACCTGATCCCGAGGGCGTAGCGGCAAGTGGCACAGCTGGCATTGCTGGTTGGTCCATTGAAAGATTGATCTTGGCGATAATAGGGATAACATCTTTGCCATCCTGTTGGGCTGGTAATAGCCAGTTCTTGTGGTTATAAGAAGGAATTGTAAATGACAGCCAAGCTACATTGGCAAACTGAAGGCCAAGGTTCGGATCTGGTTCTCATTCATGGCTGGGGAATGAATGGGGCGGTCTGGCAGCAGCTCCTGCCATTGTTAACGCCGTATTTCCGTGTGCATCTGGTTGATTTGCCTGGCTATGGTCACAGTCGTGAGCTTCTTGCAGACAATATTGAAGACATGGCATACCAATTGCTTGAATATTCGCCAGAATCTGCAATTTGGTTGGGCTGGTCTCTAGGTGGACTAGTGGCGACTCAGGCTGCCCTCCAGGCACCTGAGCGGGTGACTTCTCTGGTGACGGTAGCCAGCTCCCCGCGTTTTGCGGCAGAAAACACATGGCGAGGTATTCAGCCCCAGGTTCTGGAAGATTTTCAGCACCAACTGAGCGACAATTTTCAGCTGACCATTGAGCGCTTTATGGCGCTGCAGGCGATGGGCAGCCCGACGGCACGGCAGGATATCAAACTGCTGAAGCAGGCGGTATTTTCACGCCCTCAGCCGAACCCAGAAGCGCTGGCGACTGGACTGAAACTGCTGGCTGATGTCGACTTGCGGGATCAGCTAGGCCAGATCTCCCAGCCTGGTTGCGCCTGTACGGGCGTCTTGACGGGTTGGTTCCGGTGAAAATTGCAGCCGTGCTGGATGAACTGGCTCCCCAGTCTGAGCGGCAAGTGTTTGCCGCGGCATCGCATGCCCCGTTCATCTCGCATCCTGAGGAGTTTGTGAAGGCATTGCGTGCTTTTATCGAGCAGACTTAACGGAATACTGGTCATGTGTGGCGAATTGGTAACATTTTCTTAAACTTTTCGAAAATGGTGCCGATATCTTAGAAATGGAGTTGCTCTGTAAAGGAGAGAGGCCATAATGACAGTAGGAAGTGTTGCGAATACAACTGCTTATTCGCCAGCGACGTTAAAAGCGTCGGCTGCAGCTTCAGCCAAAGCTGATGAAGGGAATCAGACGGCTGAGCAAACCCGTTCCGTGAAAACCGGCGAAAGCACCGTATCGATCTCTGAGGAGGCGAAACGTATGCAGGCGGCAGACACGGGCAAACAGAAAACTGAGGCTGATGGTAATGAGCAAACGACCAAGCTCGCCGAGTCGTTTGCCTATGGTGCATTGGGAATGGATCACCCCGATGAAGTGAAGCAAAATACTGATGACTTCTATACTGCAGGGCAAGTGCTGTCAGCTCTGGGTACGGTAGCAACGGTGTTGCTTGCAATTGCCTGATTGACCCATCAGCTGATGCTCGGAGAAGTGCGTCAGCATGATTGTTTCCCCAGTACAGGTAGGAGCGCCAACGGTTGCTCCTTCAGTGAACCCGCCTACCGAACAGGTCGCGCGGGATAACCGTGTACGTGAAAAAAAATTGTCCCTCCGACCCAAACCGCCGAATCTGCGCGGGAAAAACCACTCAGTAGTGATGAAAAACAGCTTAAGAAGCCCTCGTGGGATCCTAGCGAGCACCCTGACTATCATGATATGCCTGTGGCTGAGAAACAGTATGGCTATCAGGAAGATTTCGAGCAGTTGGTTAAGGCGCTGTCGGCAGATAGCTATATGGCCGATGTCAGTGAGCTGGGCTATTCCATGCATATTCAGCTACCGAGAGAATTGCTTGAGGATCTGGAGAAAATCAGCGAGGTTGAGCGTACCAAAGGGGTTGTCGCCCATCGTTATGCGCAGGCAACGATCCCGAATCCGCCGACAGAATATTTGGTGGTGCTTTAAAAGCAGGCTCCAGAACTAACAAAAAAAAGAGCCAGCATTCTCATGCTGGCTCTTCTGCTTTAACTCGAGACTTGTTTTTAGCCCTTCGTTACTATTTATTTCTTTTTCGCGTTGGCAAATGCCGCGGCAAAGGCGCCGCCCATTGCCCCGTTATTCCCCTGGCTGCTGTTGTCACGGTTGCTATTGCCGCGAGGCTGGTGCTGCTCTCGGGGTTGCTGTCGCTGGACCTGAGGTTTGCGGGCTGGTTTCTCCTGTCCCGGTTCATCGTTTAGGCGCATAGACATACCTATCCGCTTGCGCTGCAGATCGACCTCCATTACCTTCACCTTGACGATATCACCGGCTTTTACCACCTCGCGCGGATCCGATACGAATTTGTCGGAGAGGGCCGAGATATGAACCAAGCCGTCTTGATGGACACCGACATCGACGAATGCCCCGAAGTTGGTGACATTGGTGATCACCCCTTCAAGCACCATGCCCGGGATCAGATCTTTGACCTCGTTGACGCCTTCGGCAAAGGTGGCAGTCTTGAATTCAGGACGCGGATCGCGGCCAGGCTTATCCAGCTCGCTGATGATGTCGGTGACCGTCGGCAGGCCGAATTTCTCGTCGGTATAGTCTGCTGCTTTTAGGCTACGCAAGAAGTCTGTATTACCAATAACGGCATCCATCGGCTTGCTATTGCTGGCTGCAATTGCCTTTACGACGGCATACGATTCAGGGTGGACCGCCGAGCTGTCGAGCGGGTTCTTGCCGTTCATAATACGCAGGAAACCAGCACACTGCTCGAATGCTTTCGGCCCGAGGCGAGCGACTTTTTTTTCAAGGTGGTACGACTTTCGAAACGACCATTCTCGTCGCGGTAATCCACGACATTCTGGGCGATGGTCTTGGTCAGACCGGCAACACGAGTCAGCAGGGCCGCAGATGCTGTGTTTACATCGACACCGACGCCGTTTACACAGTCTTCCACCACCGCATCAAGGCGCTTGGCCAGCATGCTTTGGCTAACATCATGCTGATATTGGCCGACACCGATGGCTTTCGGGTCGATTTTTACCAGCTCTGCCAGCGGATCCTGCAGGCGACGCCCGATGGATACTGCACCACGAATGGATACATCCAAATCAGGAAATTCGTTGGCTGCAAGTTCTGATGCCGAATAAACGGATGCACCCGCTTCGCTCACCATGACGCTTTGAATTTTTAGGTTGTTGTCTTTGAGTAGCTTGGCAACAAAGGCATCTGTTTCACGTGAAGCAGTGCCGTTACCAATTGCAATCAGATCCACGTGATGTTTTTTTTCAGCAGAGCTAAGATAGTGGATTCCGACTGGGTGACTTGCCGTTGTGGCTGGTGCGGATAGATGGTGGCGATATCGACCAGCTTACCGGTGGTGTCAATGACGGCAACTTTACAGCCGGTCCGTAAACCGGGATCAAGTGCCAGTGTCGTACGCGGGCCTGCCGGCGCGGCCATCAGCAGATCACTAAGGTTGTCGGCAAATACCTGCATGGCACCATCTTCGGCTTTTTCACGCAGCGCACTCATTAGCTCGGTTTCCATGTGCATCAGGATTTTGATGCGCCATGCCCAGCTGATCACCTGTTTGCGCCAGGTATCGGCTGGCTGGCTACCGAGTGTCACGCCGTAATGATCGGCAATCATGACCTCGCAGTAAGAGCCTTTAACACCTTCGTCCTGCTGGGGATCGGCATTGAGTGATAACTGCAGGAAGCCTTCGTTTCGGCCGCGGAATAGCGCCAGAGCACGGTGCGACGGAATGTTTTTTTTAGCGGTTCGTTGTATTCAAAGTAGTCTTTGAATTTCGCGCCTTCTTGCTCTTTGCCATCGACTAGACGTGACGTCAGTTCGGCATTGTTCTTCAGCTGGCGGCGGATTTTGTCAAGCAGCGCGGCATCTTCGGCAAAACGCTCCATCAGAATGGCACGGGCACCGTCTAGTGCAGCCTTGGTATCGACGACCCCTTTATCCGCATCAACGTAGCTGGCAGCTGTTGCTTCAGGTTCGTTTGCTGGCTGCTGCCATAATGTATCGGCCAGGGGATCGAGGCCGGCTTCAATGGCAATCTGGCCTTTGGTACGACGCTTTTGTTTATATGGCAGGTAGAGGTCTTCAAGGCGGGTCTTGCTGTCAGCCCCGTAGATTTCAGCCTGTAGTTCAGGGGTCAGCTTGCCTTGCTCGGTAATTGATTTGAGGATGACCTGACGGCGATCATCCAGTTCGCGCAGGTAACCGAGGCGGGATTCCAGATTACGTAATTGGGTATCGTCCAGTCCCCCGGTGACTTCCTTACGGTAACGGGCAATAAATGGCACCGTGTTACCGTCATCTAACAGAGTGACTGCGGCTGTGATTTGCTCATTGCGAACGTTCAGTTCGCTGGCAATCATCTGATTAATAGCGTTGCTCATCCGTTGGTATCTCTTGGTTGTCGTTAACCCGCCCATTCTACGGAGGAATGGGGTAGTAGCAAGGTGCGATGTGTTAAGAGTGTGTCAGTGCTCGTTAATTGTAGACACTTAATGGGAAGAGCGACCTTGGTCACGAGCCAGCGGTAATGGGGCGCTAACTCGTGAAAAGCGGGGAATGGATTACAGGGACGGTTCTGACTCTCCGGCACCACGACGGGAGGTGTTACTCGACTCGACCAAGATCGCTCCGGCGGCCTGCTTGATCCGCTGCCAATGCGTTTCATCGACAGTGATGCCATGCTGCCAGGCTTGCGCTTGAGTGTTGGCTAATGTCTGTGACGAAATATGATGCTCGAACTCGGAGGCTTCGGGCAGCGGGATAGGTTGGGTACTGATCTCGATTTTCAAGCTATGCAGGCATGCTGGTTGCGTAGCAGACAGGGCAGAGACAAACAGTTCGGGATTGATGCAGCCTTTGTTGAGGACATACATGATGTGCTTGGGGTCATGGCCGTTGTGCCAGGTAGCTTTAACCGATAACCCTTTGGCTGCCAGTTTTACCAGCTCGCCGAAGGCAGCCAGCGGTTATGACAGTGCTGGATATTGAGGGTGATGCTGCTTTTGCCTATGAGTTTTTCAAGGGTGAAATCAAGTACTGTTGGCAGGTGGCATAAAATACTGCAGCCATGCAGGTTGGCCGTGAGCAAGCTTGGGGAGGAGGCCTCGACATCAACCGGACAGTCGCGCTCTTGCTGCAGAAACTCCAGAGCTTTGACGAAGTGCTCGACGCCATTGAGACCGACCATCTCCAGATCGGCGACCATATTGGCAATCATGTCGGCTTCACCACAGCTGCGACGCAGACCTGTAAAGGCTTTTCCTATCAGTACTACCAGTTCGTTGTGTGAGACTTGCATCATGCGTTGTCCTCCGGCTGTGATGTCGTGTCGACGCAGTTGTTGGCATGGGAATCGGTGTGGTCTGCAGGCAATAGCGGGAACAACCATTCGCCGTCATGGATTTCATCTGTCAGGGGAGCGCCCTGGAAAAAGGTCACCCGTACCCAGCGATCCGAGCGTGGGTCAAATTTGGTGGCACCAAACATTGCCAATTTGCAGCGCAGCAGGTGCATCGGCAGCGCACTCTGGCTGAGCACGTTCATTTGAATATCACCCATAGGACAATGGCCCAAGGTCCAGGTCCTACGGGCAATCGAACGGAACTGCGGTTGTTTCAGCAGAAATTCTGCCAGCGTGCTGTGGGACGGCTCTTTGGCCAGTGCCAAATTTAGTTGATAGACCTGATAGGCGATATCCAGACCAAGTTCACGATCCTCACCCGGCTCCTGCCCCCGGACCCCCATTCGCGGTTCTTCCTTGTCTTCCGAACGGTACCAGAACCAGTAGGTGTTTTCCGGCTGGCTAAAATCGATGTCCAGCGCCCAGCGATAACGCGTGGCGAGAACGTCCTGTAGATCACTGACTGTGATGCCGGGGCTCAGTGTTAAATTTTCATCGGCATTCATGGTGTTTTCGAAACTGTCGACATCTTCTGGGTAGAGCTCCAGCAGGCAGGAAAGTGCTATTTCCTGGGTCTCGTAGCTATAGCTTTTGTTTTGCTCTAACCACTGCAGCCATGGCTGGTGCTGCTTCGCGGCGTCGTGCAGGGTGCTGATGATAGTTTCGATTTCACTGACCGCCCGGAGGTTCAATGCCCGCTGGTGTTCGTCAATGGTAACGACTTGCTGTAGGTGCAGGCACGCACGCTGGAGTAGTGGAATAATCACGCCACAACCGGGTGGGGTGATGGTTTTATTGTTGATAGCCGCAATCGCCTTCTCTCGCTCGGACAACCACTGGTCGACTATACGGGGATGGTTGATCAGGTAGGGGGCCATACCCAGCCCTGTTGCATTGCCGACACCCAGGTAACGCTGTAATGGGCGTGCCAGATGGATGGCCTGCTCGCCGCCTTGCTGCTGGGCCAGAAAGTGGATCCAGTCGAGGCTGAACTGGCGCAGCATATAGACTGCACACATTTGCGCGCTGAAGGAGAGGTTGAAATCATGGTTGTCTTGTAAGATTTCAAAGTCGGCAATACCGAACTTGCCATTACCGTAAACGGCGGTGGTACGCAGAATGTAACCGACGCTGGCAAGTACCTGGCTGTCAGGCTGCTGTCCTTGAGAGAGGGCTTCGACCAGATGGTCAAAGACCCGGACACTTTTGTTGGCACGTGCAAGTACCAGCACTTTGCTAGTGTTCCGGCCTGCTTCCTGGAGCGGCACATTGCTCTGTAACTGGGCTAAAAGTGCGTCATCAACATCACCGTGTACCAAGGCAAAGGTGATGTCCCATTTTTCAGCGATCACTCGGTCATTACGTTCGTCATCGGCGATTTCATCGGAGAACACGACAAGATGATAGTGGTGTTCTGGTGTTTTTAGACGATAAATGGCTGTGCCAAATCCGTGTTCGGACAAGTCCCAGCGATGCTGGGAGGTTTGCCAGTTTTGGTTGGCCATCCGGCGGATTAAGCTTCTGACAAAGCTGATCCGCGTTTGGTGCATGGCGCCGAGACGATCCGGAGACATAACCGTATCCGGGTGACGTAATTGAGGTAGAGTTCCAGTACAACGATGTGCATCCATTTTGCTCACCATATTCAAGTTGTCTGAGCCGGTGACGGCTCACTATTATTATGGAAGGCAGCTCGACAGGCTGCCTGACCTTAGCTGTAAATCGCGCTATTGGGTAAAGCGTGATTTATAAGCCTTGTTCCTTTGCCATCTTCATTGCCATTTGTGGTGCATTCCACAGCGATGGCAGCAAGATAAGAGAAACGGGGACTGCTGTGATGACGATAAAGGATTGGAGCGCCGAAACGCCGCCTGAGCCTAAGGAGATTAGGATTAGTGCTGTCAGTCCCATCATCACACCCCAAAATATACGAATGGCTGCATTCGGTTCGGTGTCGCCACTGATCACCACACTGATGGTGTAGGTCATCGAGTCTCCGGTCGTGACGATGAAGATTGTCGTCAGTATCAGAAACAGAATGGAGACGATTAACGGGAACGGCAGTTGCTGGGTAATGGCCAGCAGGGCACCCGGCAGGTTGAAGCCTTCGAAGGCTTTGCTCACGGATCCCGGATCGGCGATTTCAAATGCGACACCGGATCCGCCGACGACCGTAAACCAGAAGCAAGTAATAATCGGTGCCGCGATGCTAACCGCCATCACCAATTGACGAATAGTGCGGCCGCGTGAAATACGCGCAATAAAGATTGCCATCATTGGGCCGTAACCGAGGAACCAGCCCCAGAAGAATACCGTCCACCAGCTTAGCCAGCCTTCATCGCCACGGTAGGTTGCCATTGGAATAAAGTTGTCGATCATGCTGCCGACACCTTGAATATAACCATTTACGATGAAGCCTGTTGGGCCTACGAGCAGGATGTAGGCCATTAAGCCAACAGCCAAAATGACGTTATAACGGCTAAGGATTTGAATACCGCGATTCAAGCCGCTTAAGGCCGACAGGGTGTAGATTGCAATTGCACAAAGGATAACGATAAATTGGGTGGTAAAGCCGTCTGGGATATCAAATAGCGCATTTAATGCAAAGCTGATTTGTAGCCCAAGGAAACCGATTGGGCCGATTGTTCCCGCGGCAACGGCAATAATGCAGCAGGCATCAATCAGTGCGCCTGTTAGGCCGGTTAATGCGCGTTGGCCAAGAATGGGGTAGAGCAAAGTACGCGGCTGCAGTGGCAGCCCTTTATCGTAGTGCAGGTGCATTAATACAATCGAGGTTAAGCTGCCAAGAATCGCCCATGCAAGGAATCCCCAGTGCATGAAGGATTGCGATAAGGCATTGATTGCACCTTGCTGAGGGTTTTCTTGCGAGCCGTACAAAGGCGGAGGGCTAACATAATGAGCGATAGGCTCGGCGGCAGCCCAAAATACCCCACCACCAGCAAGAAGCGTACATAGGATGATTGCCATCCAGCGGAAACCGTCTATTTCAGGCTTATCAAGTGCGCCTAGGCGAACGTGCCCGGTACGACCTGCGGCTAAAACCAGACTTATCAAGAAAGTAAGCAGTAACAGCACCTGCCAATAAGGACCAAAAATTTTCACTGCCCACGAGAAGCCGGCATTGACCAAGTCAGAGAGCAAGGCACTGTCGTATACCGCAAGTACGACAAAGAGGGCAATAAAACCGCCGCTCATCCACAATGCGGGGTTATCGAGCCCGAGTTTTTCGGCTGTCGATTGTGATCTTGGAATATGTTCTGCTTTTACAGTGTTGGTAAAGTCGGACATGTGATGTCTCCAAACGTTATCGGATTTGCCTTTGCATAAAAGTAAGAGTTTCACTACCTGTTTTGATTCTTGTTCTCTTTTTAATTAGCCACTTCAGTATGGTCGATTTAAGCCGTCCCGGGCTTAAGACCGTCCTGCAGGAAGCTGAACCAATTTCCGCCCATGATCCGGTTCGTCTCTGACTCGCTGAACCCTTGTTTCAACAAGCCGTTATAGATATTTTCCATTCCCTTGGTGCCACAGAACCAAGGCAGAGCATCAGGCCAGCCAGCATTGCTGGACGAGCCTTCGCCATAGTCCATGGCTTTCGACCAGCGGCCGTTGCGCATCCATTCCAGTACCGCCTGCGGTTGGTTTAGGCACAGATCGCTACCAATTCCGAGGTGCTCGACGCCGATCAATTCAGCGGTATCAGCTGCCATCTGGCAGAAATGCTCTAAGCTACAGTGACTGCTATTGGGTAAATGGAACGGGTACAAACTAAAACCAATCAAACCGCCTCGGCTGGCCAGCGATTTGATGACCTCGTTGGACTTATTGCGCAGGGCATCATGGGCAAAGGTCGGATTGGCGTGGCTAATACAGATTGGACGGGAAGACAGATCGATAGCCTCCAGGGTTGAACGTTCGGCACTGTGCGACATATCGATGATCATGCCAACCCGGTTCATCTCGGCAATGGCTTGTCTGCCAAAGCGGGTGACGCCGCTGTCTTCCTGTTCATAGCAACCTGTCGCCAATAGGCTCTGGTTGTTGTAGGTGAGCTGCATGATCAGCAGCCCCTGCTTGCGCATGACTTCGATCAGGCCGATCTCATCATCTATCGGCGAGCAGTTCTGGGCCCCGAAGAAGATACCGACCTTTCCTGTTGCCTTGGCGGCTTCGATATCGGCCATGGTCATGACTGGCATAATGAGGTCGCCGTGCTGCTCGAAATGGTGGTTCCATTCGGCAAAGCGGGTGAGGTTTCGCGGGCGGTTTCGTGGTACACCAAGGTGGCATGTACCGCGGTGATCCCGCTGGCCTTTAGCGTTTCAAAGTAGGCCCGATCCCAGTTGCAGTACTGCAGCCCGTCGATGATGATGCGATCCTGATACATAGAAGCTCCTTAGTAAGGGCGCTGGTAGGCGGTTTTCACTACGGTGTAGAACTCTTTGGCGTACTGGCCTGCTCGCGGGGACCAAAGCTTGATTGCTTGCGGCCACCGAACGGGACGTGATAGTCCGTGCCTGCCGTTGGCAGATTTACCATGACGCAGCCTGTTTGCGCCTGCTGCTTGAACAAGGCACTGGAACGCAGGCTCTGGGTGATGATGCCGCCGGTTAGACCGAAGCGGGTATCGTTGACCGTGGCAATGGCCTCATCCAGATCGGCAACGCGAATGACGCTTGCCATCGGGGCAAAGACTTCTTCCTGGTTCACATCCCAGTTGTTTTGCGTGTTCAAAAATAGGTCGGTGCCATGTAGTAGCCGTCATGTTCCATGTTGAGCTTCTCGCCGCCAAAGGCCAGTTCGGCACCGTGCTGGCGGGCTTTCTCAATCCAGTCCAGATTCGACTGCAGCTGGTTGCCATCGACCACCGGCCCCATGAACACCCCGTCTTCGAGTGCATGGCCGATCTTGAGCGTACTCATTCGTTTGATGAGTGCATCGACATAGGCATCGTGAATGCTGTCAACAACGACTAAACGCGACGAGGCGGTACATTTCTGGCCTGCTCCGGAGAATGAGCCCATGATGGTTGCCTCAACAGCGGTTTGAATATCGGCATCGTCGGCAATAACCAGGGCATTTTTTGCTGCCCATCTCAAGCTGGCAGCGAACGAAGTTGGGGGCTGTTGCTGCTGCCACCTTGCGGCCGGTGTCGACTGATCCGGTGAAGCTGACGGCATTGATTTGCTCTGAATTGATCAAGGTGTTGCCGACCTCGGAGCCACTGCCAAGCACTAGGTTGAAGGTGCCTGCCGGCAGGCCCTGGCGGTGAATGATTTCAGTCAGTGCAACGGCACTGGCCGGAGTCAGGTTGGCCGGCTTCCAGATCACGCTGTTGCCGAAGGCCAGTGCCGGGGCAATTTTCCAGGCTGCCGTGGCAGTCGGAAAGTTCCAGGGTGAAATAATTGCCACCACACCGACGGCTTCACGGCTCACTTCAACCGATACTCCAGGACGTGTTGATTGGGCAATATCACCCATCTGACGCAGCACTTCAGCGGCATAGTATTGGAAGAACTGGCCGGCTCGGTAGATTTCTCCGCGGCCCTCGGCAAAGGGCTTGCCTTCTTCACTGGACAACAGCGTACCTAATTCATCACAACGCGCGATCAGTTCGTCACCGATGGCCTGCAGCACTTTCTGCTTATGTTCTAGCGGTGTTTTTTTTCCCACTCGGGCTGTGCTGCTCTGGCAGCATCGATAGCGAGCTGAACTTGCTGTTGGCTGGCCTGGGCAAACTCCCCGAGGTTCTGGCTAATATCCGATGGGTTGATGTTGCTGATAGTCGTTGTGCCGGACTGCCATTCTCCGGCGATGTAGAGGGCTTTTTCTGCGTCAAATGTCATGGGGCGATCCTTGAAATAATGCGTTATCTGATCCAGTTGTTCTGATCAGCCTGAGTCTTTTGCTTGCGTTATTGGTTATCAGTCATAGGTCAAAGCTCATTGACGGCGGCGTAAACGACCAGCTCGACAAGCATCTCTTCTCGTGCCAGCCCGGCAACTACAACGGCGGCACGGTTGGGGTAAGGGGCGTTGAAA
>LLEN01000048.1_pt1 | contig 25517 bp, 29 predicted proteins | sample 595881 | NCBI WGS metagenome assembly LLEN01 (sample SAMN02919314, study PRJNA255460) | bioreactor metagenome | biome: chemostat; feature: culture 2012_10.3; material: sediment; isolation source: day86 10degC chemostat 2012 inoculated with Wadden Sea sediment taken from... | place: Germany: Bremen ...
GACATTGAAAGATGTTGCCAGTGTGACCTTTGAGGGAGGGGTAACGTCGTTCATGAAAACCGGTGTTGAAAAGTCGGTAAAGAAGGCGGCGTTACGTAAGTTGTTCCATTCTGATGAGTTTAACTATGTCAGTGATATGGATGATCACACTGAAGATTTTTCCAATGTCCCTACCTTGGATTCCAGTGTGACCAAACAGCTTCGTAATTGGGTGAATCAGGCGTCTGAAAAGCTTGAGGAAGCTCGGAAGAAATTGCTCAGGCAGCGACTGATGAGCAGGAAAAAAAAGGAATTTGGCAGGTGTTGAGTCATCAGAACTTTCTGCGAAGACTGAATCAACAGAGCTAGAACCTCAGGAACTTGAACTTCAAGAGCTTGAATCTAAAGAGATAGAGGCATCTATCCCTACCTTGTCAGAAGATCTTTCTTCTATCGAGTCAGATGCCTTATCGGAAAGAAGCTAATTCTTCGTAATTAATAAAAAAAAGAAAAGCCGGATGTTGTTAACAACAAGGCGGCGAAACTGAAGTTGGGACAAAAAGGGAATAATACCCTTAAAAACAACCGGGACATTTTGGCGCAATGCATATAAGTCGCTGGGACAAATTGTCCCTCGGTGGCTTGCCCAAGCGGCCTCCTCCTGACTTTAGTTCCCTATAGGTCATTTTATTCCGTAAAAAGTTGGTTCGGTTATTGCTCTTATAAAGGGTATGAAGCGTCTTGTTTTTAAAATTCTTTATAAAACAAGGCACTTCAATCGGCACTGACTGACGGTGACGAGTAGACAGGAATAAGAATGTTAAAAAGTACACTAGAAGCATTTTCTGACAACCTATTTTCAGACAAGAACGGACAAGCCCGGCAAACTGCGGTTGCAGGCACCGTCGAGCTGTCAAACCTGATCCCACCTACGGTTTCCTATGAAAGCCGTGGCAACGTGTTGCTGATTGGTGAGCAGGAAACGATAACAGCACTGGCACCTCAATTTTCAGATTTGAATTCGGTGACGCTGTTAGTCACAGAAAAGGCAGATCCGGCAGCGAACGGTGACAACATGTACTTCAGCGATCAGGTAGCTGTTAAAGGTTACCTCGGTGCGTTTGAAGTCACTTGTCGAGCTGACGCTAACCTAGCAAAAATTGCGATTGGTCGTGATTGCTTTGATCTTGTGGTCGATATGACAGCTGAGGGTGTTGTGACAACAGAAATTCCAGCGCCCGGCTATTATGGCGTTGGTGCTGGAAAAGCAAAATTGGCGAATGTAATTGAAGATCTTCCAGCTATGCTGGGAACCTTTGATAAGCCAAAGTATTTTCGTTTGAATCCTGATATTTGTGCCCATTCATCGCGTGGCGTGAGCGGTTGTGAACGTTGCGTTGATGCTTGTCCTGCTGGTGCACTATCCAGCAATGGTCATGCCATTGAAATTAATCCGTATCTTTGTCAGGGAGTGGGAACCTGTGCGACGGCTTGCCCTACAGAAGCCATTAGCTATGCATTACCTGATCCCGACAATACTCAGCATTTTGTTCACCGACTATTAAAGCGTTACCTGCAAGAAGGCGGCGAAAAGCCAACACTTCTTTTGTTTGGTAATCGTGATGAACAATCTGTCGTGAATGCGTTATCAACTCTTCCTTCTACTGTTATTCCGGTGGCATTGGAAGAGTTGGCAACCGTGGGTATTGATACTTGGTTTAGCGCCTTGGCATATGGTGCACATCAAGTGCTTCTAGCTACGAATACCGCTTATATTCCAGCCACGATTGATCGTGTTCTTACTGACGAACTTGCGATTGCTCAGAACTTTCTGACTGAACTGGGTTATGACGCTGAACGTATTGCGTTATTTGATTTAGCTTCTGCTGAGTCATTCAAGGCTTTCGATGCGGCATTGCTTCCTATCGCGGTTTCTTCTGCTGAGCGAATCGAAGGCACGAAGCGTGAAAAGCTCTTTGCTGTCCTTGAATTGCTTTATCACGCCGCTGAAGAAAAGCCTGAGTGGTCAGGTGTACCTGAAAATGCACCTTACGGTTCGGTGGAATGCCAGTCCAATGATTGTACTTTATGTATGGGGTGTGTGGCGGTATGTCCGACACGTGCTCTGCATGCTATTGGCGAACGTCCGGGATTGTTGTTCATCGAAGAAGATTGCGTGCAATGCGGTATGTGTGAGAAGGCCTGTCCTGAAAAAGTGATTGCGTTAAAGCCGGGTCTTAACTGGAACAAAGCCTTACGTCAGGAAGCTCGTGTTGTTTATGAAGAAGAAGCTGCGTGTTGTACCAGTTGTGGAAAACCATTTGCACCGGCATCCATGGTGAAAATGCTAACTGAAAAGTTACAAGGTCACTCTCAATTCCAGGGAGATGCCATTCGCCGGTTGGCTATGTGTGAAGACTGTCGTGTTCGCGATGTCTTTTCGAAGATCGAAGACGATCCTGAAAGCCAGTTAAGGGTGTAAGGAGCTAAGTATGGAGCAACAAATGGAACAACAAATGGTTAATCAGCCGCAACACGAAGAAATGTCACTGCGTATCGAGATCTACGCCATGCTTGCGCATTTGATGCGTCAGGCTCCGGATGAAAACGTCCTGAATTGGCTTGCAGATCTAAATGTAGATACGTCAGAGCACCGAACTACCGAAATGGCAGCGGCTTGGCCATTAGTCAAATTGGCGGCTAAAAAAAAGCCAACCTCATTGCTGTTGAAGAAGAATATCAAGATCTGTTCATTGGCATTGGTCGTGGTGAAATTGTGCCATTTGGCTCTTGGTATCTGACGGGATCTTTGATGGAGATGCCTTTGGCCCACCTGCGTCGTGATTTGGCTCAGCTGGGTTTTCAGCGAGATGAGTCGGTCAAAGAGCCGGAAGATCACATTGCCGCATTGCTTGAAGTGATGGCAATGCTGGTGGAAGGAGGCGATGAGCACCTTCAGAGAACTTTCTTTAACCGCCATATTGCTACGTGGTTTGAGCGGTTGTGTGCCGATATGAAAGCGGCTGAAAGTGCTGTGTTCTATTGCGCGGTGGGCGAGCTGGCGTTGCAGTTTTTAACGGTAGAGAAAACGCGTTTTATTGAAGTGAATTAGAATTTTCTGAATTTACTTTTTGTTACGACGTAATTAGATAAAAACATAAGAATCGATTCCTGATGAAACATGGTTTGGTCATCTGGAACAACGATAAAGGAGCAAGCTTTTATGAGTGAGCAAAATAAACCTATTCATAATGAAACGAGTCAAAGCCGTCGCCAATTGTTGAAAAACATTGGTTTGACCATGGCTGCTGGTGCTGTTGCTGTCGGTACAACAACTGTTGCTCAGGCAGCAGCTGACAAGCCGGAAGAAAAAAAACGAATCGAAAACAACAGGCTATCGCGAAACTCAGCATGTTCGTGATTACTACGAAACCTTGTAAGGCGGAGCAATAAATGAAACTGACTAAACGTTCCGACAAAGTGAGCAAGGACGAAAACCAGCTTGGTATTTCTCGTCGTTCCTTTATTCGTAATTCATCACTGGCGGCAGCTGGTGGTGTTGCCGGTGCTAGCATGTTTGCACCGGGCATGATGAAAAAAAAGCAGAAGCGAAAACGGTTGATCCGAAAGCGCCTGTTGAAATTAAACGTACCATTTGTTCTCACTGTTCTGTGGGTTGTGGTATTTACGCCGAAGTACAAGAAGGTGTCTGGACTGGCCAAGAGCCCGCTTTTGACCATCCTTTTAACGCTGGTGGACACTGTGCTAAAGGTGCTGCGTTACGCGAACACGGTCATGGTGAGCGTCGCGCTAAATATCCAATGAAACTGGTTAACGGCAAGTGGAAGAAACTTAGCTGGGAACAGGCCTTGGAAGAAGTCAGCCAGCAAGTGCTGAAAATCCGTGAAGAGTCAGGCCCCGATTCTGTTTATTGGTTGGGTTCGGCGAAACACAACAACGAACAGGCCTATCTGTTCCGCAAGATGGTGTCGCTATGGGGCACCAACAACGTTGACCACCAGGCGCGTATCTGTCACTCAACGACGGTTGCCGGTGTTGCCAACACCTGGGGCTACGGTGCAATGACCAACTCATTGAATGACATGCATAACTGTAAGTCGATTCTGTTTATTGGTTCAAATGCAGCGGAAGCTCACCCGGTAGCAATGCAGCATATCTTGATCGCCAAAGAGCGTAACAGCTGTAAGATTGTTGTTGCTGATCCGCGTCGTACCCGTACGGCGGCAAAATCAGATCACTACGTATCACTGCGTCCGGGCTCTGACGTGTCGTTTATTTGGGGCATCCTGTACCATATCTTCAAAAATGGCTGGGAAGACAAAGAGTTCATCCGTCAGCGCGTTTGGGGTATGGATGAGGTTCGTGCCGAAGTGGCGAAGTGGACACCTGCAGAAGTTGAACGTGTAAGTGGTGTGCCTGAAGCCGAAGTCTACAAAACTGCGAAGGTGCTGTCTGAGAATCGCCCGGGCTGTGTTGTCTGGTGTATGGGGGGACTCAGCACACCACAGGTAATAACAATACCCGTGCTTACTGCATTCTTGAGCTTGCCCTTGGCAACATGGGTAAACCCGGTGGTGGTGCTAATATTTTCCGTGGTCACGATAACGTACAGGGTGCGACGGACTTTGGTGTTCTGTCAGATAACCTACCGGGTTACTACGGCCTGTCTGAAGGTGCGTGGAAGCACTGGGCTGGCGTATGGGATGTCGATTACGAATGGTTGAAAGGTCGTTTTGATCAGGCTGACTATCGTGGCAAGAAGCCAATGAACAACGCCGGTATTCCGGTATCTCGCTGGATCGATGGTGTATTGGAAGACAAAGCCAACATCGAGCAGAACGATAACATCCGTGCCATGTTCTACTGGGGACATGCGGTGAACTCGCAGACCCGTGGTCCTGAAATGCGCACTGCAATGGGCAAGCTGGACATGATGGTTATCGTTGACCCGTATCCGGGTGTTGCGGCGGTAATGAATGGTCGTACTGATAATGTGTATCTATTGCCAGCTACTACCCAGTTCGAAACAACAGGTTCGGTAACGGCGACAAACCGTTCGATTCAGTGGCGTGACCAGGTGATTGAACCGCTGTTCGAATCTAAGCCTGATCACGAAATCATGTACCTGTTGGCGAAAAAGCTAGGTCTAGCCGATCAGCTGTTCAAGCACATCAAGGTTGAAAACAACCAGCCGGTGATTGAAGATATCACTCGTGAATTCAACAAGGGTATGTGGACAATCGGTTATACCGGTCAGAGTCCTGAGCGCCTGAAAGCACACCAACAGAACTGGCATACCTTCCACAAAACGTCACTTGAAGCTGAAGGCGGTGTGGCTGACGGTGAAACATACGGTCTGCCTTGGCCTTGTTGGGGTACACCTGAGATGAAGCATCCAGGTACCCACATTCTTTACGATACGTCCAAGACGGTAGCGCAGGGCGGTGGTAACTTCCGTGCTCGCTTTGGTGTTGAGCGTAATGGTGAAAGTCTGCTTGCTGATGATAGCTTTTCACTTGGTTGTGAGTTGGAAGATGGCTATCCGGAATTTACCCACAAGATGCTGAAGCAACTGATGGTGGGATGAACTGACGGCAGAAGAAAAAGCGGCTGCAGAAGGCAAAAACTGGAAAACTGATGTTTCGGGCGGCATCCAGCGTGTTGCTATTAAGCATGGCTGCATTCCTTACGGCAACGCCAAAGCGCGTGCCGTTGTCTGGACCTTCCCTGATGCTGTACCGCTTCACCGTGAGCCGCTGTATACACCTCGTCGTGATCTGGTTGCGGATTACCCGACCTGGAACGATAGCGAAGCGATGTTCCGTCTACCGACCCTGTACAAGTCAATCCAGGACAAAGATGTATCAGGTGAGTATCCAATTATCCTCACGTCTGGCCGTTTGGTTGAGTACGAGGGTGGCGGTGACGAAACCCGTTCTAACCCTTGGCTGGCAGAATTGCAGCAAGAGATGTTTGTTGAGGTTAACCCGAAAGATGCCAACGATCTTGGCTTCCGTGACGGTGATATGGTTTGGGTTGAAGGTGCCGAGAAGGGCCGTATTCACGTTAAAGCGATGGTAACTCGCCGTGTGAAACCGGGCCTGGCATTCATTCCGTTCCACTTTGGTGGTAAGTTCCAGGGTGAAGACCTGCGTGGTAATTACCCTGAAGGCTCTGCACCGTTCGTTTCTGGCGAATCGGCAAATATTGCAACCACATACGGCTACGATCCTGTTACTCAGATGCAGGAAACCAAAGTAACCCTATGTAAGATCTCTAAAGCGTAAGGAGTCATTCTGATGGCACGTATGAAATTTCTTTGTGACTCTAAACGTTGTATCGAGTGCAACGGTTGTGTTACCGCCTGTAAAAACGAAAACGATGATGCGCTTGAGTGGGGCATCCAGCGTCGCCGAGTTGTTACCCTAAACGATGGTGAGCCGGGTGAAACGTCAATTTCTGTTGCTTGTATGCACTGTAGTGATGCCCCATGTATGGCGGTATGTCCGGCAGACTGTTTCGAGCAGACTGAAGACGGCATCGTACGCCATAACAAAGATCTGTGTATCGGCTGTGGTTACTGTTTGTTCGCTTGTCCGTTTGGTGCGCCTCAGTTCCCTAAACAGGGCGCGTTGCCGAGCGTGGCAAAATGGACAAGTGTACCTTCTGCGCAGGTGGACCGGGTGTAGAGCCTGGTTCGCATGAAGAAAAGCAGAAGTACGGTTCTAACCGTATTGCAGAAGGCAAACTACCGATGTGTGCATCGCTATGTTCGACCAAGGCACTTTTGGCGGGTGATGCGGCTAAAGTGTCCGACATCTACCGTGATCGTGTTGTTGCTCGTGGTGCCAAAGAAGCCGGTTGGGCGAGTACTGATGATCTTGCCTATGATGCAGGCAAGGTACGCAAGGCCTAATCATCGCGGCAAATCCAGTGTATTGATGCACTGAACGCTTCAGCCCGAATATGGCTGAAGCCATCGTTAGGTAAAAACTGTTTTATCAAACAGTCGGGAGTTTTAATGACTAAGCGAATTCAACGCTGGTTTACATTACTGGTTACTGCATTCACGCTGGCGTTTTCGCTGTCAGTGTTAGCCAGCAATGAAACCAGTCAAAACACTGATAATACGCGCTTGGGCGAGTCTGTGATTCAGAAAGAAATCGTAGGATTTGCTGGTGCCGACTATTGGCGCATGGTCAAGGATGGTCAGGAAGGGTATACCACATCACAGTCACCGGAGCACGGAGTGCTGATCTCCGTACCGGGACAGACGTGGTTCATTCTCAAAGAGAAGTGGATGTCACCATTGGGGGCATTGGCTATTTTCGGTAGCCTGGCGTTGGTTGCATTGGCTTATGTTACTGTCGGGCCGTTAAAGCTGAGCAAGCCGAAAACAGGCCGCAAGATCAAACGCTGGAGCCGCATGGATCGTGCGTTGCACTGGAGCATGGCTTTTACGTTTCTGACTTTGGCATTCAGTGGTCTGACGCTGGTTTATGGCAAACACTTTATTAAGCCGGTTGTACCTACTGAGTTATGGGGCTGGATAATTTATATCGCCAAGCAATACCATAACTACATTGGTCCGATTTTCGCTATCTTGTTACTTACTGTGCTAATCAAGTGGTGGCGAAAGAGCATCTTCAATATGGTGGATGTGAAGTGGTTCATGAAGATGGGCGGCATGGTTGGCAAGCATAAAGGGACTCACCCTTCAGCGGGATTCTCTAATGGCGGTGAGAAGGCGATCTTTTGGCTGTTGATCTTCTTTGGCATCTTTATCACCGTTAGTGGGTTCATTTTGGACTTCCCAATCTTTGATCAGACCCGCCGTGATATGGAGCTGTCGAACCTTGTTCACATGTTCTCAGCTCTGATACTGATCTGTGGTTTTGTTTTCCATATCTATATTGGTTTATTTGGTATGGAAGCGGCACTGGATGGGATGATCACCGGTGAAGTCGACGAGACTTGGGCTAAAGAGCATCATGACCTGTGGTTTGAAGAGGTAAAAGATTTACCTGAGAACCAACCTGGTTATGATGAGAAGCTTGAAGTGACAAAGAAAGGCAAACCGACGCAGGAAAGCCTGTAGCCGTTAAGCCTTGCTTGTAAGTGGTTGAAAGAGAATCAAAGCCGATGGGGAGCTCTTCATCGGCTTTTTCATATCGATGCATTTTATGTCGACACTTTTTATATGGACAATAACCTTAATGCACTATAACTTTATATTTATAATTACTAGACATTAGACTAATGTCGAATACTTTGACCTTATAACCATATGAAAACAATGGTATAAATAGCTTATACAAGCTGATAAAGGATGTATCTATGCTTTTCCCGTATCGTAATATCGTTATTTTGACCGGCGCTGGCATTTCAGCTGAATCGGGCATTCGTACCTTCCGCGATCAAGATGGGTTGTGGGAAAATCATCATATTGAAGATGTCGCGACACCAGAAGGATACCGTCGAAATCCGTCTCTTGTGCAAGATTTCTATAACCAACGTCGCCAGCAACTGGAGAGCGGTACAGTTGCTCCAAATGCCGCCCATTTGGCTCTGGCCAAATTAGAGCGTGAACTTAATGGCAACGTGACTGTTGTTACTCAGAATATTGATAACCTTCATGAAGCTGCAGGAACAAACAACATCATTCACATGCATGGTGAACTGCTTAAAGCGCAATGTAGCAGCACAGGGCAGAGCATCATTTGGAGTGGGAATATATCATTGGATGATCATTGCCATTGCTGCCAAATGCCGGCGCCAATGCGACCGAACGTGGTGTGGTTTGGTGAGATGCCTATTGGTATGGACCGCATTCATGATGCCCTGATGCAAGCCGATCTCTTTATCTCAATTGGTACATCTGGCGCTGTATATCCTGCTGCTGGTTTTGTTCATGAAGCGGCAATGCACGGAGCACATACGGTTGAGCTAAACCTTGAGCCGAGTGAAGTAGAAAGCGAGTTTGCAGAAAAGCGTTACGGCCCGGCTTCTGTGCTGGTACCGGAATTTGTGGAACAGATTCTTTCTTAACAATTTTCTTAGTTAGGTAGCGCAGGAATCAAACTAAAAGCCCACGGTTGCTTAGTGCTACCGTGGGCTTTTTGTCTAAGTGATATTTATATCTAGGCCGTTAAACTGCCGTTGCTCGTGTTGTGATTTTTGAGCGTACTTGGTCGTAAGCCCAGTTATAGATAATCGAGTAAACCAAGAAGAAAATTACAATACCAAGATCAAGAATGAGCACTGTCCAGAAATCCATTTGTAATACCCACATTAACAGCGGGATGGTAACCAGGAGTAAACCTGCTTCAAAGCCAATTCCATGTGCTATACGCATTCCTATTTTTCGTGACAACCGGTCATGACCAAAAACACGATCGAAGCCTAAGTTGTATATGTAGTTCCACATCATCGCTAACACTGATAAGGCAATAGCAACACCTCCGACAACAGTAGGATTGTGAGCGGTAAATAGTGTGGCTGCACCCATTAAAATACACAGGGCAAACGCCTCAAAAAGTAGGCTATGTAAAATACGTTCTTTAACTGACATCGTTTAATACTCATGGAAGATAATCTATGCGGCTAATGTATCTTAATATATGATTAGATCTAGTTAGTTACTATCATAATTTGTGATGCTATGTATAACCTCGATCAGCTAAATATGTTTGTAATCGCCGCCAAATTGGGTTCGTTTTCTGCCTGTGCAAGAAAGTTAGGAAAAGTCCAATCGGCTGTAAGCAGGGGATTTCCAACTTAGAAATTGACCTAGACGTGACTCTTTTTGACAGAAGTACCCGCAAACCTAGCCTAACCGATGAGGGGAAGCACCTGCTGACCTTCGCCGAAGCAATCTTACAGCAGGCTTATGAGCTTGAAAGTGCTTCAAAGGCATTAACCAATAATGAAGAGACTCAACTAACATTAGCAATTGAGGATAGCCTGCAGGTGGCTCGTTTTTTTTCACCATTATCGAGCAGTTTTCGCTTCGTTTCCCTGCGACATCGCTGAATATCGTGACCATGTCCAGCAGTGATATTATCCAGTATGTCCTTGCTGGTAAGGCGAATGTTGGAATCATCTTGAGCGATATGACATTCATTAAAGAGGCCGATATTTGTTATATCGGTAACTTGTCTTTTGTCCCAATTGTTTGCAAAAATCATCCTTTAGCAAGCTTGAGCAGTGTTTCACCACCAGATCTGATTCCACATCGTCAGTTGATGATTAAGGGAGTCAATGGCACTCATCAGGCGCATTTGCAGCCTTTTTCGTCGCAAGTATGGTACGGAAATGATTACCGGACATTACTGAAAAAATGTCGAGATAGGGTTGGGATGGACTTATATGCCCAGGCATCTTGTTGAGCAAGACAATTCAGAACAACTCCATATATTACCGGTGACATTTGATCACAAAGACTGGTCTATTCCGGTAGAGTATATATCACCAAAAGACTGCAGCATGGGGCCGGCAGCAAAGTGGCTAAGCCGGGCCATTAACAGCCTATTGGACTAAGTGAGAGCTAGAGCTACAGTGTTTACATCAATTAAATTTAACTACTAATGCTATATTTTCGCAGTTTACTCTGCAGTGTTGTTCGGGGGATTTTTTAACTGCCGGGCCACTTCGCTATGGTTACCTTTACACCGTGTTAGGGTATTGACCAATAGTTTCTTTTCATAACTAGCCAGATGTTCGACCAACGATTCTTCTGGTTCCCGGCTGTCTGCCTGCCCCCACGCTTGATGAGCGGGTGCAGACTCGAACGAAATCGACTGCTCTTGTATTGAGCCCAAGTGCAATGCATTCAGCACATTGTCACTTGATTGCGAGCACGTCAGCATGCAACGCAGTACCACATTTTCTAGCATTCGGATGTTTCCGGGCCAGGGGCGCGACTCCAGCGACTGGATAAAGTCCGGGGTATAGCCGGTTATAGCAGTATTGAGTAGCGGATTATGCTTGCGGATAAAGTACTCAACTAGGTGCGGGATATCATCGAGCCGTTGTTGTAGCGGGGGAAGCACCACCATGCAGACACCAAGACGGTAAAACAGATCAGAGCGCAGCTCTTTTTTTCTGTATCGCTACTTCGGGCTGCTCGTTCATGGCTGCGATGTAGCGAATAGACACGGTCTTTTCGTGGTTACCGCCTAAAGGACGGAAAGCTCCGTCCTGGACAACCCGCAATAACTTACTCTGCACTTCTATTGGCATAGAGTTAATTTCATCTAAGAAAAGCGTACCGCCATCAGCCAGCTCAAGTAATCCTTTCTTGTTTTCCGCACCACTAAATGCACCTTTGATCGTACCAAACAAGGTACTCTCGATTAAGGTTGATGGGATTGCACCGCAGTTGATTGTCACCATTGCAACACTGTTATGGCTGCTATTGAGATGAATATGACGGGCGACCAGCTCTTTCCCTGTACCGGTTTCCCCTGCGATCAGAACCGGAAGCTGTGTCTGGGCGAAGGTTCTTGTATCCTTGAGCAGCCGCTTGAGTTGTTTGTTCTCGGTGACAATTTGTAGGCTTTGCTTTGTCGGCGGCAGGCTTTCCTTCAATGTTTCTGTCAGGTGGATTACGTGATCCGTCAATTCCCTTAAATTGCTAATATCATGAACCACTTCAATCACGAACATCGTTGTGTTATCAACATCGAGAATGGGAAAAGTCGATGAGGTCATCGTCATCACCTTACCCGATGGTGCCTGATAACTTTGGGCTTTGTTCCAGATAGGTACACGACTACGTAGCACTTGAAGCATCGAACTTGAATTTCGGGAAAGGGTAGGAAACACATCCAGCAACTTGCGGTTGAGAACCTTACTTGCGGCGATGCCGTCCAGCTTAGAACTCACCTCGTTATAAGCAACAACCGTCTCTGATGCGTCGATGATAATGTAGGAGCTAGAAATACTGTCAAACACCGTCATCACTTGGCTGAGCAACGACAGTATCTTCGCTGGGTGTTTCTCCATCTTTGCCTATCTCAAACTGACGAATTATCGTCATATTAAACCATGTTATTTTCACAAATTTAGCGAAACTCTTCACAGATACATTAAATAAATTAACTAGTTATCTTATTTTGCCGAAATATCATCACTGATGATATTTCGGCATGATTTATCCGCAAGCTCAACCTCGGCGAATTTCTAATTTATTGATTTAACAGTGCTTTTAATAGTTATATCAATGTGGCACGGTTCTCGCTATGGACTGTTCACCGGTTTTAAAGATGAATATAAAAAGGACTGACTATGTTTAATTACATTATTGCGCGTACCCCATGTAAAGCATTGATTGATGGCATTTCTTCAGCGGACGATGGCAAACCCGATTACGATCTCGCTATGAAACAGCACCTCGCGTATTTAGATGCTTTAAGAAAATGTGGTGTTGAAATTTTATTGCTTCCCCCGCTTGAGGATTACCCTGACTCTGTCTTTGTTGAAGATCCGGCACTTTGTACTAAACATTGCGGCATTGTGACTCGCCCGGGTGCCGATACGCGCCGTGGGGAAATTGACTCGATTGAGCCGGCGCTGCGCCGTTTCTACGGGGACAAAATTGAACACATCAAAGCTCCTGGAACCCTCGATGCCGGTGATGTGATGATGGTCGGTGATTGCTTCTATATTGGTAAGTCGGCTCGGACCAATGAAGAAGGTGCCTCCCAATTGATCACGATACTGGAGAAATACGGTATGTCTGGTCATGTCGTTCCGTTGGAGGAGGTGCTCCACCTCAAAACAGGGTTGGCCTATCTGGAAAATGGTAATCTGCTTGCCGCCGGGGAATTCATCAATAAGCCAGAGTTCGCCCACCTCAACATTATCGAAATCCCCGAGAGCGAAAGCTATGCTGCCAACTGTATCTGGGTGAACGGTACCGTCATTATGCCAAGCGGCTATCCGGCCACAGAGGGTAGAATCCGCGAGCTGGGGTACAGGGTGGAAACAGTTGATACTTCGGAATACCGCAAAGTTGACGGTGGCGTAAGCTGCATGTCGCTACGCTTTTAACCCGCTGTTGGGGAGGGCAGGGATGCCCTCTTGTTTAGGAGAAAGCATTATGACAGACAAAAGCGTACGGAAATTGGGATTGCTGCCAATGACAGCCCTTGTAACAGGGGCGATTGTCGGTAGCGGGATCTTTAGTTTGCCGCAAAACATGGCTGAGGGAGCCGGGGCTGGGGCTATTATTATTGCCTGGGTTATCACTTTCTTCGGTATGGTTACTTTGGCAAAAATTTTCCAGTGGCTGTCGATTAACCGGTCTGATATTGAGGACGGTGTATATGGTTACGTGAGGGAAGGATTTGGCGACTACCTCGGGTTTAATGCTGCATGGGGGTACTGGATTTCTGTTTGGGTCGCAATGTCGGCTATCTGGTCGTAATGTACAGCGCGCTGGGCTCATTCCAGCTTTTCGACTTCTTTGGTAATGGCAGTACATTCCCTGCCATGGTTTGCAGCATTATTACCTTGTGGCTGCTACATTTTTTTTGTATTACGTGGTGTTAAGTCAGCAACCACACTAAATGTCATTGTTACTGTCGCCAAGATTATCCCCATCCTGCTATTTATCCTGCTTGTTGCTCTAGCGTTTAAAGTCGATACGTTTAACATCGATTTTTGGGGCACACCAGAGCTTGGTTCGATAACCAGCCAGGTAAAAAAAACACCATGCTCTATACCGTCTGGGTGTTTTTAGGCATAGAGTGTGCGACCGTATATGCTTCCCGGGCGAAAAACATGGAAGTGGTCAGCCGGGCAACGATTTTGGGCTTTCTGATCACCATCACCTTACTTATTTGTGTTTCCCTGCTGTCGCTCGGGTGGTACCACAAGCCGAGCTTGCCGGAATGAAAAACCCATCAATGGCACAAGTTCTGGAATACGCGGTCGGTCCCTGGGGCGGTATGCTGATAAATATCGGCTTGATTGTTTCTGTCGGCGGGGCGTTACTGGCTTGGACTATGATCTCCAGTGAGATGTTATTCTTGGCTGCCAGAGGGAGACACAATACAGCTCCGTCGGTGTTTGGCAAACTTAACGACAATCAAATCCCCAAGAACGCGATGCGGTTAACCAACAGCCTGATCACACTATTTTTGATTGTTAATTACCTCAATGATGCCGGGTACAATATTTTGATCCAACTCGCTTCATCGATGGCGCTGATCCCATATTTGCTGTGCGCGGCCTTTGGCCTGAAAGTTACCATGGAAAATAAGCAACGCTCGGCCTCTTTAGTGCTGATGATGTCAATCGGTTCTGGCTATGGTTTGTGGTTGATCTATGCTGGCGGGATGAACTATCTTCTTCTGTCACTGCTACTCTATGCCTGCGGCTTACCTTTTTACTTATATTCAAGGAAAGAACAAGGGGTAACTTTTCTCAGTAAACCGATTGAAAAAGTTTTGGCTATGATGGTACTCGCCGGAGCTGTATTGGCGTTGGATCTGATCATGTTCAACACGCTGACGCTGTAGTATCTAATAAGTGCAGATGTGTTCTTGAGTATTTTTACCGTGAAACGAGAGCAATAAAAAAAACCCAAGCTGCTGCTTGGGTTTTTGATGGTGTAGTTTGCTCTAAAATCGCTTATTGCGTTTCAGTATTACTACTGACCAGCTTTAAGCTTCTGGTAGTATTCTTCGTAGAGCGTATTAGCCGTACCTACACTGTTCTGCCACTCACCTGCATCCAGAACTTCTTGAGGTGGGTAGATGTTTGTGTCGTTAACAAACTCTGCTGGCAGCAGTTTTTTTTCGCTGAAGCGACAGGGGTCGGGTAGCCAATTTCCTGAGCGACTTTTGCTGCATTTTCAGGACGCAGCAGGAAGTCGATCATCTTGTGGGCTGCATCAACGTTTTTAGCACCTGCTGGAATCGATAGGCTGTCCATCCAGAAGATTGCACCTTCTTTTGGCCATACGATCTCGATAGCTGCACCTTCTTGGCGAGCCATGTAAGCAGAACCGTTCCACAGCATACCCAGAGAAGTTTCGCCAGCCATGTATGGGTTGGCAGGGTAGTCTGAGTTGAACACCAATACGTTCGGCATCAGTTTTTTTTCAACTCTTCGTATGCGGCTTTTATCTCTTCAGGCTTTTGCGTGTTGGCTGAGTAGCCAAGTTTGCGAAGTGCAATGTGGAAGAACTCGCGAGCATCATCCATCATCATCAACTGGCCTTCCCACTTGGATCCCAGAAGTCGCTCCAAGAACTGATTTCGGCTTTGTCCATCATTTCGGTATTCACACCGATACCGGTCGCACCCCAGATATAAGGGATTGAGTAGTCATTGTTTGGATCAAACGGTTTTTGTAGGAAGTTTGGATCTAGCTCGTCAAAGTTTGACAGCTTGGAGCGATCAATTTTATTCAGCATTCCCTCGTCACGCATCTTTGATACGTAATAGGTTGAAGGAACAACTAGGTCATAGCCTTCGCCATGGGTTTTTAGCTTAGCGTACATGGTTTCGTTCGACTCATAGGTCGAATAAATTACCTTAATGCCCGTTTCTTTCGTGAACTGTTCCAATACTTCGCTTGGGATGTATTCAGACCAATTGTAGAAATACAGCTCTTCATCTGCAGCGGTTGCAATATTTGAGAACATTGCCATTGCGCAGACACCACCGGCCATTAAAGAAGACCATTTTTTTTCATTTTGTTGTGCTCCTAACTATCAGGATGTGTCGAGAGTTATCTCTAGCGAATGCACTAAACAACGAGTACACCTTTAATCAATTAAGGGCATATTACTGTTTGGTACTAACCGCTTCTCCTACATGTAAAAAGAAATTAAATGTACTCCAAGGAGCCATTTTTTTTCATTTATATATGGTTATAAACAGGGGAATTAAAAGGAGATTATAGCAGATGGGGTAGTGATAAAGGCAACCAAATATTACCTGGTTGCCTTGGATGTGGAATTACTGAGCAGCTTTAAGCTCTAGGAAGTAATTTTCGTAGCGAATATTCATTTCACCGACAGCATCCTGCCATTCACCGCGATCCAGATCTTCCTGGGATGGGAATAATGCCGGGTTGTCTTTATACTTATCATTAGACGCTTTTACGGCAGTTAAGTAACCTGTTTCTTCAGAAATTTTGGCCGCAATATCGGGACGAAGAAGAAAGTCGATCATCTTATGGGCTGCTTCTACGTTTTCGGCATTCTTAGCAATAGCCAAGCTGTCGACCCAGAAAATACCGCCTTCTTTGGGCCAGACAAGCTCGATAGGCAAGCCTTCTTTTTGCGCAGCAGCAGCTGAGCCGTTCCAAAGCATACCCAAGCCAACTTCACCGGCTAGATACGGTGCGGCAGGGTTATCAGAATTGAATACCAATACATTCGGCATGAGTTTCTTCAACTCTTCATATGCTTCGTCGATTTGCTTTGGATCTGTCGTATTACCGGAATAACCGAGTTTGCGAAGAGCAATATGGAACACTTCTCGGGTGTCATCCATCAGCATGAGCTGACCTTCAAACTCCGGGTTCCATAAATCGGCCCAGCTATCGAAGTCAGCCGGATCATACATGTTGGTATTCACCGCCAGACCTGTCATCGCTATTACATGGGGGATGGAGTAGTCGTTGCCAGGGTCAAAAGGCTTGTCCAGGTAATTCTTATCAAGCTCTTGGAAATGAGTTAGCTTTGATTTATCGATTTTCTGTAACATGCCTTCATCACGCATTTTGGCAACGAAGTAAGTTGACGGCACGACCAGGTCGTAACCTTTCGGGTGTGCTTTCAACTTAGCGTACATAGTCTCGTTCGACTCGTAAGTCGAATAAATCACTTTAATACCAGTCTCTTTAGTAAACTGTTCTCTTAACTCTGTCGAGATATAAGGACCCCAGTTCATAAAAACTAATTCTTTATCAGCTGCATTCGCAATAGTAGTGAACATAGCTGCTGCACATGCAGTACCGGTCAGAAAAGCGGACCATTTCTTCATTTGTTTATCATCTCCAAAACCCCAGCAGGTATTGATAAAAAAAACAAGTGATTAATCAGCTGATTAATCACTTGCAGTATCAGGCCCAAGGCCAATTAAAAAGCTGATTTAAATTATTTTATCTTTTCTCTGGCTAGCAGCTGCGAGCATATAACTAGGAACAGAGACACAATAAGCATAATTGTAGCAAGTGCATTCACTTCTGGTGAAATACCCACTTTTACCATCGAATAAATCTTCAATGGCAGAATCTCGTACGCTGGCCCTGTTACAAAGGAGCTTACAATTACATCATCCAGAGACAAGGTGAAGCTGAGCAGCCAGCCTGCTGCGACCGCTGGTTTTGCTAGCGGCAGAATAATTTGCTTCAGGATCACCCACTCACTGGCACCGAGATCGCGCGCAGCTTCTAGCATCTTCACATCAAAGCCTTTTAAACGGCTGTATACAGTAACAACCACAAAAGGCAGGCAGAATGTGATGTGAGAAAGTAGCAGCGTCAGGAAGCCCAATTCCGTACCGACCAGAATGAACAATGCCAGTAGCGAGATCGCCATGACAATATCCGGTGACATCATGACCACAAACAACATTCCGTTGACAAAATGCTTGCCGCGAAATTGGTAGCGGAATAGGGCTACGGCGGTCAGGCTTCCGATAATGGCTGCTGCAGTCGAAGAGAATACTGCAATATTGAGCGAGTGCCAGGCTGCCTGCATCAAACTGTCATTATTGACCAAATGTTCATACCACTTGGTCGTAAAGCCGCCCCATTTCATACCAAACTTACTGGCATTAAAGGAGTTCACGATCAGAATAATAATTGGTGTATACAGGAAGGCATACACCACAGTCACTAGGCTGAATTTAAACACGCGTCCCATTATTCCAGTTCCACTTTACGGTTAAGCAACTTACCTGCTCGATAGTAGCATATAACATTACAGCCATCGCCATGGTTAGAGCGATACTCGTCGCAGCGCCGAACGGCCAGTCTCGAGCATTGAGTACCTGACTCTTAATCACATTACCAATCAATAGGTTCTTGCTCCGCCTAGTAGGTCTGAGACATAGAACATGCCAAGTGCAGGCAGCAATACCAGCAGACAGCCAGCGATAATTCCCGGCATGGTCAGCGGGATGATCACTTTCATAAATGTCTGTAGCTTATTGGCGCCAAGATCACGCGCGGCTTCGATATAGGTGTGATCGAGCTTTTCTATTGCCGAGTAGAGCGGTAGCACCATAAACGGTAGCAGAATATAGACCAGTCCAACCATTACCGCATACTCGGTGTACATAATGCGGATCGGTTTGTCGATAATGTCCAGGTAGAGCAGGGCATTGTTGAAAACGCCGCGGGTACCCAGCATGATCTTCAGACCATAGGTTCGGATCAGGGAATTGGTCCAAAAAGGAACAATTACCAGAAATAGCATAAACGGACGCCATTTCTCCGGCATTTTGGCAATCGCGTAAGCAAATGGATAGCCGATGACCAAGCAAAGCAAGGTAGCCACCAGCGCCATATAGAACGAGTGCAGCATGACTTTGGCGTAAAGCGGATCGACTAAACGAATATAGTTATCGAACGTAAACGTCATTTCGATCAGGTTCGCATCATCACGGGTCAGAAAACTGGTGCCGATAATCATCAGGTTGGGTATAAATACAAACAGCAACAGCCAACTAACGATAACAGTGATGATGATGTTCTGAAGATTAAGTTTCTTGTTCATCTGCAAGTACCACTTCCCAACTTTCCACCCAGGTAACCGCGACTTTTTGGTCTAGCGAATGATCAACATCAGGATCATCTTCATTGAAGAATTCGCTAACCATGACAGACGTGCCAGATTCCAGCTCAACAACTGAATCTAATGTCATCCCTTTATAGGTACGATCGCGCACATAACCGATGATGCCATTTGCCGTTTCGCCATTGTTGATTTCTTCAAGGCGGATATCTTCCGGGCGCAATAATACTTTAACCTTGTCACCATTGTTTAACGGCAGTTTGCAATGTAGAAGAGACGAACGGCCTTCGACATTAGCTAAAATACGTTGCTCGTCCAGACGCTCTTTTACCGTCGCATCGAAGACATTGATCTCGCCAATAAAACGCGCGACAAACAGGTTCTTTGGCTCTTCGTAGATTTCACGTGGTGAGCCGTCTTGCTCGATGTTTCCGTCACGCATAACAATAATACGATCAGACATCGATAGGGCTTCTTCCTGATCGTGAGTCACGAAGATAAAAGTGATCCCCAGTTTGCGCTGTAGCTGCTTGAGCTCGATTTGCATTTGTTTGCGTAACTTGTAATCAAGTGCAGACAAAGACTCATCAAGCAACAGCACTTTTGGCTTGTTGACAACAGCACGGGCAATCGCCACACGTTGTTGTTGGCCACCTGAAAGCTGATGGGGTTTGCGAGAAGCAAAACTCTCTAGCTGCACCATACATAGTGCTTCCATTACACGAGGCTCGATTTCACTCTCGGCAACTTTCTGCATACGTAAGCCAAACGCAACATTGTCGAACACTGTCATATGCGGGAAAAGCGCATAGCTTTGAAATACAGTATTGACGTGACGGTGTTCGGCTGGGATCTCGGTAACGTCTTTATCGGCAATAATTACCTGGCCAGCATCTGCATTTTCAAAACCGGCAATAAGGCGCAATACAGTTGTTTTACCGCAGCCCGAAGGGCCAAGGATAGTCAGGAACTCACCATCGTTAACGTTCAGATCGAGACCAGTGATGATTTGCTTTCCATCAAAACTCTTGCTCAGCCCTGTCAGCTGAATCACTGGTTTTCTAGTTGTTTGTGCAGCGTTCAATTCTACGTTATCTCCACCTAGGGGGTTCACGTTGTCACCCCAACATAAAGGCTAATTTTAGGAGGCGCATAATAGACCTCTAACTTGGTAAATTAAAGCGTTTTTTTTCATGGTTTTTTTTGCTATATATTGGGCCTTCAGTTTTTGAGTGCGCAACGATTAGATTTAGCATCACCAAAAATTGGATTTTTTTTCCCATAAAACAATGACCATAGCTTGCCAGTAACTCATTGTCGCGTTGACAAACATAGCTGTTTATTTCTTTGCCTTGCGGGATAGCTCAATAACTATAGCGGGTTTAAATGTAGCGTAATGCTAGTGAAGAGCTCGATTGGGTAGCGATATGAGCTTAACCGTTTAGAATTTCAGTGTTTTTCATATATGTTAAACATTTTATCCTCACTTCGATTTTTATATGCTGGCCAGCTAGCGTACAATCACGGCTCTATGATTACAGATTCGTTGATGAAAACAGAATGAACAACAAAACTTTCCATGTCGGTGGCTCGATTGATAAAGCCATGAAGGGTGATACTGAACTTCAAGCTTTCGCAGTACTTCAGGAAGCTTGGAAGGTGACGGGCAAGAATTTTATCTCTTTTCTCCCGGCCATCATCGGCCTTTTTCTGGCGCAGGTTGCGCTGTTGATGCTTGGTTTGCAGGTACAGCTTGGTGATGCAGCACTTTTCTTTGATGCAATTATCACCGGAGGCGAAATTTCCGCAGATGTTGTGCAAGCTGGATATATGGCGAATTTTTGGTCAGATGTGTTGAGTGCGCCACTGTATGTAGGCGTTAGCTTATGGCGCTGAACCATGCGGTTGGCTTGCCAACCAAACCAAGCCACCTTATCAAAGGTTTTCCGTTTGCATTGGTCTCTGTTGTTACCATGTTGCTGACTTCTTCACTGCAAGGTGTCGGAAATGCTCTTTTTCCGCTGGTTGGCTTGTTCCTGTCTATGGGCTTTAGCATGGCTATCATTCTTGTGTGCGAGAAACGTATAACGCCGCTTAAAGCGATTCAGTATTCATTGGTAGCGACAGTGAAGAAGATCATGCCGATGACTGCCATTTATCTCGCTGTGCTTATTCTGTTCTTCATTTCTTTCGCGACTGCCGGTATTGGCCTGATTTGGACGATTCCGTTCTTCTTCAATGTTAAAGGGATTATTTACCGTAATCTGTTCGGTATTACCATGCAGGTAACAACCATGAAGAAAGGCAGCGATGACGACAATTCAACAAAGGATGACTCTAAGGTTTTTGACGCGTGATAAAATCAACAAAAAAAACTTGCGCTATTGGCGCTGATCACCGGCTTGGCAGCTTGTGGTGAAACACCATCGAAGAATGAATTTATTGAAGGGATTGACGATACGGAAATTAAGGCTGAATTTTCATCAAAGCCTGATTTTCGAGCTATTAAAGATGTAAATGAGAAGAAAGCGACTTTCTTTAATTTTCTTAGACCTGCTGTTGAACATGAGAACAAGCGTATTGAGCGAGAGCGGCAGTTTTTACTGGCTGTTCAGTCGAAGCTTGAAGCTGGCGAAAACCAGATAGCGAAGAGAGCGAGTACGCGGTTAAGTTAGGCAAGATGTACCAAGTTGCGCTTGAACGTGATAGTGCTACTGATAATGCCACCAATATCAGCGAGAAGTGGTTGGTAACATGTTGAAGCGAGTCGATATATTACCCGAGACCCTTGTATTGAGCCAGGCTGCCAATGAATCGGGGTGGGGAACATCACGCTTTGCTGTTGAAGGTAATAACTATTTTGGTCAATGGTGTTATCGTGCGGGTTGCGGTTTAGTGCCAGCATCTCGAACTGAAGGTGCCTCCCATGAAGTGGCCGTTTTTGATTCCGCCTATCTATCGGTACAAGCTTACTTTATGAATGTGAATCGAAACCGTGCTTATGCTGACTTACGTGATATTCGGGCCGCACAGCGTAGTGCCGGACAGTTGATTGAAGGTACAAAGCTTGCTGAAGGACTAAGCCGCTATTCAGAACGTGGTCATGCGTATGTAGATGAAATACAGTCCATGATCAAACATAACAATAAATATTGGCGCCAAGGATAAAGGATGAAGTTAACCCATTGGCTTTTAGCTGGCATGTTCGCCACAGCGTCTGTCTATGCTCAGGACGCTTCTGCCCAAAACATTGAAATGCGTTATAGCTCGCTTTACGGCAAGCTGAAACAGAATGTCAAAGAAGGCCATGATGATGTACGGATTGCCTTTTTCTTGTTAAATCAGGAAAACGGTAATGTTTGTACAATACACAAAGGGTCGATGCGAAAAGAAAAGCATTACGAAGAGTTGGTGATCCCCGAGAATAATGAACTGGTTGTTCCGGTAGATTCTAATCTTCGTCAGGCAAACCCTGATGTGACGTTTGTGATTGACGACGGCATTACTTGCGATCTCTCAATGCAAGTTATTGCCAACAAAGATTACGGCCAGAGCATTAACCAAGCCGAAATTGCAGCGCTTACCCCGCAGATGGACAATTTGTTGTCGGGTTTAGGTGGTATGTTCTCGAATTGGTTTATGCCGGAAGTCGGTGGGGTTGTGGTTCATTTTGCGAATGATGTGAGTGAGCCTGTTCGCCTTTCTAATGGTAAGACGATTACCGTTAAAGACAGTAAGGCAGTCATTAAGCTTACAGACCTTACTGAGGGTGAAGAAATCCAATTCCCTCAGCGTGCCGTGAAGGTAACGCCCTGGATTCCTCAAGAAAGTTAGCCCACAAGAGAGTTAACTGTCGCTAACGAAACCTATGAACTCATTCAAAATCAGGCTAAAGGACTTTAGCCTGATTTTTTTTGTGCTTCTATTTACTTTCATAAGAAGACTAGAGTACCTGAATAAATAAAGCACATGCAAATACCTAAATACTTGACATGTGCTTTGGACTTTAGAGTGAGGGATTTTTATTTAATGCTTATGCCTTGTTTATTTGGTCTGCGATGAATTGCGCTTTTGCCCCGAAAATAACCTGGATGCCATTCGAGCCTACATTGACTACACCCATTGCGCCGATATCTTCCAGTCCTTTTGCGTTAACCAAAGAAGTGTCTACGACTTCCAACCGTAAGCGCGTGATACATGATGTCACTGACGTTAGGTTGCCTTTACCACCAACGAAATCAAGAGTTAGCTTCGTTAACTGCTCGTCACTGAGTGAAATGTCTTCTTTCACGTCATCTGTTCGCCCCGGAGTTTGTACGTCAAACTTACGGATGACGAAACGAAATACAAAGTAATACAGGACAGCCATTGGTACACCAACAATCACAGCAGCGAAGTAGTTGGTTTCAAAGCCACTAAATGAAGGCATGATGCCCAGTGTTAAGTAATCGATAAAGCCTGCAGAGAACGTTTTTGCGAGGTGTGCATCAAGCAGGTACATGAAGGTATAGGCGAAACCTGTGCAGATAGCATTAAACAGATACAACAGTGGTGAAACAAAGATAAAGGTAAATTCGACAGGTTCGGTAATACCGGTTAAGAAACATGTTAATGCGGCTGAGAATAAGATACCGGCAGCATATTTTCTGTTTTGCGTCTTCGCTTCATGGTACATCGCCAAACAAGCGGCAGGCAGGGCAAATAGCATTAACGGGAATTCACCTTGCATGAATTTACCCGCGCCCTGATAGGTATCAGAACCAAAGTCTTTCACACCTTCAGCGAACATTTTAAACCAGATAGTTTGGTCACCGTTAATAACCGCGCCTGCTTCAGTGGTGTGTTCACCAAAAGAGAACCAGAAAGAAGGGTACCAAATATGATGTAAACCTGTTGGAATTAACGCTCTTTCAGTGAAGCCAAATACAAAGGTAGAAAGGGCTTGGTTATCACCATTGACCACATTTGATAGGGCGATAATGCCAGCCTGAATGTACATCCAGAAGCTCGGCAGAATTAAGCCAAGTACGAAAGCACTCAGTGCGGTCGCAATCGGTACAAAGCGCTTTCCGGCAAAAAAAAGCCTAAGAACGCGGGGAGCTGTATATCATGGAATCGGTTATACATACTCGCAGCGAGTATCCCGCAGATCAAACCGCCAAAGACGTTCATCTGTAAGGTTGGGATCCCCAATACCATTGCATAGGCACCTTCGCTGGTCATTTCTGGTGTAATACCCAGGTTAGTACTTATGGTGACGTTCATGACAAGCATCGCGACTAGCGCTGCTAATGCCGCAATGCCTGATTCTTTCGCTAAACCAACGGCTGCACCTACTGCAAATAATACGGGTAAATTGTCGAACAAGACGCCACCCGCATTCAGCATCAGTGGGATATCGAGCTTTTCACCAAAGGCCAGTAATAAACCAGCCGCAGGTAAGATGGAGATGGGAAGCATCAATGCTTTCCCTATGGTTGAGAGTTTTGAAGCGGCCTGCTTCAAAGCAGATAATATTGACATGCCTTTGGTTGGCGTCAATGTAGCCTCAGTTGTCATATGGCTTTCCTTATGTTTGACGGTGATATTTATATAAAACACTCACCCAACATAAGTTACAGGATTCTTAATTAACGGAAGTTTAGAATTGTTAGTGCTTTGTAAGGAGGAACTTACAAATAATTTATTGGCGCTGCTTGGTATAATTGTAAGTGTTCTCTTACAAATATGGTGGAGTAATGATAGAACAGGAAGGAGACAAGATGCTACGATAACCAAGTATCGACTGATAATTTTATTAAAAGCATTTTCAACGACGTTTAGAGAATTTTCATGGAAAGAAAAAACAATATTAGTAGTTGATGATAGTGAAGAAATTCGTGATGCTCTGAGCGAATATTTAGGATATTCAGGCTTTAATGTACTTACGGCTGCCGATGGCGATGAAATGTGGCAGTTATTAAATAAAGAAGAACCGAATTTAATTGTCCTAGATATCATGTTACCCGGTGATGACGGTTTAACACTGTGCAGTAAAATACGACTTAAATCACATATTCCTATTATTATGCTGACTGCCGTTTGCGATGAGGCGGATCGGGTAGCCGGACTAGAAATTGGTGCCGATGACTATATAACGAAGACGTTTAGCCCTCGAGAGTTATTGGCCAGAATTAAGCGCTACTTCGTAGAAGCCAATTCAGCTCAAATACACCATTTAATCGTAAAATCAGCTTCCTTGAATGGACTTTTGACACTGTTAAACGACAGCTGAACCATGCCAATGGTGAGGTAGTGCAGTTGTCTGGTGCTGATTATTCATTGCTCACTCTATTGTTGCAGCATCCAAACCAGCTTCTTAGTCGGGATGAAATTGCACAGTGTGTTTGGGGACGTGAAGTCGATCCGATGGAAAGAGGGATTGACGTGCAAATGAGTCGGTTACGTAAGCACCTCCATGATGATGATCGCTCAATTATTATAACTGTCCGAAATAAGGCTACATGCTTGCCATTGATTCATTGTCTGAAGTGTAATCGCTGGGTTTGGGAGTTGCTGTGTGAAATTAGGGTATTTTAAATCAATTACGTTCCGAGTGGGTATAACGCTATTGGTTGCTATTGTTATCGCAGAATTACTCGCAGGTCTTATTTGGTATCAGACGAATGCTGCAACAAAAGAAAATAATGCTAAAAATACAATGCTTAATATCTCCAATGCAGCTGCGGATACATATAATTATTTCCAATCTCTACCT
>LLEN01000049.1_pt1 | contig 25300 bp, 32 predicted proteins | sample 595881 | NCBI WGS metagenome assembly LLEN01 (sample SAMN02919314, study PRJNA255460) | bioreactor metagenome | biome: chemostat; feature: culture 2012_10.3; material: sediment; isolation source: day86 10degC chemostat 2012 inoculated with Wadden Sea sediment taken from... | place: Germany: Bremen ...
CTGGCTACCGCTTTGAAGTCAGCGCCCTTATCAATGCCAACCTGAACCCTAGCGAGAGTATGTTTGCCGGCAGTATTTTTACCATGGCGACACTAGCGGCTGGGGGTTTGTCTGGATGTTGCTGAAAGAGCGCAAGCTGGAAGCCGATATCGTGTTGGCTGACAGTCATATCCGTTATGTCGCCCCAGTTAAAGAGCGCCCTCGTGCAGTTGCCTCGGTCGAGAGCCTAAGCGGTGATCTGGACCGGCTTGCCAGTGGCCGAAAAGGTCGGGTGGTCGTAGAAGTGAGCGTATACAGTGGCGAGCAGCTGGCTTCAACGTTTACCGGTACTTATATGCTGCTGCCGTCGCAGGATGACAGCGAGAGCTGTTGCTGATCATTGCCCCAATGCCTTCTGAGTATTTGGCATCCCTGTGTTGCCTGAAGCTGGAGTAATTGCTTGGCTGGCTTGGCCAGGTCCCACTGGCCTTGAAGGGTGGCAGTAAAATCATCCCCTTTTAACAAAACAGGCTCGATGGTTATCCGGCCACGACTGGCTTTGATAGCAAGGGGGGAGGCTGTTAGCGGGTTATAACTTTGGCCTTCAGTTTGTTGTATCGCCAAAGCTGACATGTTCTGCTGGCTCCATTGTTGCCAGAGCTGAGCTGTCGTCCGTTTGTCCAGCTGGAGCTGGCGAAAGCTTCCCTTTAACTCCCCCTCAAGGCTGTAGGCCAGTCCGGTGGCGTGTTGGCCCAGTCCACTGGCTGTCAGATCAATATCCATGACACCGCTGATCGGCAGTGGCAGTTGTAACCATCTCGGCAAGACATTGACTGGCATACTGTCGGCCGTCAGTGCAAGCTGCCAGGGCTGACCCTCGCGATTGAGATCCAACGAGCCTGTCGTTTCCAGTAACCCATTTCGAAACGGATCAGCAGTTTTGTCAGCTGCCATTGGCCGGCCTGGCTGTTCATCTCCATAAATGGTTCTATCATCGCAATGCTATTGACGCTGGCAAATCCGGCACTGGTCACCAACTTGCCCTGCCATAGCCCAGTCTGCCCCCGGCGTTTAAGAACCAGGTCATGCCCGCTGGCATTGATCCCCGACAGCTGAAAGGGAAGCTGGGGGTGTGGGGCAGTAAGTTGGTATAGCCGATATCAAGGGTTGTCAGGCTGATATTGTTGAAGTAGCGACTGGTATTATGTAGCTGGGTCAACCACTGCTCGGGAAGAAACCATTTGATACCGTTAATCGTCAATTGGTTAAGAGCCAGCGTATCCGGGGTGATTGTCCCGTCAGTTTGGACATAGCCACTAAGGAGGTTGGCTGACATTCCCTCAATGTTAATTTGTTGCGGGGAAAAGGCGAGCTCGACCAACGGTTCATCGATCACGGTATTTTTCCACCGAATACTGCTCGCGCCAAGGGAGAGAAAGGCATTGCGCTGATGCCAAAGGCTGGCTGGCCAGCTCCAGTTGTGCAATGACAGGTTGCCATCGTTGATAGTGTAGTCTGGTCGTTCAATACTGCTGTCTAGAATATCAAGGCGTCGAACATCAAGCTTGACCGATGGTTTGAGCAACTGGCCGAGGTGTGACTGTAGTGTATTGATTAGCTCGCTATCTTGTAGCTGAAGATCGGAAATTGTCAGTTGGTGCAGCAGTATGGTTTCTGTCGTCTGCGCTGTTGCTAGATATTCTGCCTGGCCACTGAGGCTGGCATGTTGCCAGTTAAATGAGAACCCATAGATTTTCCAATGCTGATCATTGTGATCGCCGTCGAGTAACACATTACGCAATGCGAGTTGCTGCCAGTGCAGTTCTTTGGCTGAGAGCTGAAAGGTACCCGAGAACAGTCCCCATGATTGTGGTTGGTTGCGCCAGTTATCAAGCTGAAGCTGGCTGTTACGCAGGATCAGTTCAGGTGAAGTCAGGTTGAAACTGGTCAGGGCCAGGCGGTCGCTGCTGATCAGCGGCAAAGTGGGGAGCGGTGTGTCCGGAGACAGGTCGAGCCCTTCCACTAATATCGAATCAAAATACCAGCCGGGATACAGCAGCTTGGTTGGTTTGAACCAGAGATCCAGTTGTTTGGCCTGAAACAGAGGCTGTTGCTGGATGCTGATATGGGCTGCTCGATAGTGAGATGCCAAGGTTCGGTAATCGTATAGCCAATATGGCGAGCATTGAATGAGTAAGGGCTGAGGGTATTGATACCGTAGCTGAGAATGGCGGTTGCGTACTGGGTGTGTAGCAGGGTGAGCAATATCGTTAAGCCAAGCATTAACAAGACGATAAAGGTAGCGATAAGTTTCCCGGCTAGACGCATTGAACCCTCCTATGGTTATACCAAACTGAACAGGAATCTGATCTAATCAGAGTGTTCTCAGTTTGATATTACGCTTCAGATTGAAGGAAAAACACCCGTACTGCAAGTAGGAACAGTTTGTTTATATCAGTAAGTTTCAGATGGTTATCTTGAGTTAAGGCAAATAAAGAAGCCCCTCCGAAGAGGGGCTTAAGTAATCGGGAGCAATTTATTGCGTTAGTCTAGTTGCGGACCGGCTGCAACGAGTGAAGCACCTTCGTCATTGTCAGTGTACTTGTCGAAGTTGTTGATAAAGCGCTCGGCCAAGTCTTTTGCCTTGCTTTCCCACTGTAGTGGATCGGTGTAGGTATCGCGAGGGTCAAGGATTGCCGGATCAACACCTGGCAGTGCGGTTGGTACTTCCATATTGAAGATAGGCACGTGCTTGGTTTCAGCTTTGTCGATAGAGCCATCAAGGATCGCATCGATAATACCGCGGGTATCCTGGATTGAGATACGCTTGCCAGTACCGTTCCAGCCGGTGTTGACGAGGTAGGCTTCAGCACCTGCAGCTTCCATGCGCTTCACCAGTACTTCTGCATACTTGGTTGGGTGCAGTGTTAGGAAGGCATTACCGAAACATGCCGAGAACGTTGGTGTTGGCTCGGTGATACCGCGCTCAGTACCGGCTAGTTTGGCAGTAAAGCCAGACAGGAAGTGGTACTTGGTCTGCTCCGGAGTCAGCTTGGACACTGGAGGCAGCACGCCGAAAGCATCAGCAGACAGGAAGATCACCTTGTTAGCATGACCGCCTTTCGATACAGGCTTGACGATGTTCTCGATGTGGTAGATCGGGTAAGAAACGCGGGTATTTTCGGTCTTCGAGTTGTCGTCGAAGTCAATAGCACCATCAGCACGAACCGTCACGTTTTCTAGCAGTGCATCACGGCGAATTGCATTGTAGATATCAGGTTCGGCCTCTTTCGACAGGTTGATGGTCTTCGCGTAGCAGCCGCCTTCGAAGTTGAACACGCCGTTGTCATCCCAGCCGTGTTCGTCATCACCAATCAGGCACGCTTAGGATCGGTAGACAGGGTAGTTTTACCGGTACCTGATAGGCCGAAGAATACAGCCACATCGCCGTTTTCACCCATGTTGGCAGAGCAGTGCATTGAGGCGATGTCTTTTAGCGGCAGGAAGTAGTTCATCATCGCGAACATACCTTTCTTCATTTCGCCGCCATACCAAGTACCGCCAATTAGCTGCATTTTTTTTCGGTAAGGTTGAAAACGGTAAAGTTTTCGGAGTTCATTTCGTGCTCTTCCCATTTCTGGTTCGTGCACTTCGCACCGTTCATTACGACGAAGTCTGGCTCGAATGTTTCCAGTTCTTCTTCGCTTGGACGGATAAACATGTTCTTCACGAAGTGTGCCTGCCAGGCAACTTCTGTGATAACACGAATGCATAGTCGAGTATCAGGGTTGGCGCCACAGTAGCCATCAATGACAAACAGGCGTTTGCCCGATAGCTGATCGGTGACAAGTTCTTTCAGATCGTTCCACGCTTCAAGACCAATGCTCTTATTATCGTTTTTGCCTTGGTCTGACCACCATAGGGTATCTTTGGTGGTGTCATCTTTAACAATGAACTTATCTTTTGGTGAGCGGCCGGTGAAAATACCGGTGTCAACGGAAACGGCGCCCAGCTCTGTTACGATACCTCTTTCATATCCTTCTAGCCCTGGCTTAGTCTCTTCTTCGAACAGTACTTCGTAAGAAGGGTTGCGAACAATTTCTGTAACATTGTTGATACCGTATTTAGACAGATCCATATTTTTTTTGCAACCTTTTTCTCGACGTTCATGACAGTCATAGGTGCTCCTTGGGTAAGATGTAGTTTAACTGTTGACCATGCTAGCAACCTAAAGGGGTAATTCAGGGAGGTTTATCAAAAATTAACCATTAAAAAGTTACGACTAAGTAAAAGTTTCAAGAGTTTTGTAGGTGTTGATTTTACAGTGATGTGAAGCGTTTGCGCCAGATCCCAAAATTAATATTTCTCTTGAAAAAAAAGCGGCATTTAGCGTGTTATTGAGTTTCAATAAGGCGGGGAAAAGTGTGCTTCAGTTAAAAAAAAAGCCGGAGTAAATCCGGCTCTTGTAACTAACTTTCAGAGTTAATGCGAGGTAATTATTAATGCACCTGATTGCTATTGTTTTCTGCCGAATTTTCGAACAGGGCAGCAACATCAATACTATCAAAGTCATAGCTGGTGCCGCAGTAATCACAATGTAGGGATACCTTGCCTTCTTCAGTGACAATACGCTCTACTTCTGTTCGTTCGATCGAGCAGATAGCCGATGCGCTGCGTTCGCGCGAACACCCACAGTGGAAAGTCACGTCCTGTGGGTCGAACAGCTGTACGGTTTCCTGATGGTACAGGCGGTAAAGCACATCCTGAGCTTCCAGAGTGAACAATTCTTCGCTCTTTACGGTATCTGTCAGTTGCTCAAGGTGGGCGAAATCGCCATCGTCGCTGCTCTGCTCATCAGGCAGAACCTGAAGTAGCATGCCAGCGGCTTTTGCCTGGCCATCGATTTCACCGGTACGGAGCCAGATACGGGTTTTTAGCTGCTCTGAGTTTTCAAAGTAACCTTCCAGGCAAGTTGCCAGGCTATCACCTTCAAGACCGACGACACCCTGGTAGCGTTCGCCCTTGTTCGGAGTGATGGTGATCACCATGTGGCCTTTACCCATTAGGTCATGGATGTTTCCTGTTTCCGGTAGGTCGCCGTCCCAGCGAGCAACGCCCCGTAGTTTCTGATCGTGATCACCGTTGATCACTGCCAGTTTTACCGGGCCGTCACCTTGCAGCTGAACGGTGATTGAACCTTCAAACTTCAAGGTCGCGGTAAGCAAGCTCGTAGCAACAAGCAGTTCGCCCAGCAGATTTTGAACCGGAGCCGGGTATTCCTTGCTGGAAATGATTTGTTGATATGTCTCGTTCAGCTGAACAAGTTCACCGCGTACAGATACACCGTCAAACAGGTAACGGTACAGACTATCGTTTGTCATCTTTTTGTATACTCCAGCAGGTAAAATTTAGTTACTGCTCTTAAACTTAATTATATCGCGTCGCTGCTTTTTATCAGGACGCTTGTCAGGACTCGGGCTGTCGAAGGCATTGAGCTTGCGCATTTGGGCATGGTTTTCACGCAGCTTGATACTTTCTGCGGTTTCCTGGTAAAGCGCTTGTGCTTCGGGTGCTCCCCGTCGGGTGCCGGACAGTTTGTCGATGATAACGGTTTTTTTTCATCGCTGCCTTGCCTCAGGCGAACTTCTGCGCCGACCTCGACCAGTTTACTTGGTTTAGAGCGCTGACCGTTATAGTGCACTTTACCGCCGTCAATCATATTACGGGCGATCGAGCGGGTCTTATAGAACCGAGCAGCCCATAACCATTTATCAAGACGTACCTGGAGAGTGTCGGAATTTGATGATTGCTGTCCCATAACGTACTCCTTGCCCTTAACGGGCGCTAAAAATACCACAATGCAATTACAGCGTCAGCTCTACTAAATGGTGATATGAGATCAGATTTTCAACAGCAAATGAAGAATAAATCCCCCATAATAGCTAGTCTATTGAAATTAGATGTATTTTTAACGTGATATGTTTTGGTATATTTAACCTTTTTAGTAGCAATTTACTGCCGTTCTCTTCGCTAACGGGTATTCTATTTATAGTCGGCCGATAAATTATCGGATCTATTCACATCCCAAGGACAATGGATTTCAACATGGTTGCAGCAAAATGGTTGGGAACGCTTCAGGCTAAGCGCCCGTTGTCAGTAACTACACTTACCCGGACCGCGACTTGGCTGTTGGTGGTGTTGCTGGCATGGATATTGGGGCGTTTGGTATGGTCAATTGCCCAGCCTGCGACTGCTCCCTCACCGTGGCAGGTGAAAACTGTTTCTGTCTCGTCAGCGAACCGCACCGGTTTTCAGGTGTCTGATGTGCTGGGAATGAACCTGTTTGGTCGGTATCAGCAAAATGCACCGATAGTTAAAAAAAAGAACCGGTGAAACAGGATGCGCCGGTGACTCGACTTAACCTTACCTTGGTGGGGGTCGTTGCGAGTTCTAGCCCGCAAACCAGTTTGGCCGTTATTACCAATCGTGGCAAACAGAACACATATGGTCTGAACGAAGCGATAGAAGGAACCCGTGCTACGTTACAGGCAGTGTACGTAGACCGCGTGATCATTCGTAACAGTGGCCGCGACGAAACGCTGATGCTTGATGGTGTGAAGTTTAGCAAGGAACAGCCTCGTCAGGTTCCGGTGAAGCCGGTTTCTAAATCATCGTCCCCTTCTTCTGAACTGGGAAGAATTAAGCAGGAAATCCTCGAAAAGCCACAGACATTATTTAGCTATATTCGCCTGTCGCAAGTAAAACGGGACGGCAAGCTGGTGGGATACCGGGTCAACCCGGGCAAAGAGCGGGCTCTTTTTGATGCGGTAGGGTTGAAGGCCAACGATTTGGCGGTGAACCTAAATGGTAATGACCTTACGGATCCAGCGGTTATGGCTAAGCTATGGACAGAGCTGTCACAGGCGACTGATTTTACATTGACAGTAGAACGTGAAGGCCAGTTACACGATATTTATATTGAGTTGCGTTAGAGGCTTACAGGCAAACGCGACATAAAGCAGGAGTTTTTTTTGTGAAAAAAAATGGATGGGTAAAAGTGCCCTGTGGCTGGCCGGGAGCTTGCTGTGTAGCTCTGCAATGGCAAATGACTTTAGTGCCAGCTTCAAAGGAACCGATATTCAGGAATTCATTAATATTGTCGGACGCAATCTGCAGAAAACAATCATTGTTGACCCTGCTGTTCGTGGGCAGGTGAATGTCCGCAGTTATGACTTGCTGAATGATGAGCAGTATTATCAGTTTTTCCTTAATGTACTGGAAGTCTACGGCTTTGCTGTCGTTGAAATGGATAACGGAGTTCTGAAGGTTATCCGTGATAAAGACGCGAAAATTTCAGCGATTCCTGTGGTTGGTGAAAAAGATCAAGTCAAGGGTGATCAGGTTGTTACCCGGGTCATTGCCGTTCGCAACGTATCGGTCCGTGAACTGTCTCCGTTGCTGCGTCAGCTCAATGATAATGCCGGTGCGGGTAACGTAGTGCATTACGACCCGGCCAATATCATTATGATCACAGGCCGCGCCGCAGTGGTAAACCGTCTGGCTGAGATTATCGAGCGTGTCGACCGTGCCGGTGACAAAGAGATTGATGTGGTTGAGTTGCGTAATGCATCGGCGGCAGAAATGGTGCGTATTGTTGATGCCCTGAATAAATCCGTAGATGCCAAGTCTACCCCGCAATTCCTGCAGCCTAAGCTGGTTGCCGACGAGCGTACCAATGCGGTATTGCTGTCAGGCGATCCCAAGGTGCGTAATCGCCTCAAACGCCTTATTCACCAGCTCGATAAGGAAATGGCCACATCGGGCAATAATAGGGTTGTGTACCTTAAATATGCCAATGCCGAGGAATTGGTTGATGTCCTGAAAGGGGTGTCTGACAACCTGCAGGCCGAAAAGAAAGGCGGCAGTAAGAAGACGGCGGCAAGCAGTAATGCCGAAGTGATGATTTCGGCCCACGTTGATACTAACTCCCTGATCCTGACGGCGCCGCCAGATATTATGCGTGCGCTGGAAAATATCATTGCCCAGCTGGATATTCGCCGGGCACAGGTACTGATTGAGGCGATGATTGTCGAGCTGGCTGAAGGCGATGGTGTTAACTTCGGTGTCCAGTGGGGCTCCTTGGATGGCGGTGTCATTCAGTTTGGTAACTCCGGTATTCCAATCTCCCAATATGCGGTGGGCCTGAAAGAGGCTGAAGATGTCAAAGGAACTACAGTTACGGATTCAAATGGTAACATCACGGTTAACCCTGATCAGCAAGGTGACTTCACGAAGTTGGCCAGTGTGCTGAGTGGCGTTAACGGTGCCGCGATGGGGGTCGTAATGGGGGACTGGACCGCGCTGGTTAATGCGGTAGCTTCCGATCGCAACTCCAATATTTTGTCATCGCCGAGTATCACGGTGATGGATAACGGCGAGGCCTCTTTTATCGTTGGTGAAGAAGTGCCAGTGGTGACCGGTTCGACGTCCAGCTCGAATAATGACAACCCGTTCCAGACTGTCGAGCGTAAGGAAGTGGGGATCAAGCTGAATGTGGTTCCACAGATTAACGAAGGTGATTCCGTTCAGCTGAAAATCGAGCAGGAAGTGTCTAACGTGCTCGGTGCCGAAGGGGCAGTAGATGTGCGTTTTTCCAAACGTCAGCTAACCACATCAGTACTGGTGCAGGACGGTCAGATGATTGCTCTGGGTGGCCTGATCCAGGAGCAGGTGGACGAAAGCGAACAGAAAATTCCGATTTTGGGTGACATCCCGATTCTGGGACACCTATTCAAATCGACCAATACCACCAAGTCCAAAACCAACCTGATGGTATTTATCAAGCCGACCATTATTCGCGATGGCGTCACGGCCGATGGTATTACCCAGCGTAAATACAACTATATTCGTGCTGAGCAGCTCTACCGTGCTGATAAAGGTCTGCGGCTGATGCCGGACACCAAAACGCCGGTACTGCCGAAATATGGTGAAGATATTTCACTACCGCCGGAAGTGCGTGCCTTTGTCGCCCAGCTGGAGGCGCAGTAATGGAAACTGAGAATCCGGTTGCGGCATTTCAGCCTTTGTTCCGGTTGCCTTTTTCTTTTGCCAAGCGCCACCGGTAGTGCTGGAGTCTGCCGAGCAGGGATGGGTTCTGTTCTATAGTGGGAGCCTGACGGCCCCGGTATTGGCAGAGGTCCGCCGGGTAGCAGGCGGGGCATTTACTCCACAGGAGCTGGGCGATAAAGAATTCGAGCTCAAGCTGACAGATGCCTACCAGCGGGACTCGTCGGAAGCCCGTCAGCTGATGGAAGATCTGGGCTCGGACAGTGATGACTTTTTCTCGCTGGCTGAAGAGCTGCCGGAAACGGAAGATTTGCTGGAATCTGAAGACGATGCTCCAATTATCAAGCTGATCAATGCGATGCTGGCTGAGGCAATCAAAGAAGCCGCGTCGGACATTCACATTGAAACTTTTGAAAAAGTGCTATCTATCCGATTTCGGGTTGATGGTGTGCTGCGTGAAGTCTTGCAGCCGAGCCGTAAGCTGGCACCGTTGCTGGTATCTCGTATTAAGGTTATGGCGAGACTTGATATTGCCGAGAAGCGGGTACCGCAGGATGGCCGTATTTCGCTACGCATTGGTGGCCGGGCCGTTGATGTACGTGTATCGACTATGCCGTCGTCACACGGTGAGCGGGTCGTACTGCGTCTGCTTGACAAGAATGCGACTCGGCTCGACCTGTACAGCTTGGGTATGACTCCGGGCAACCACAAGAACTTTCAACATATCATCCAGCGTCCGCATGGGATTATTTTGGTTACCGGTCCAACGGGGTCGGGTAAATCGACTACCTTGTACGCCGGCTTGCAAGAGCTCAATGGTCAGGAACGCAATATCCTGACGGTTGAAGATCCTATTGAGTTTGATATCGACGGTATTGGCCAGACTCAGGTGAATGCCAAGGTGGATATGACCTTTGCCCGTGGTCTGAGAGCGATTTTGCGTCAGGATCCGGACGTGGTGATGGTCGGTGAAATTCGAGACCTTGAAACCGCCTCGATTGCGGTACAGGCTTCTCTGACCGGTCACATGGTATTGTCTACGTTACACACCAATACTGCTGTGGGTGCTATTACTCGTCTGCGTGATATGGGCATTGAGCCGTTTCTTGTGTCATCCTCGTTGCTGGGTGTTTTGGCCCAGCGCTTGGTGCGGACTCTGTGCAAGACCTGTCGTGAGCCCTACGAGGCAGATGCCGAGCAGAAGAAACTGTTTGGCCTGGCCGAGGCTGAGCCACTGACGCTACACCGTGCAGTTGGCTGCGAGGCCTGCAACAACAAAGGCTATCGGGGCCGTACCGGTATTCATGAACTATTGCTGATTGATGAGAACGTGCAGGAGTTGATCCATGCGGAAGTCGGTGAGCTGGCGATTGAAAAAGCGATTCGGGCGCATACGCCGAGTATCCGTGATGATGGTCTGGTGAAAGTCAGGGCTGGTATCACCACCCTTGAAGAAGTGATGCGAGTCACGAAGGAGGGGTGATAGATGGCTGCGTTTGAATATAAAGCCCTCGATGGTAAGGGACGGCAGAAAAAGGGTGTGTTGGAAGGCGATACTGCCCGCCAGGTACGCCAGCAGCTGCGAGAGCAGGGGCTGACCCCGGTTGATATCGTTCAATCCCATGAGCGGGAAAAGAAGAAGGCCAGTGGTGGTTTCCAGTTTCGCCGCGGGATCAGTACGAATGAGCTGTCATTGATTACCCGTCAGCTGGCGACGTTGGTCCAGGCGGCGATGCCGTTGGAGGAGTGTCTCAAGGCGGTAGGAGAGCAGAGTGAAAAGCTCGGCTGAAAAACATGCTCTTGGCCGTCCGCTCTCGTGTGGTCGAAGGTTATACCTGTCAGACAGTATGGCTGAATATCCGCATATCTTTGATCAACTGTTTCGGGCAATGGTTGCCGCCGGTGAAAAGTCCGGTCACCTTGATACCGTGTTAAACCGGTTGGCCGATTACACGGAAAACCGCCAGCAGATGCGGAGCAAACTGCAGCAGGCGATGATCTATCCGACCATGCTAACCTTGGTTGCCGTTTCTGTTGTCGCATTTTTGCTGGCCACCGTCGTTCCCAAGATTGTCGATCAGTTTGTCCAGATGGGACAGAAGCTGCCGACGATTACCGAGGTACTGCTGGCTGCCAGTAATTTTGTTCAGAACTGGGGGCTGGTTGTCATTATTGCGATAGTCAGCATGATCATGCTGCTAAAAGCGGCGCTGAAAAAAACCGGACTTTCGTCTGCGCTGGGATCGCTGGGTGATGGGGCTGCCGGTGATCGGCAAAGTTGCCCGTGGACTGAATACATCGCGTTTTGCCCGTACCCTTTCTATCTGTACATCCAGTGCTATCCCGTTGCTTGAGGGGATGAAGGTGGCCTCGGATGTCATGACTAATACCTGGGTTAACAAGCAGGTACTTGAAGCGGCTGACAAGGTTCGCGAAGGTGCAAGCTTGCGTGTATCCCTTGAACAAACCAAGCTCTTTCCGCCGATGATGCTGCATATGATCGCCAGTGGCGAACGCAGTGGCGAGTTAGAGCAGATGCTAACCCGGGCTGCTGATAATCAGGATCGTGACTTTGAGTCTTTGGTTAATATGGCGCTGGGAATTTTTGAACCCTTATTAATAGTCGCAATGGCTGGCATCGTGATGTTTATCGTGATTGCTACCCTGATGCCGATCATCGCCTTGAACAACATGGTTGGTATGTAGTTTTTTTTCCTTTGGAGGTCTTTTCAATGCAACGCAAACAACGCGGCTTTACGCTGCTGGAAGTGATGGTAGTAATTGTTATCTTGGGTGTGCTGGCCAGTCTGGTTGTTCCGAATTTGTTAGGCAACAAAGAGAAAGCCGATCAGCAGAAAGTGGTCACTGATATCAGTGCACTGGAGCAGGCTCTGGATATGTATAAGCTGGATAACAGCGTCTATCCGAATACAGACCAAGGTTTGGATGCACTGGTATCTAAACCGTCATCGAGCCCTGAGCCGCGTAACTACCGTAATGGCGGTTATATCAAGCGTCTGCCAAAGGACCCATGGGGTAACGAATACAACTACGTAATGCCGGGTGAGCATGGCGCAGTGGATATCTTTAGCTTGGGTGCTGATGGTCAGGATGGCGGTGAAGAGGTGAATACCGATATCGGTAACTGGAACATGCTGGACTACTAAGAGTAGATCGAGTCAGAGATGAATTAAATGAAGAAACGTGCAGCCGGTTTTACCTTAATCGAAATCTTACTGGTACTGGTGTTGCTTGCAACCAGTGCCGTCGCGGTGATTGTCACTCTGCCTGAAAGTAAGGAAGACAAAGTAAAGGAAGAGGCTGCACGTTTTCATCAATTGATTCAGCTATTGGGAGAAGATGCCCTGCTTAATGGCATTGATTATGGTATCCGGATTGACCGAAGTCGTTATCAGTTTCTTCAGCTAACCAGTCAGGATTGGCAACCTGTACAGGAGTCTCGTTTTTTTTCACTGAAGTGGAAATGGATGAAGAGATCAAGCTGAGAGTGGAAATCGGCGGGTATTCCTGGCAGGACAAGGATCGCTTGTTTAAGCCGGGTTCACTGTTTGATGAAGACTTGTTTGCTGAACAAACTGACAAAAAAAAGATAAAACCCCCGCAGGTGGTCGTGATGGCCAGCGGTGAATACACCCCCTTTAGTCTGGAATTTGAAATCGACGGGGAAAATCAGTTCTGGCGGGTTCAGGCTGACGAGCTGGGACAGCTATTCCTGCTTGCGCCGGGAGAAACAGTAAAAAAAACCAGACGGAAAGGAATACGCGATGAACAAGGGAAGTCGCGGGATGACCTTGCTTGAAGTGCTGGTAGCATTGGCGGTATTTGCCACAGCAGCCCTCAGCGTGATGAAGGCAGTTAGTCAGCACCTAAATACATTGGGTTATCTGGAAGAGAAAACCTTTGCTGCCATGGTCGCAGATAATGAACTGACGAAAATGCGCCTGTCAGGTCAGATCCCTAGCTCGGAGAAAAAGGGCAAATCGGAGCTGGCTGGCCGCGAGTGGTATTGGTCAATCAAAAGTACCAAGACTGCCGATGGTTTTCTGCGGGCATTGGATGTGACAGTTTCTACCGATCAGGCGAGAAAACAGTCGGTTGTGACGTTGAGAACTTATGTTGAAAATTAACCGACAGCGAATACCGGCTATGCCTAAGAACGCGCGACAGCGGGGCTTTACATTGCTGGAGGTACTGGTTGCCATTGCGGTGTTTGCGATGCTGAGCCTATCGGCTTATCAGGTGATGAATGGGGTCCTGCTTAGCGATCAGCAATCACAGGATCACAATGCCCGGTTGCAGGAAATCCAGCGCGCGATGGTGATGATGGATAATGACTTCCGTCAGGTTGTCGCCAGGAAAACGCGTAATCAGGGCGAGGCACCAACAGACAAGTTATTGCTTAGCGGTGAATACCAGCTCGACTCATCGAGCCAAGGCATAATATTTACCCGTACCGGCTGGCAAAACCCTCAGCAGATGTTTCCCCGGGGTGAAAATGTCCGGGTAGGTTACCGAATTATCGAAGATACTCTCGAACGGGTATGGTTTCGCTATCCCGATACTGTGGTTGGTAGTGAACCTCTGATCCGTCAGGTATTGGCCGACGTTACCAAGCTGTCTTTCCGTTTCTACAGTAACAAGAAATGGCAGGAGGCGTGGGGTGAGGCCGGCGCCTTGCCTGAAGGCATTATGGTGCAGATGACGCTGGAAGATTTTGGTGAGATAGAGCGAGTGTATATGCTACCCACCTCTGCACTGAGTGCGGATGATAAGGAGGGCAGCTAATGAAACAGCAAAAAGGGGTTGCTCTGATTGTTGTACTGATGCTGCTGGCATTGATGACCCTGATCGCAGCTCAGATGAGCGAGCGCTTGCAGCTCAATTTCTATCGGGTAGAAAACCAGGTACAGAACCAGCAGGCCTATTGGTATGCACTGGGAATGGAAGAACTGGGTAAGGTTGCTATTCAGCAGGGTATTGATGATAGCGATACGGTCAACCTGAGTCAGGCTTGGGCCACTCAGGGTCAGCGTTACCCGTTGGATGAGGGAGAGGCGATTGGTGATATTCTTGATCGTCAGGCATGCTTTAACCTCAACGCTTTGTCTGGGTTGCCACTTGAAGCAGACCGCACCAAAAAGCCATTCTTGGTTAGCTATCTGCAATCAATTTTGGAAGAAGCCGGTGTTGAAAGCTATGACGCCGAAGTGGTCGCGGACTCTAGCTGGGAGTATGTCGATCCGGCTGAGGCAATTAATTCATCTTTTGGGGCTGGAGACAGTACCTACGAAGGTTTTCAGCCTCCGTACTTACCGCCTACAGGCCTGATGGCCGATATTAGTGAATTTCGTGCGGTCAATGGTGTGAGCGCGCAGATCTACCGCAAGGTAAAGCCGTTGCTTTGTGCTATTCCGACAACAGATATGCTACTCAACGTGAATACGCTCTACGAGCATCAGGCGGCATTGTTGGTTGGAATGTTTGCGCCTGAGCTATCTTTGTCTGATGCCCAGACGCTGATAGCCGATCGTCCTTATGATGGCTGGCAAAACGTTGATGGTTTTATGGCTGAAGCCACCATTGCCCGGTTGGGCGCTGATGTGAAAAAAAACGGGCCAAAGAGCACTTGGCTGTGAGCAGCGATTATTTTCAGTTAGATACAGAAATTCTGGTCGATAGATCCAGAGTTAGATTAGTGGCCTTACTCAAACGTGATGGCCAAGAAAAGGTGACTGTGATACGTCGCCGTTATGGAGGAATCAGTGAGCGAATTTCTGACGATAAGGCTAAGTAGCCGGCCTGAACAGCCGATGCAATGGCTGGTCTGGTCGCCACAGCAGAAAGAAGTGATTGCATCTGGTCAGCTGGCTGATCTTTCCCAGTTAAACGAATTGACAGAATATGCTGCCCAGCGCGAGGTCTTTGCACTGATCCCGGCGGGAGATATGCTGTTGACTGACGTTGCGATCCCTACCGGAAGCGGGCGACAGCTAGCGTCTGTGCTGCCATACCTGCTGGAAGAAGAGCTGGCACAGGATGTCGACTCATTGCATGTCCATCTGCTTAAAAGAGAAAGTGATATAGCCCATGTTGCGGTGGTTGAACACCGGAAGATAAAGACATGGCTAGCGGCACTGAATAACGCTGGAATGGAAGTGAAGAAACTTCTGCCAGACTGCCTGTGCCTGCCTTTGTTCAGCGATAGCTACAGTGCCGCCGAGCTTGAAGGTCAATGGCTGATCCGCCAATCGGAAACGTTGGGGGTTGGTGCCGAAGTTTCGTGGCTGGATACCTGGTTGCTTGCTCAGACAATGCCGACAGCTGCCACCAAGGAAGCAGATGACGATAATGAGCCTTCAGCTGCTGCAGCGTCCGCTGTTGAGCCTGAGACAGAATCACTACAGCCGCTATTGATCCGCCATTATACGCCAGCGCCGCAGGGTGTATCGGGTAAGTGGCAGGCGGAAACGCCGGAGCTGGTAATGCAGTTGCTGGCACTTGGGGCTGAAGGCAGTAAGGTCAATTTACTTTCTGGGCCTTATAAGCAGCAACCCGCGTGGAGGAAGTACCTTAAGCCGTGGCGCAAAGTCGCGATAGCCGCTGGTTTGGTGTTAGTCGCTGTCATTGCAGAGCATGTGGTATCGGTTCAGCGAATGGAAGATCAGGCAGTTGCTACAAAGCAGAAAGTGAGCGTATTTTCCGTCAGGTACTGCCCCAGTATAAACGTATTCCGTCGCAGAGTTACCTTAAACGGCAGATGAACAGTGAGCTGGCTCGCTTGGGGGGGGGCCGACAGCGAACACGGGGTGTTGCGCTGGTTAGCTGAGATCAAGCCTGCCTTGAGCAAGGTCCCTCAGTTGAATGTCCAAAATTTGAAATATGATCAGAATCGCGCCGAGCTGCGTTTTCAGGCAAGCGCGGCAGAATTTCAGCACTTTGAACAATTGCGGACGCTATTGGCTGAAAAATTTGAGGTGCAACAAGGACAGCTTAATAAAGAAGGCAATCAGGTTATCGGGGCGGTGGTGTTAAGGAGAAAATCATGAATGCATGGTGGAAGGCCTTAAGTGCCCGTGAACAACGTTTGGTTTTAGGCGGTGGTGGTGCGTTAATCATCGCGGTGCTCTACTGGGGACTTTGGCAGCCGTTGGCCAACCGGGCTGAAATGGCCGAGCAACGGTTGCAGACAGAGCGTCAATTACTGAGCTGGGTCAGCACCAAAGCCGATGAGATCTCAACACTTCGAGGTCGGTCTGGCTCTACGGGGGCAGTCAGTAATAAAGGGTTGAATCAGGTGGTGAATGAAACTACACGTCGATTCCGAATTGAGTTAATTCGTATGCAACCGCGTAGTGAAGCTGTTCAAGTTTGGGTTAAGCCCCTGCCATTTAATACATTGGTTAACTGGCTGGCGTTTCTTAAGGATGAACATGGTATTGATACCCAGTTCCTGGATGTGTCAAAAGCCGACAGTGCCGGTATGGTGGAAGTGAGTCGTTTACAGCTGGGCCGAGGATAGCAGTGAAGTATAAGTTAGGATTAGGCGTCACATTTGGCGCAGTGTTTATTACTAGTCTGGTTGCTCATGTGCCTGCGAGCTGGGTCTGGCAGCAGGTGCCGCCCATTCGCGGGATGAGTATTTCAGGTTTTAGTGGTACGCCTTGGCAGGGTTCGGCAACACAAGTTCAGTGGCAGGGTAGAAATTACGGTCGTTTGCAGTGGGATATGAGTCCGCTGTCCCTGCTATCGGGTAAAGCGGTGTTCAATGTCCGCTTCGGTCAGGGGAGCGAGATGAATCTTAATGGCCGTGGGGTTGTAGGTTATAGCGCCAGCGGACCATTTGCTGAAAACTTGTTGGTATCCATGCCGGCCCAGCAGGTAATGAAGTTTGCTCAGGTTGCCCTTCCGGCAACGGTGGCAGGCAATTTAGAGCTGACGTTACGTGATTATCAGTATCAGGCACCTTATTGCTCGGTATTGAAAGGTTCATTGGCTTGGACGGCGGGCAATGTCAGTTCACCGTTAGGTGGGTTGAACCCCGGTCCGGTAATTGCAGATCTAAACTGCGAGCAGGGCAAGGTTACGGCGGATGTCGAGCAGTCATCGGCTGATGTGTCGAGTGAATGGCAGGCAGAGCTTGCAACTGATCAGCGTTATACCTTGAATGGTTGGTTTAAGCCGGGGGCAGAATTTCCACCGCAACTCGGCCAGCAGCTTAAGTGGCTGGGTAACCCGGATCCGAAGGGGCGTTACAAAATTAACTACAGTGGACGTCTTTAATAGTTGAGTAATTCACTCAACTTAACGCTTTCCCCAAAATTTACTTTATTTCACTTAGCTATTGCCCTTAAATAGCTACTACCCTGTGGCAGATGATCCGCTTGTATGAGTTTGGCTTCAGCCTTTGGGGGATCTGATGGTGATACAGGACAATGGCATGGCTGCGGACAAAAACAAACCTGAAATATTGACAACGAAAGTCGTAGCACAATCTCGGCTATTTAAGATTGAGTCGCTTGATTTGCGCTTTTCCAATGGTGTCGAGCGTACCTATGAGCGAATGAAGCCCAGCGGGCGTCATGCTGTACTGGTGGTTCCTGTGACTGCTGATGGCGATTTGTTGTTGATCCGAGAGTACTCTGCTGGGACTGAGCAGTATGAGCTGGGGTTTCCGAAGGGGTTAATCGATCCTGGTGAAGCGGCCGCAGAGGCTGCAAACCGGGAGCTTAAAGAAGAAATCGGCTTTGGTGCGCGTCAATTGGTACCGCTCAAAGAAGTGGTACTGGCACCGTCATATTTTTCTAGCCGTATGACCCTATTTTTGGCTCAGGATTTATACTCTGAACAGCTAGAAGGGGATGAACCCGAACCGCTGGAAGTTGTTCGCTGGCCTGTAAACCAGGCTGAAGAGCTACTGCATCACCTCGACTTTGCAGAAGCCCGCAGTATTACTGCCCTTTTTCTCGCATTAAAACAATTATCACAGTAGGAGCGAGTTATGGATTTATCGAACCTATTACCTTCAGTGATCGACATTGCCCGTGCGTCCGGGCAGGTGATCCTTGATATTTATCAGCGTGGTCAGTTTGAACAACAGATCAAAATAGATAATACCCGGTGACAAGTGCAGATCTGGCAGCACACAAACTGGTGGTTGAAAAACTAACGGAGCTGACGCCGGATATTCCCGTTCTTTCTGAAGAAGATGCGGTTATTTCACTGGCAGAACGTAGCCAGTGGCAGCGTTACTGGCTGGTGGACCCGTTGGATGGCACCCAGGAGTTCATCGCAGGCAGTGGTGACTTTGCAACGATCATTGCGTTGGTTGAAAACAACACACCGGTGATGGGTGTGGTTTATGCGCCGATATCCGGAGTGACGTATTACGCCTATCATGGCAAAGGGGCGTGGAAAGTCACGCCGGAAGGTGAAACAGTCCGTATTTCTACTCATAAGCATGAGCTGCCCACTCAGTCAATCGCTGTGGCGATCAGTCGTCGTCAGGACATCAGTGCGATTACCAACCGGCTTGATCCGTCGTTGAACTATGATTTAGTTCCATTAGGTTCAGCAGCGTTGAAATCCTGTCTGGTGGCTGAAGGTGCGGTGGATTGTTATTTACGCCTTGGACCTACGGGGGAGTGGGATACCGCCGCGACTCAATGCATTGTAGAGGAGGCTGGTGGGCGGATTCTTAATACCCATTTGACTCCGTTGTCCTACAATGAGCGAGATACGCTGGAAAATCCAAACTTTATTACGCTAGGGGATGAAACCTTACCGTGGTCAACCATCCTGACGCCCGATAATCGGTTAATGGAAGGAAAATAAAGAATAAAAAAAACGGAGCGTCGGCTCCGTTTTTTTTGTATGCGTGTTCAGGGATCAGAACAGTCGGTTCAGTCCGTTAAGGGCTGCGACCCGGAAAGCTTCTGCCATGGTTGGATAGTTAAAGGTGGTATTGACGAAATAGTCGATTGTGTTGCCTTCCCCTTTTTGTTCCATGATTGCTTGTCCGATATGGATGATCTCGGCAGCACGCTCGCCAAAGCAGTGGATCCCAAGGATCTCTTTGGTTTCGCGATGGAATAGAATTTTCAGGCTACCCACTTCGGTCCCGGCAATCTGCGCCCGGGCCAGATGTTTGAATTGCGACCGGCCTACCTCATAAGGTACTTTCTCTGCGGTAAGTTCTTGTTCGGTTTTTCCGACAGAACTGATCTCCGGAATGGTGTAAATTCCTGTTGGAATATGGTCTACCAGCTGCCCCTGTGCTTCCCCGTTTGAAATCGCCTGAGCGACAAAGCGTCCCTGATCATAGGCAGCGCTGGCTAGGCTTGGGTAGCCAATCACATCACCGACGGCATATACATGCTCAACCTCAGTACAGTAGTTCTGATTAACATTCAACTGGCCGCGTGAGTCTGGTGTCAGCCCGACTTTCTCGAGGTTAAGGCGATCGGTATTACCGGTTCGGCCGTTGGCATACAATAAGCAGTCGGCACGCATCTTCTTCCCGGATAGCAGGTGGAGGATCACCCCGTCTTCGGTTGCCTCTATTCGCTCGTAAGTTTCGCCGTTGCGGATCATCGCTCCGCTGTTCCAGAGGTGGTAGGACAGCGAATCAGAAATTTCATTGTCGAGAAACTCCAATAGCCGATCCCGGGTGTTGATTAAATCCACTTTGACGCCGAGGCCTCTGAAAATCGAGGCGTACTCGCTGCCAATGACACCGGCACCATAGATAATAATATGGCGGGGATCATGCTTGAGCTGAAGAATCGAATCGCTGTCGTACATACGGGAATGGCCAAAATCGACATCTGCAGGTTGATATGGGCGAGAGCCTGTCGCTATCACGAATTTATCGGCACTGTAATAATCATGACTGCCATCTGCTGTTTTGACTTTCACCGTGTGGCTATCGATAAAACTCGCTTCGCCAAAGATAATGGAGCACTGGTTGCGGTCATAAAATCCCTGGCGCATTCGGGTTTGCTTGTTGACGACAACTTGGGCATGGCCGAGGATTTGGCTGAAGGTGCTGTGCAGGGTGGAGTTATTTTTGCAGTAGAGCGGATTCTGGTTATATTCGATGATCCGGCTGACGGCATGACGTAATGCTTTCGAAGGGATCGTTCCCCAGTGAGTGCAGCCTCCACCAACACTGTCTTCCCGTTCAATGATGGCCACATTGAAGCCTGCCTTGGTGAGCCCCATGGCAGCCCCTTCGCCTCCGGGGCCACTGCCAATGATGATGGCATCAAAGTGCTGGGCATTCTTTTTTTTAGATAGGGTCATTGTTCAGGCCTTTCTTATCATCCGTGCAACATTGCTGTCGCTATAGTTTAACTTTTTCTTGAAGTAGGTAGAATCAACGGGTGGTGATAGATAGGTAATGATCACGTTGTTGAGGGTAAAATCCGTGAAAACGAGACGTGGCCTGTTCGTAAAGGTTAAGTCAGCCACTTTGTGAGCTAGTAGTTAAAAGTAACAATTACTGCTTTGATTCAGCTCTTATCAGGAATTACTATGTTCTGATTGCTGTGAAATTGCGATTCTCGCTGAAGTAGCAAGCAAAAACGCGTATAGTTGCAGAAAAAGCTTACAGAGAAACAACAGGTTCATGGGTATTAGGGCTCAGCAAAAAGAAAAAAAACCCGGCGCTCACTTATTGATGCTGCGTTTAACCAGATAAGTGCAGAACGTAGCTTTTCGAATCTTAGCTTACGCGAAGTGGCGCGAGAGGCAGGTATTGCACCAACCTCTTTCTATCGTCATTTTAAAGATATGGATGAACTCGGCCTTACAATGGTTGATGAAGGTGGTTTGATCCTTCGTCAGTTGATGCGTCAGGCTCGCCAGCGCATTGCCGAAGAAGGCAGTGTGATCCGTACCTCTGTAGAAACATTTATGGAATTTATTGAAAGCAGCCCGAATGTATTTAGGTTGCTTTTACGCGAGCGCTCAGGAACTTCCCCCGCGTTTCGTGCGGCTGTTGCCCGGGAAATTCAGCACTTTGTGGCTGAATTGACCGAGTATCTAGAAGCCAAAACTGGTGTTACCCATGACGAAGCCTTTACTCAGGCAGAAGCATCAGTAACGCTGGTATTCAGTTCAGGTGCCGATGCACTGGATCTGGATAGCCATGCTCGAGCTGAGCATGCTGAAAGACTAATCATGCAGTTACGAATGATTGCAAAAGGTGCCTATTGGTATCGTAAAGAGCGTGAGCGTCGTGAGCTCAGGCAGAAACTCTAACTTTATTTTGTTGGTGAAGGATATGAACAAGGAACAAGTAAAAGCTGAACGTAAAACATTGCTTCTGTCTTTGTTGGCAGGCCTGTGTGGTAATGCTACGTTAGCTGTATTCACTTCAAGCGCTGTGTCGTTTTCTGTTTTCCCTGTTGTTGCATTCGGTTTGGCAGTGTACTGCCTGTATCAGGAGTACCTGAGCAAGCCGATGTCTGAAGGTACCCCGGCGATCGCTTTTGCCTGCTTCTTGGCTGGTGCATTTGGGTATTCCGGCTTTATGCGCGCGCATACACCGGATATGGGCTCTAACTTCCTACCGCTGATTATCACTCTGGGCCTATTGTTCTGGGTGGTATACAAGCTGGGTGTGATGTCACCTAAATCGGAAGCGGCTGAAGCTTAAGGCTGATGCTCAATAAAAAAAAGGCGCTGAGGCGCCTTTTTTTTAATGTCTGCCGCTCGGTCCACGAGGCCTTGACGGCTAGAAGTTGTCCTTATTTTCGCTCAAGCAATACGCCAGCTTCCATATGATGGGTATATGGGAATTGGTCGAATAAGGCGAAACGGGTAACACGATGTGTTTCGGACAGAATAGCCAGGTTCTCTTTCAGCGTGTCAGGGTTGCATGAAATGTACATGATACGGTCATAGCCCTGTACCATTCGGCAAGTGCCTTCATCCATACCCGAACGTGGTGGATCGACGAATATAGTGTTGCAGTTGTAGCTCTGCAGGTCGATGTTTTGATCTTTCAGGCGGCGGAATTCACGCTTACCTTCCATTGCATCGGTAAAGTCTTCGGCAGACATACGAATGATCTGCACATTGTCGATATTGTTTACTGCAATATTGTACTGGGCGGAGTCTACTGATGGTTTGGCCAATTCAGTTGCCAATACGCGCTCAAAGTTTTTCGCCAGTGCCAGCGAGAAGTTTCCGTTACCGCAATACAGCTCCAGCAGATCACCTTCACTGTCCTGGGTGCAATCAACGGCCCACTCCAACATCTTTTGCGCCACTTCCCCATTAGGCTGGGTAAAGCTGTTCTCTACTTGCTTGTAGGTCAGGGTATGGTCGTTAACTTTCAGCTTTTCTATCACAAACTCTTGATCCAGAACGATCTTCTGTTTTCTGGCACGGCCAATGAAGTTAAGGTTGAAACCTTCATCATTCAGGCGCTGTTTCAACGCTTTGGCTTCTTTTTCCCATTCTTCGTCCAATTGACGGTGGTATAGCATGGATACCAGAATCTCACCGCTGAGGGTCGACAGGAAATCAACTTGGAACAGTTTATGACGCAGTGATTTGACTGGCTTAAGGGCATCAACCAGTAAGGCATAAGGTCATTGATCAGGCGGCTAGCCGCCGGGAATTGATCAACGCGGTACTTTTCACGGGTTTCCTGATTGAACATGACATAGTAAAGGTCTTCGCCTTCATGCCAAACACGAAACTCAGCACGCATGCGGTAATGCTCGGCAGGAGAGGCGAACACCTCAAGCTCAGGGGTTTCAAAATCTGCAAAGATATTTTGAATACGCTCTGCTTTTTCATCCAGCTGTGGTTGGTACTCAGCTGGATTAATTGCGGTGGATGCCATTTTGTGTGCCTCAAACTGCTCAAAATAAGAGCGCAGATTTTATTGTATTGCTGACCGATGTCCAGTGTTGTTGCCGATAAAAGTGTAGTGGGGAACGATTCGTCATATGCCATAACAAACAAAACTAGACAATCTTCAAAATGATAACTAGCATTCTTTTTGCGCTGGTTAGCCTAAATACAGGCCGGGAACACGGTGGGAGTCCGTGACTGACGCGCAGCGTGATAGAGAACGAAAGCACATGGACGTAAGTTCCGAACACTGCTTCTGCATGCTGTGCAATACAGTAATTGAAGTGGGAAGTTGTTGCCTTAGGTGGTTGTCCAACCATGCTCTTAAGTCCGAAGACCAACCAGTGTACTAAGCAGAACATCTGCTTCGTAATAAACGCGACTTAAGGTATCTATTAAAATGAAAAAAAACGCTTTTAGCAGTGGCGTTGGCCCCGCTGTGTCTTCAAAGTCAGGCTTTTGCTTCTGATACAAATCATCAAGAAGATGAGCTTGTAGTGATTAGCCGAAGCATTAAAGAACCATTGCATATAGCGGCAAATGTCAATGTCATTGATAGCTATGATATTGAAAAGAGTGGTGCAACCAATTTGACTGAACTGTTGCGTGGGCGCAGTGGTATTCAAGTTTCAGATAGTAATTCAGGCCCTGTTTTTGCCATGCGCGGATTTAGTGGCAGTCAGGCTGCGAACAATACCCTTATATTGGTGGACGGTCGTCGTCTCAATAATATTGATATTGCGGCTCCTAGCATTAGTGCTATCCCATTGAATCAAATTGAACGTGTTGAACTTCTTTCTGGAAGTGCAGGAGTACTTTATGGCGATCAAGCGTAGGTGGTGTGATTAATATTGTGACTAAGGCGCCGGATAGTACTGGCGGTAATATTCGACTTTCCGGTGGTAGCTTCAATACCTATGAAGGGCAAGGTGATGTCTCTGGCTCCTTGGCTGATGATTGGCGCTACTATTTGGTCGGTAGTTATAACCAAGGGGATAATTATCGAGACCACAATGCTAATGAAACTGGCTCAATTCTAGGGAGAGTTCAGTATCAGACAGAGAAGAACCAATTCTTTGTCGAAACCAGTTACTACGACAATCGTCGAGAGCTTGCTGGTTCGTTGACACTGGATCAAATTAATGAAAATCCGCGCCAGGCCAATTCATCGAATAGCAAAGACTTCAACCATGAGAAGACCACTGCGGCTCGTGCTGGTTATCAGCATCAACTGACTGAAGATTGGTCTTTAGGAGCTGACCTTAACTATTCAGATACGGATGTTGAGACTGTTTCATGGGGCTCGCCGGGTAAGAATGAGCGTTCTTTGCTGGAGTTTACCCCAAAAGCAGTTGCTAATATTACGACTGACAAAGGCGAGCTTAATATTGTTACAGGCCTAGATTTGAGCCGTGGTGAGTCAGAATTTAGTTCGGGTCGCAGTAATGAACAAAATGTTACTAGTATCTATGTGCAGGCAAATATCCCTCAGACTCAGAAATTAAGTTATGTCATTGGTGGTCGTTATGCAGAAGCGAAAGACGACCTTACCGATAAATCTGTTTATCCCAATGGTGTCAAGTTAGATCAGGATGCACATGCATTTGAACTTGGTCTTAATTATCGCCCATCATTTGAGCATAGAGTCTATCTTCGGGCTGATGATAATTTCCGTTTTGCAAAAGTAGATGAACAAGCCTACACCTCTCCGGGTGTTGTTGGGTTAAAACCGCAAACCGGTCGCTCCTACGAAGCCGGTTGGGATTGGAACCCGGATTCTCATTCTTTACGTTTAAGTTTATACCGCCTAGATCTTGAAGATGAAATTGTCTTCGACCCAAGTGCTGAAAAGCCTGTTGGAGGTGCTTTTAACGGCGCGAATCTTAATGCAGATGCTTCACGTCGATATGGGGCGAATTTGGCTTGGGACTGGTTACTGAACGATATGTTTCAGTTTGGGTTGGAATACAGCTATATAGATGCTGAGTTTACTGAAGGGGCCAATAATGGGAAATCCCTTTCCTGGGTTGCAGAGCATTCAGGTCGAGGGTATCTAAGTGTCGATATAACCAGTAATTGGCAGCTGTTCACAGAAGCTGTTTATACTGGAGAGCGCTTCCTCGAAGGGGATAACGCAAATGTAGATCCAAAGCTAGACGACTACATATTAGGTAACTTGGCTTTGAATTATAGTCGCGATGTTTGGTTGGCGAGTTTGCGGGTCGATAACCTGTTCGATGAACAGTATGTTAGTTCTGGCTTCTATAGTGAATTTGGAAATGGATATTATTCAGGGACAGGGCGAGCGGTGCGCCTGACGGCAAGCTATAGCTTCTAACTTGAATAACCTCTAACTGAGGACGCTAGA
>LLEN01000050.1_pt1 | contig 25182 bp, 32 predicted proteins | sample 595881 | NCBI WGS metagenome assembly LLEN01 (sample SAMN02919314, study PRJNA255460) | bioreactor metagenome | biome: chemostat; feature: culture 2012_10.3; material: sediment; isolation source: day86 10degC chemostat 2012 inoculated with Wadden Sea sediment taken from... | place: Germany: Bremen ...
AACGCGGCCAATCAAGCAAACAAGCCAATTATCGGCGCTTCAACAACGTATATCGAGAATGGCGCACTGGCGGCATTGGGCTTTGATTACTACCAGGTAGGTGTTCAGACTGCTGACTATGTCGATGCTCTGCTAAAAGGTAAAAAAAAGTGGCCGATCTTCCGGTAAAAGTGGCAAAAGGTTCCGATTTAGCCTGAACCAGAAAGCAGCTAACAAACTGGGAATCACCTTCCCACCGTCTGTGCTTGATCGCGCAACATCAGTCGCGAAGTAAGACATAGGCTTAAGAGTCGAGTTGAGAGTGACGAATCTTCGTGGCTCTTGTATCTAGGGCTTTCTAGGAGCTCGTCTCTTAAATCGCATGTCTGATTTATTATCAAAGACAAGGAGTGTTTTAGATGTCTTTCTTTGCCTTTCTGGGAACACTGGAAATTGGTCTGGTCTATGGTCTGGTTGCACTAGGGGTATACCTCACTTTTCGGGTATTGGATTTCCCGGATCTCACCGTCGACGGTAGTTTCCCGATGGGAGCAGCCGTTGCCGCCACGGCCATTGTTGCAGGTATTAATCCTTGGGTAGCCACCTTGCTGGCTATCTTTGCCGGTAGCCTCTGTGGCCTAGTGACCGCATTTTTGGCAATCCGCTGCGGTATTCTCCACCTGCTCGCCAGCATCCTGACAATGATTGCCGCCTTCTCTATCAATATTCGTATTATGGGGCGACCAAATCTGGCCTTGCTGGGTGAAGATACTATCTTGACTCCTTTTGAACTGCTGGCAATGGATGCCGGCATTGATTCAGGGATCGTCCGTCTAGGCATCGTACTGCTGCTCGTTATTTTCAGTGGCTGGCTCATCACGCGCCTACTCGCCAGTGACTTCGGACTCGGACTACGGGCAACCGGTGTAAATAGCAGGATGGTGAGCGCCCAGGGCGGAAATACTGCGCTGTATACCTATTTCGGACTGGCACTCTCAAATGGGCTGGTAGGTTTTTCCGGTGCACTGTTTGCCCAAACCAATAGTTTTGCCGATGTTACCTCGGGAGTCGGTACCATTGTGGTGGGTCTGGCTGCCGTGATCCTTGGCCAGACCCTGATCCCAGGGCGAAGAATCTGGGTCGCTGTGGTTGCCGTCATCCTCGGCTCGGTACTGTACCGTCTGGCTGTTGCCTTTGCGCTAAGCAGCGGAATGTTCGGCATGCAGGCCTCGGATCTTAACTTGATCACCGCGCTATTGGTTGCCGCCGCACTGATTGCACCTAAGATGAAAACCACCATTCAGCGCAAGAAAAAAAACAAGCTATCGCAGCAAAGAAGTTAGCCTGAGCCGTTCAGAGGGTAAAATAAAAGATGATTGAATTAAATGACATCCGCGTTACCTTCAATGAAGGCACAATTTTGGAAAACCAGGCCCTTCGCGGCGTTTCGCTTGCGGTACCGGAAAAACAGTTTGTCACCGTGATAGGATCCAACGGTGCGGGCAAGTCTACCTTGCTGGGTGCCGTCAGCGGTGAAACACCGATGGTGGGAGGCCAGGTGCTGATTGATGATATCGATGTAACCCATAAATCGGTACATGAACGCGCGCAATATGCAGCCCGAGTATTTCAGGATCCACTTGCTGGTACCTGCGCCTCGTTGACTATCGAAGAGAACATGGCCCTCGCTTACAAACGCGGTAGCAGACGAAACTGGAAACTGGCTCTGTCGTCGCAACGACGCAAACTATTTCAGGAACGTATCTGTATTCTTGGCCTCGGCCTGGAAGACCGCCTCAGTGATAACATCGGCCTGCTCTCCGGGGGCCAACGTCAGGCGGTCAGCCTGGTCATGGCATCGCTGGCCGACAGTAAGCTATTATTGCTCGATGAGCACACTGCTGCCTTGATCCGCGCATGGCTGCCTTTGTATTGGCTCTGACCAAGAAGGTGGTCGAAGAGTTTGATCTCACGGTTATGATGGTCACCCACTCGATGAAAGATGCCCTCGCCTACGGCGACCGTACTGTAATGCTGCACCAAGGCGAAATTGTCCTTGATGTCCAGGGGCAGGAAAGAAAGCAAATGGATGTCAAACAACTACTTGAGATGTTCAGCAAAGTACGCGGTGAAGAACTGGCAGATGATAGCCTTTTATTAAATTAGTGAGTTTCTAGGAACGAGAAACGAGAAAAAGCGCCGCAGGTTATATCTGCGGCGCTTTTTTTTAAATAAGTCCCTCCCCCCTTTCAAGAGTTAGGCAGGAAGGGGGTTAGCGACAGTCTCAAGCTATACAAAATGCTAGAAGTATCGCTTAACCCCACCCTAACCCTCCCCTTAATAAGGGAGGGAACTAAAGTCATGCAGTCTATTGGCACTTAATACATGCCCCTCCCCCTCTTCAAGGGGGGCTGGGAGGAGGTTAGCTAAAACCATCGCTCCAGCGATGTCTTGTCCAGCTGCTTGAAAGCCCGGTTCAGCACCTGCGCCAGCTCAAGGTAGCGCGGCCTAGGCTTGATCGGCTGTAGCGCATAGCCTTCGCTGGTGATCTTGTCATGGATCTCGCGATACCAGCTCGCCAGAGAAGGCGGCAGATCCGTACGACTGCGTTTTCCCAGCCACCATAGTCCCTGCAACGGCATGCTCAGAGCAAAGAAACCGACGGCGATAGCTTGGGGCAAAGCATCATAATTGTTAAACGCCATCTGGCTCAGTACGCTCATCACTGCTACAGCAGGCATGACTCGGGTCGCAAACTTCGTCGCCTTAATGTAGCGAGGCTCCGGGAACATCATTGCCAGCTCTTTCCTCATCGGCCAGGTAGCCATGTACTGCTGACCATTTTTGAAAGACTGCCAGATCGATTTCTTTTGACTCATAATGCACCAAACTTCAAAAAAAACAGTAAAAAAAATCAAATTCAGCAATAATAAACTTGATTCAAATTAAATTTTTCTAAAAATCTTTTTGTTATATTGCATAACAATCGCTATCCTAAGCGCGCCTAAAGTAATTGTTGCCTGTAATCATCGTTCTGGCAACCTAAGGCAACTTCCAAGGATGGCCCAGGATTGTGGGTTTCTCAATTCTCTATTATATACGGACATAACACGAATTTGACCCAGGTTGGATCGGCATATTCAAAAGTCGTCTATCCTATGGGTAATTTTTCATCAGTTGAATATCAACTTTCAGACAGATTATAGGTAGTCACTCTCATGTCTAAGCTGGTTTTAGTTCTTAACTGCGGTAGTTCTTCTCTTAAGTTCGCTGTTGTTGACGCGGTATCAGGTGAAGAACACCTGACAGGTCTTGCAGAATGTCTGCACCTTCCAGAAGCACGTATCAAGTGGAAACTTGACGGTAAGCACGAAGCACAACTAGGTAATGGCGCTGCACACGAAGAAGCGCTAGCGTTCATGGTTGACACTATTCTTGCTTCTAAGCCAGAACTAGCTGAAAACCTAGCGGCTATCGGTCACCGTGTTGTTCACGGTGGTGAGCAGTTCACTAAATCTGCACTAATTGACGATGCTGTTCTTAAAGGTATCGAAGACGCTGCGACTTTCGCTCCTCTTCACAACCCAGCTCACATCATCGGTATTAAAGCAGCTCAGCATTCTTTCCCTGCTCTGAAAAATGTTGCTGTGTTCGATACTGCGTTCCACACAACAATTCCAGAAGAAGCGTACCTATACGCACTTCCGTACAACCTATACAAAGATCACGGTATCCGTCGTTACGGCGCACACGGTACTTCTCACCTGTTCATCACACGTGAAACAGCTGAGCGTCTAGGCAAATCTAAAGATGAACTAAACATCATCAACTGCCACCTAGGTAACGGTGCTTCTGTTTGTGCAATCAAGAACGGTAAGTCTGTAGATACATCTATGGGCCTGACTCCTCTTGAAGGTCTTGTAATGGGTACGCGTTGTGGTGACCTTGATCCTGCAGTTATGTTCCACCTACACGACAAGCTAGGCATGAGCGTTGATGAAATCAACACTATGTTCACTAAAGAGTCTGGCCTACTAGGTCTGACAGGTGTAACTTCTGACTGCCGTTTCGTTGAAGAAAACTACGGCGAGAAAGAAGAAGCAACACGTGCAATGGACGTGTTCTGCCACCGCCTTGCTAAGTATGTAGCTAGCTACACTGCAACGCTGGAAGGTCGTCTGGACGCTATCGTATTCACTGGTGGTATCGGTGAAAACTCTGCACCAATCCGTGAGATGGTTCTTAACCGCCTTGCAATTCTAGGTGTTGAAGTTGATGGTGAAGCTAACCTTAAAGCTCGCTTCGGTAAAGAAGGTGTGATCACTTCTGAAAACAGCCGTGTTCCAGCAATGGTTGTTTCAACTAACGAAGAACTAGTAATCGCAGAAGATACAGCTCGTCTGACTGAAATCTAATCTACGATACTCTGCTGTGCCCTTGAGCACAGCAAATAATGGCTGGCTTAGGCCGGCCATTTTTTTTCATGGCTTTATCGAATATCACGGTAGCTATGACCTTTTTTTTGTGGTGCTGCTCAATAACGATTAACAAATCATTATTGAACAGCACGTATTGTTCAATAGTTGAGGAATCCATAGTGTCCCGTACTATTATGCTTATTCCGGTTGGTGCCGGAGTTGGTCTTACGAGCGTTAGCCTTGGTGTGCTACGCGCAATGGAACGCAAAGGTGTTCGCGTTTCTTTCTTCAAGCCTATCGCTCAGCCACGTCACGGCGGCGATCAGCCAGATCTGACAACCAACATCATCACTGCTAACAGTGACATGAAAGTTGCAGCACCTTTCTCAATGGCGCGAGCAGAAGAACTTATCCGTAATGATAAGAGCGATGTACTGCTAGAAGATATCGTTGCACGTTTCAAAGAAGCAACCGCTAACGCGGAAGTGGCGCTAATCGAAGGTCTAGTACCAACTCGCAAGCACCCGTTTGCAAACCAGATCAACTATGAGATCGCAAAAACACTGGATGCGGAAATCGTATTCGTTGTTGCACCAGGTACAGACAACCCGGCTCTGCTTAAAGAACGTATCGAAGTAGCATGCTCTAACTTCGGCGGTATCAAAAACAAGCAAATCTCTGGCGTTATCGTTAACAAACTGAACGCACCAGTTGATGCTGAAGGCCGTACTCGTCCGGATCTATCTGAAATCTTCGATGATGCTGAAGCGACTGTTCCTTCTCACGTGGAAGTAATGCAGGTATTCAACTCAAGCCCAATCCGTGTACTAGGCTGTGCACCTTGGAGCTCTGAGCTAATCGCAACTCGTTCAACGGATATCGCAAAACACCTGAACGCAGAAATCATCAACGAAGGTGATATTGATACTCGTCGTATCAAGAGCATTACGTTCTGCGCGCGTTCTATCCCGCACATGGTTGAGCACTTCCGTCCAGGCTCTCTGCTAGTAACATCAGCAGACCGTCCAGACGTTATTGTTGCAGCATGTCTTGCTGCAATGAACGGTGTTGAAATCGGTGCCCTACTGCTAACAGGTGGCTACGAGCTACCTAAACCAGTAATGGATCTTTGCCAGCGTGCATTCGAAACAGGCCTGCCTGTTATGACTGCACAGGGCAACACATGGCAGACTTCTCTGAACCTACAGAGCTTCAGCCTGGAAGTTCCTGCTGATGATAAAGAGCGTGTTGAGCTGGTTAACGAATACATGGCTAGCCACGTTGACGGCCAGTGGATTGAGTCTCTAACTGAAGGTTCAACCAAAGAGCGTCGCCTAAGCCCACCAGCATTCCGTTACGAGCTAACTGAACTTGCACGTAAGGCAGCTAAGCGCGTAGTTCTTCCTGAAGGTGATGAACCACGTACCGTTAAAGCTGCGGCTATCTGTGCAGAGCGCGGCATCGCTGAATGTGTGCTTCTTGGTAACCCAGAAGAAATCAAGCGTGTTGCTGAGCAGCAAGGCGTTGTTCTTGGTTCTGGCGTAACTATCATCGATTCTGCAGCTGTACGTGAAAACTACGTTGCTCGTCTCGTTGAGCTACGTGGCGCGAAGGGCATGACTGATGTTGTTGCTCGTGAAAAACTTCAAGATTCTGTTTTCCTTGGCACAATGATGCTAGAAAACGATGAAGTTGACGGCCTGGTTTCTGGTGCTGTTCACACAACGGCGAACACTATCGTTCCTCCGTTCCAAATCATCAAAACAGCACCTGATGCATCTATCGTATCTTCAGTATTCTTCATGCTATTGCCTGATCAAGTACTGGTATACGGTGACTGTGCAATCAACCCAGATCCAAACGCTGAGCAGCTAGCAGAAATTGCTATCCAGTCAGCTGACTCTGCTAAAGCATTCGGTATCGAACCACGTGTTGCTATGATCTCTTACTCTACCGGTACATCTGGTAAAGGTGCAGACGTAGACAAAGTACGTGAAGCAACTCGCATTGCTCAAGAGAAGCGTCCTGATCTCGTAATTGACGGTCCTCTTCAGTACGATGCTGCAATCATGGAAAACGTTGCTGCTTCTAAAGCACCTGACTCGCCTGTAGCGGGTAAAGCAACTGTATTCGTATTCCCAGATCTAAACACGGGTAACACTACTTACAAAGCGGTACAGCGTTCAGCAGATCTTGTATCTATCGGTCCAATGCTTCAGGGCATGCGTAAGCCGGTTAACGACCTTTCTCGTGGCGCACTGGTAGACGATATCGTATACACAGTTGCACTAACTGCGATTCAGGCGAAACAAGCTGAAGAAGCTAAAGCTTAATCGTTATTAACGACTAAGAAATAGTTTGAACGCCTCCGCCATGCGGGGGCGTTTTTTTTATGTACAAATAATAAAAAAAAGCCGTTGCGGTCACCGCAACGGCCAACATCAGAGTTAAATCAAATAACACTGAATCGATAGTTGTATACGTTGAACTCTTAGCGACTTACTTACCGCGCAGATAAATAATCCAGTACCCCATCCCGACGAATACACCGCCGCCGATAATATTGCCAATAGTCACGGGAATAAGGTTATTAACGATAAAATTGCTCATCGTCAAATCAGCGAAATCAGCCGGATTCATCCCGCTCATCTGCCAGAATTCAGGTGACGCCAGGTTTTTGATACCAATCGCCATCGGTACCTGAAACATATTGGCGATACAGTGTTCGAAACCGGCCGACACAAACATTGCGACAGGCAATATCATCACGATAATTTTATCCGTCAGGGTACGTCCACTGAAAGTCATCCATACTGCAACACACACCAAGACATTACACATTACTCCCAATGCCACCGCCTGGAAGAAACCATGGTGAAGCTTGTGCTGGGCAATTTGCATCGTATTGATCCCCAGCGCACCATCTGCAGACAGGTACTGCTTGCTGACCAACATAATCCCCACCAACAGCAAGGCACCGATGAGGTTACCGATATACACCACGCCCCAGTTCATGCACAAACTTTTCCAGCTAATTTTACCGCTGGCTCGGGCAACCAAAGTTAGCACAGAGCTGGTAAATAACTCACCACCGGTGATCACAACCAGAATCAAGCCTAGGCTGAATGCCAGACCACCGACAAAACGGGCCATGCCCCATGCCATGTCACCCGTGCCGGTAGTAACTGTAGTATAAAATACAAAGGCAATTCCAATATGCATACCAGCTGTAATGGCCAGCAAAAGCGACTTCACTGGATCTTTTGTAGCCTTGCCAACACCAACCTCTGCAGCCTTCTCGGCCATCTGCGGCGGTAAAAGAGAATCAAAATGACCCTGACTCATAATCTTGCACCTGTACATACTGAAACACATAAAAAAAACGATGCCGGATAGTGAACCTAATTAAGGTGAAATACAAGACTCGACACCAATAAATACTCGATAAAAACGAGCGTATAGCTCGAATATTCCGAATCAACATATTTGGTAAACATCACTCAACATTTCAGTAATCCAATTATCCAATTCCGTCAAACAAGCCCTCACAACAGCACCGAAACAACACACTTCAACGCCTAATACCAATCTGAATAAGTAGTTGATAAGATGCAAGGCACTGCTGGTAAACGGAATCACCTACAATACATGGATATATTGAATACCTTCGGGCTGTTTCTCGGCTCTTTATTTTCCAATACGCTGGCTTCCCTCTCGGGAGGCGGTGCCGGCCTGATCCAGTTTCCGCTGCTTATTTTTCTGGGCCTGCCGTTTGGCATTGCGCTCGCAACCCACAAAGTGGCTAGCGTAGCCCTCGGGGTGGGCGCGGCTATCAAGCATATTCGTGCCGGAAGCCTGAACTGGACACTGACCCTGTATGTCATAGTGGCAGGTATGTTAGGTGTCATTCTGGGAGCAAACGTTATTTTATTTGTTCCGGGGAGAACCGCTGAAGCGCTGCTCGGCTTGCTGATATTGGGACTCGGACTCTATTCGCTCACCAAGACAGAGCTTGGCCAGCTCGATCAGCCTCGTAATCGTCACTGGCAAGGTATGATTATTGGCAGCGTGGGGCTGGTCCTGATAGGAATATTAAACGGCTCGCTCACCGCTGGAACAGGATTGTTCGTGACCTTGTTTCTGATCCGCTGGTTTGGCTTTGACTACAAACAGGCCGTTGCCCTTACCTTAGTGAGTGTCGGCCTGTTCTGGAACGGTATTGGCGCTGCCACCATGTATTTGGCCGGAGCCGAGATTTACTGGCCTTGGATCCCGGTGTTGTTACTCGGCTCCTTACTTGGCGGCTACCTGGGTGCCCACCTCGCAACCCAAAAAAAAGCAATACCCTGATCAAACGCTGCTTTGAGGTATTAACCTTTGTTATTGGCTTCAAACTGCTCATTGGGTTCTAGAGTGCATTATTCGGTCAGGTAGAATTCAATTCGAGTGACAACTCGAACATCTTTTTCTATTTTATACCTGTCGCCATACTCTTCGCCAACATCCGTAATCGAGAAGTTACCCTGCCGAGCAGAGCGGATCCCGCCCACTGCCACTCCTGCGTTTGCAGCAAACTCATTAGCAGCAATGCGCGCATTCGTTGTCGCCGCCTTAAGCATCTCAGGCTTGATATCGTTTAGCTTCGTAAAGCGGTAGGTAGGCGAATAATTGTTAATATCGTATCCCTTGGCCACCAGCTTATTCACTTCGCCTCGTACCTTGGCGACATCACGCACTTTTATCGTTTCAAGGCTAATCGTCCCCTCAAGCTCATGATCCTGATCGACCACCGCCTGGTTTTCGTCTCGATATTCGTAATATTTATACTCAATCAACCCGATTTCAATTTCATCATCGGTAAAGCCATTGGCGTTAAGAATAGCGATGATCTCTTGCTGTTGTTGCTCTGCCCGTTGATAGAGCGCCGGAATATCTTGCTTGCGTTTAGACCGATTGGAGAAGCTCAGCTGCCAATTGGCAATATCTGATTCAACCCGCTGCTCGGCCAGACCTTTCACCTCGGCAATATTCATCGCAACTTTGGCATTAAACATCGTCTGACCAATAAAATAGCCGCAACTTCCCAGCCCAAATGCAACCAGTACCCCACCGAGTAGGATACTCAGTAAATTATTCTTCATTCTTAACTCCCAGTTCCCAAAATATACGATCCAGTGTTACAGGCAGGGAAGTGATGTTCTAGGTATAGAATGTGAGCGTTGTGTCAGGCCCTACAATTATTTGAACCACATCAAACAGATATAAAAAAAAGCGTGCAAATTGCACGCTCTTATTTAGCTCAAATGCGCTACTCGGCTATTCCCCTAGACAAGCAGAACAAATGACGTCGCCATTAAAGCTGATCACTTTCAGTGTATTGTCTTCAAGCAAGCCATAACTCGCCTGATGATCACCGCGAGGTATCGTAATAGACCCCGGATTAAACAAGTACAGCTCACCTTTCTGATCGGCAACGGGTAGGTGGGTATGACCGGAAACAATCACATCACCAGCGCGCAGGCGCGGATGCTTGTCTTCGTTATACAAATGACCATGGGTCAGAAACAGACGACGGCCATTGGCAAGGAGTACCAGGTTATAGTCGGCCATCATCGGAAACTCGAGCAGCATCTGATCGACATCACTATCACAGTTACCACGAACAGCAGTAATACAATCGGCATATTGGTTCAGTTGCTTGGCAACCTCAATCGGCGCATACCCCGCAGGCAGGGCATTTCTCGGGCCGTGATTGAGCACATCGCCAAGCAGGATCAAATGCTCGGCACCGCTTTGCTCAAACGCTGCCAGCATAATTTCGGTACTCTTGGCACAACCATGAATATCAGATGCAAAAAAAACAGTTTCATAAGATGATTACAAACCAGAACTAACTAGAACAGAATGCCGAGATACTACACCGAACGATTCAACTTTTCTAATTGCAGTTGGCCTCCTGGCGATCCACCTCCGACTGCCTGCTAGTCATCCCGCAACATACCGTTCAACACGATATTGTTATAGCTCACCATACCGAGTACTTCCCCGTTTTCAATCACCGGTGCCCGGCTAATACCAAAACGCTCAAACAAGCGGGCACAGTAACGAACGTCCATGGTTGCACTGACCGACATCGCAGGTTTTGTCATGATCTCGTACACATTCGTTCGCTGCGGCGAGCGATCAATCGCCAGTACTTTTTTTTGGCAATATCATTCATCAACACAATGCCGTATTCATCATCGTCATTGCGCTTGTTGACAATAAGCGCTTTTACCTGACGCTGTTTCGCAATCTCTATTGCCTCTGCGACAGTGATTAAGCCCTCAACGATAGCGTAGTTATTCATCATCACATCTCTCACTCTGACCACTTTTTCAGCGCTCATAGCTTGTCCTCCACAACCTTGGTCAACGTCTCTACCTGGTGAGCGACTCCAATTGCATCCTCAATATCGAGCTGAACAGCAATCCCCTGTCCGGGACCGGAGTCAAACTCACCGACTTTCTCTATGGTCTCGAGAATCGATCGCGCCAGGTGCTCTTCCACAACGAATAACAACACATCACGCTGCACTTCCAGGCTCAGCCCAAAAAAAATGTTTTCTTTTTGTGCAGCCCTTCCCCGCGAGCATTATTGATAACGGTCGCGCCAGTCGCCCCGGCCTCACGAGCCGCATCCAGTACCGCATCCGTTTTAGTATCTTCCACAAAAGCAACTAACAACTTAAATCGCATTAGTCTAACTCCTTACGGCCTTTCCATACCGACAGTTGGGCATAGCCCATTACGGTGATCATCGGAAATAAGCTGGCAAATGCTATCAAACCAAATCCATCCAACATCGGGTTGCGCCCGGGTACGGTAGATGCCAACCCCAATCCAAGCGCAGTGACAATCGGTACCGTCACCGTTGACGTTGTCACCCCTCCCGAATCATAAGCAAGCGGGACGATTGTCTTGGGGGCAAAATAGGTTTGGACAACCACCACGATATAGCCAGCCAAAATGTAATAGTGCAACGGATCACCGGCCACAATTCGGTAACTGCCAAGTGCGATGCCGAACGAAACCCCCAGAGCAACAGAGATCCGCAACCCGTTAACCTTAATCGTACCACCCGAAACCTGATTGGCCTTAATGGCCACCGCAATTAGAGACGGCTCTGCCACCGTGGTACTAAACCCTATAGCAGCAGAAAATAAATACACCCAATAATATTCCTCCCATGGAACTTGGCTGGTATGGCTTCACCACTCTCAAACAAGAAGTCTAACGCGGTAAGCTGAGCAGCCATAGACTCACCCAAAGGAAAAAGGGCCAGTTCCAGTCCCATCAGAAAAAGTGATAAACCAAGCACCACATAGACAAAACCCAGTACAACCTTGTCCCAGTTTGCAACCGGGCGCCTAAGCACCGCCAGTTGAAAACCAAATATAATGATCACAATCGGCAGCACATCACGTACTGTCGAGCCCAGAGTATCGAAGAAATGAGATAAAACTGATGATAGATCGATCATACAACCTTCGCTTAATGCACCAGCATGCCGTAGCCCATAACAAAAATCATCGGCGTCAAAGACGCAAAGGCGATTAAACCAAAGCCGTCAACCATCGGATTTCGCCCTTTAATTGATGAAGCCAGCCCGACACCGAGGGCGGTTACCAAGGGAACGGTGATCGTTGACGTCGTCACTCCGCCAGAGTCATAGGCAATACCCACAATACTCGGAGGCGCAAACCAGGTCATAATCATCACCAGTAAATAACCACTGATGATCATCCAGTGAATAGGCCACCCTTTCAGAATTCGGATCACCCCCAGCATAATGGCGATCCCGACAGAAAGTGCGACGGTTAAGCGCAATCCGTTAGCATACTGCTCTAGCATTTCTTCATCGGGTGAGATTAATCCCCCTTCTGCAGCAACCTCAGCAGCCTCAGCCGCTACCGCGGTCAAAGCAGGCTCGGCAATGGTAGTGCCGAACCCCAAACAAAAAGCAAAGATCAGCAGCCATACAACACTGCCCTTACTGGCAAACGACCGTGCCATTGACTCCCCGATTGGAAACAAGCCCATTTCCAACCCGAAAATGAAAAAAAAGTCAGCCCTATGACCACCAGTAACAGGCCAAGCAAAATTGCCCCCCAGTCAGGTAAAGGCTGTTGCAATACCACCAACTGAAAAAAAAGCTAATGACAATAATGATCGGCAGCAAATCACGCAGACTAGACAGCATTGCTTTGAACATTGCCAGTATCGATGTCATGTCGCCTCCTGCGCCACTTTCCTTGTTACTATTACATTAATAGTCATTTACATTTAGAAACATACTTTATTCTGCAAGTCGAGAAGCTAGGCACATTATTGAATATTACCGATAAAAAAAACCTTGCAATTGTCGTGGGTACGAATGGTTGTGTAAACTCAGGCAGCCTCTTCTGCCAACAAACCTCAACTATTTGATTGAAGTACTATTCTCCTGATCGTTTATACTAGTATTACGTTGATGTTTTTCAGCAAGGTCGTGTTTTGCTCTGATTTATCGGTATAGGACAATGGATGGAATGAATATATTAGTTACTGGTGGCACTGGATTTATCGGGAAAGCACTCCTTCCGCATTTTAATCATGAACATTTAATCGTACTCAGTCGAAATCCCAGTCGTGCCTACCAGCAGCTAGGACACCATATCAAAGTCATCACCTGTCTGGATGAACTGCCTGACTTTAATGACATTGATATCATCATCAACTTGGCGGGCGAGCCAATCGTCAACAAGCGCTGGAGTGACAAGCAAAAAGAAGTGATCTGCCAGAGTCGCTGGGAGATCACTCGTAAGCTGGTGGAGAAAATCAAAGCCAGTACGAACCCGCCCCACACGTTTATCAGTGGTTCGGCCGTCGGCATCTACGGGGATCAAAAATCAGCAAGCTTTGATGAAAGCCTGGAAGTGAAAAAAAAGCTGATTTTGCTCATCTCGTTTGCAGGAAGTGGGAAGAGGAAGCACTTGCCGCCCAGTCGGAACGTACTCGTGTCTGCCTGCTCAGAACAGGAATTGTATTGGCCAAGCAAGGTGGTGCGTTGGCACGTATGCTGCCTGCGTATCAGCTAGGGTTAGGAGGGCCTATCGGCAATGGTGAGCAATATTTCCCCTGGATCCATATGCAAGATATAGTGAAAGGAATCCTGTTCTTGCTCAAGCACCCCGAAGCCAGCGGTGCCTATAACTTCACCGCGCCCAACCCGGTTACCAATAAAGAGTTTAGCCAGACGCTAGCCCGTGTGCTGCACCGTCCCCATATTCTTAAAACTCCGGCATGGCTGATCAAAATGGGATTGGGAGAATCCTCGACCCTATTGCTCGACAGCAGCGTGCGTTGCCAGCCCGCCTGCAAGAGCAGGGATTTCATTTTAGCTTTCCCAAGTTAGAGCATGCATTGGAAGAGACTCTGGGATAAAATATAGGGTAAAAAAAAGAATAACAAAAAAAGGAAGAACCTAGATTATCAACCTTGGCTCTCCTTCCTTCTTTTACCCTTTCAACGGCATGAGCAGCCGCTTGATCATCGAGCGGATAATTACCACTACCAGTGCTAGCGATAGAACGGGCAGAACAACCCAAAGCCACGGGTGTCCTTGCACCGGAAGTTCAAACCCCCATTTCAGCAATGCGGCCACCACAGTTTCAGCCCCAGCAGCCGCCATCATCCCGGCAATCAATGCCATGATCCCGTACTCACCCCATATCGTGGCGGAGATCCGCTGCCGGCTCGCACCCAATGTACGGTAGAGCTTAATTTCCTGCTCACGCTGCGACAGACTGAGTCTTAGCAAGGTCAGTACCAACAGCAAACCACTACTGACCCCAAGCACTGCCAATACAGAAAGAGACAGAGATACCTGTTGCAGTATCGCCTGGATCCGGGTTGCCATGGTTCGAAGATCCAACAAAGTTACCGTCGGGTAGTCACGGCCAAGCTGGTTAATCAATGTATTTTGGTCAGATTCGATCCTGTAGCTCACCAGCCAGGTCGCAGGCAGATCAGCCACAACATCCGGCGTAAAGATAAAGTAGAAGTTCGGCCGCATATTACGCCATTCCACTTGCCGGATACTGGTGACGATAGTACTAAATGGCTGGCTGCTAACACTAAATGTCAGCTCATCACCCAACGTGATCCCTAGCCGCTCGGCAATACCAGATTCCACAGACACGCCGGACGATCGAGACCACTCGCCCTCAAGAAGGATATTGTGCACCGGTAACGCGTCACGCCAGGTAAAGTTGAGCTCGCGCCGCAGCGATTCGTCACGCTCCTCGCCCTTATTCTTTTTCGCCAGTAAATCCTGCTGATTGATTGCCGTCAAGCGCCCTCGGATCACCGGATAACTCTCTGAGCGCACAACCTGATTCCGATCCAGCTCAGTCAGGTAATCCTGCTGCTGCTCAGGGGCAATATTTAATGCGAAAACATTCGGAGCATCGGCAGGCAGGGTCTGCTGCCAATCTGCCAGCAGATCGCTTCGTAACAACCAGATCACCGCCAGTAACATCAACGAGCTGGTTAACGCTGCCAATTGCGCCCCAGTCGCCAACGGACTGCGGCCGATCCGGCTCAATGCCAACTTGATAGCGGCCCCCCACTTTCCTCGCCTAAGCAAAGCGACAACCAGCAATCCCAACAGTGCTAGTATACCCAGCAAGGCAGCCAGTCCGGCAAGTGTCAACCACATGAATTTGTTGCTGCCAAACCAAATCAGGGCCGCTATGACAGGTAAAAGAGCCAAGGCATAGCCCTGTTTTTTTTGGCAGGCCAGTCAGCCTGCTGCTGGATCACCGATATGGCGGGAGCATCAACTAAACGCAGTAAAGAAATGCCGACACCGGGAATAGCCACCAGCAGGGCTACCGTCAAACTGATAAACAACGGAGTCATACCAATTTCTGGTAACGGTTCGGGCAGAACATCTGATAAAGGGAGTCTTAGTAAAAATTCAAGCAGCCAACCAATGGTGAGACCTGCCACCGCTGCAATCGCAAACAGCAGACTTAACTGCCTCGCCAGCCACTGCCACAGCCACCGCTTGCTCGCACCGAGACTTTTCATCATGCAACCGACTCGATCCGAGTCGAGGTGTAATGCCAACATGTCAGAACCAAGGTCGCTGTCGCCATCAGGATCACCAGAATCAGAGTCAGCGATAGGTACTGCCTGGCTCGCTCAATCAAATCACCGGTCCTGCCTGAGTGGTTTCACTGATCCAGCGCTGACCAGGCTGTAGTTCAATTGCCTGCTGCAATTGCTCCAGCTTGTCATCCGGCCCACTGAAGTACGCCCGAAACTGAACACGGCTCCCCGGCTGTATCGCACCGGTTTGAGCTAAATCGCGATTATGGATCAATACGGCAGGCATCTGGCTGAATGGATTGAAAGAAAGCTCAGGCTCCTGAGCTATTTTTCCGGCGACCGTCAGCTCTGCGTCACCAATTGCAATTTTATCTCCCCGCTGCACCGCCAGCAGCGAAAACAGACGCTCGGCCAGCCATAATTCTCCCGGTCGAACCCGGCTCTGCATTTCCGCGCCCTGCAATACCAGCTCACCACGCAAGGGGAAATCGCTTCCGACAGCTTTCACGCTGACCAACTGCATTTCCTGCTCGCTAAAAGCCATGGTACCGAAGCGAGTTTGCCGGGTGACCGTCAATCCCAGCTCTCTAGCCTGATCGAGCAAAGACGGCTCCAGCGGGTTGGCCGAACGAAATACCAGATCAGCAGCGATCATTGTCCGCCCCTGATCAACCATGATTTTTTTTCGACCCGCACGACCAGCGCTGATAACGCAAAAACACAGGCAATGATCAAGGTTAACGCCACCGCAACCGGCCATAGCTGACCATGCCACAGTTCACGCCAGCTCCACTTCAGCAACAATGACGGTTTGCGCGGCTTTGCCACCTGATTAGCCTCACTTATTTCACTCATGCAGCCTCCACACTTCCGCCCTGGATCCGTAGCGTACGGTCGCAGCGTTGCGCCAGCTGCGGATCATGGGTCACCAATACCAAAGTCGTCCCGTGATCGCGATTGAGGGCAAACAACAAATCAATCACAGTAGCAGCAGTATGCTGATCGAGGTTACCGGTCGGCTCATCGGCAAACAATACCTGAGGCGGGTCATAAACGCCCTCGCCAAGGCGACCCGTTGCTGCTCCCCCCTGATAGCTGCGAAGGTAAATGACTTTCCCGCCCTTCCAGACCAACCTGGCACAGTAACTCCGCCGCTCGCTGCTCATCACCGTCTTGCCCCTTGATAATGGCTGGTAGCATCACATTTTCCAGCGCACTGAGTGACGGTATTAACAAAAAGCTCTGAAATACGAATCCTATCGCATCACTGCGCAGTGCAGCTCTGGCTTCATCGTCAAGCCGGGACAAGGGCTTGCCGAGGAGTTCAATCTCTCCCGCAGTAGGGATGTCCAATCCCGCCAGTAGCGTCATCAGAGTAGACTTTCCGGCCCCGGAGACGCCAACTAATGCAATTGCCTCTCCCCGCTCGACCTCAAGAGAAACATCCTGCAAAATGGTGAGCGACGATGATGCTGTCGTCACCTGTTTGGACACTGATACAGCCTTAATCACGGAAGTTGACATGATACGATTCCTTTCAGTTTTATTATTCGTTTTTTTTCTCACTAAAAGCCTACAGCAATACGCTGCTGATTGTCGGCGATAGCCTGAGTGCCGGTTACCAAATGTCCGCAGAACAAAGCTGGCCGGTTCTGATGGGGCCGGTACTGGTACAGCAAGGGCACTCAATAACCGTCGTGAATGCCAGTATTTCTGGTGATACCACAGGCAACGGCTTAGCGCGGCTACCCAAGTTATTACAACAACATAATCCAGACTACGTCATTATCGAGCTAGGTGCGAATGATGGCCTGCGCGGTTTCTCTCCCTCTACTATACGAAAGAACCTCAGCCAAATGATCACCCAGATCCATGACGAGGGGGCAAAAGCGCTGCTGATGCAAATCCACGTACCGCCAAACTACGGTAAGCGCTATAGCGAGATCTTTAGTAACATTTACCCCCAGCTGAGCAAGCAATACAATGCACCGTTGCTACCTTTTTCCTGGAAAAAAAATCATTCTCAAACAAGAATGGATGATGGAAGACGGCCTACACCCCAAGCCCGATGCCCAGCCTTGGATAGCCCAGTTTATGGTGTCAGAACTAACCCCGCATCTTCAATAAATTAATCGGAACCTTATTACTGACCGATTTTATTGACTAAGCTTCAATCTGTTAACAATAAGATAGTAAGTGGATGCATATGTTGAAGAGAAACATTTTAGTTCTAGCTACAATCGCAATCGTTCTCGGTATCAGTGGTTGCCAAAACGCCGATCCGGGTACCTACGGGCTATATAAAAACTATCGTTTGCAATCGGACAACAAAGCCTACGCCATTGGCACCAATAAGATTGCCGGAGCTGCCTGGGGAGCAAGTAATGCACAAGAAGCCCAGGATCTAGCGATTGAAACCTGTGTCAAACTGGGCGGGGAGAATTGTAATATTGTTGATATCAACGGCTCGTCAGTCAATTACTGACGCCATTCAACCCCAGAGCTGAATAGCGCTAGATTATAATTACACGCTCAAATTAAGGAAAGACGGCTAGATTCCAAACAATAGCTGTTCTTTTTTTTATGTATAATTCTCAGCGTTATTCGGGAAAAGTACTTAAGGAACAAGAATGAAAGAGACGATCCTGATCACCGGTTGCAGTAGCGGAATTGGACGGCTCTGTGCCGAACAACTGCATGAAGCTGGCTATACCGTGGTAGCCAGCTGCCGGAAACCTGAAGATGTCGCGACGCTTCAGCAACAGGGTTTGAATTGCATCCAGCTTGATTTAGACGATACAGACTCAATTCACCAAGGCATTGAAACTTGCTTGGCAATCACTGGCGGGCGTATCGATGTATTATTCAACAACGCTGCCTATGGCCAGCCTGGTGCCCTCGAAGACTTACCTACTCAGGCCTTGCGGCAGCAATTTGAAACCAACCTGTTTGGCTGGCATGAGCTCACCCAGGCCGTGATTCCGATAATGCTTAAACACGGCAGCGGAAAAATTGTTCAGAACAGCTCGGTTCTCGGGTTAGTGGCGATGAAGTACCGCGGAGCTACAATGCCAGCAAGTTCGCACTGGAAGGCTATACCGATACCTTACGCCTCGAGCTAAGAGATACCCCCCTTCATGTTAGCCTGATTGAACCCGGCCCCATCGAGAGCCATTTCAGGGAAAATGCCAAGCTGAAGTTTGAGCAGTATATTGATATGGCAGGATCTCGTCATCATTCCAGCTACCAAAAGACCTTAGAGCGATTGGGAAAGTCATCCCCGTCAAACAAGTTCACTCTTACTCCTGATGCAGTATTAAAACCACTGCAAGCCATTATTCACAGTGAGCGGCCTAAACCTCGTTATTATGTTACCCAGCCAACTCACATCTTCGGTTTCCTACGCCGGATCCTGCCAGTCCGTTGGCTAGATCAGTTGCTAAGCAAGAGTAATTAAAGGAAAACACTCTTCCTGATCAAAAAAAAGCGCCGAATCAGACTTACCAAACGTCAATAATATCGCTTAGCGAACCAGATATTGAAATTTAGCCGAAAAATACAAGAAACGTAATATTATTGTCATATTAAAACGTTAACTTGACCTGGTAGATTGAACAAAGGCCCTATTAGAGCCATTCCGTCACCGTTTAAGTACAAAAATTGATAGCCAGGTTTCTTCATGACGTTGCGCAAAATTAATATTCTCTGTGTCTGTGTGACACTTGCCCTACTGCTAACATTTCAACCATAAAAAGGAGAGCCGGGCTCTCCTTTTTTTTATTAGCCAATCCTAAATAGCTCTTGATTTTTCAGCCATTAACCCCATAAATAACTACAGAGGCCACTAAATTAAAGAGCAGCAACATGTATGAAAAACTAGCGATCGAACTTAACGAGCAAAATCTGCAACAGGTTATCGAAACATCAATGCAGACTCCGGTAGTGATCAGTTTCTTGGCACCGTCGATGCCTGAAACAGCAGAAGTTAACAACATCTTAGAAAAAAAATCGCTGCGCAATATCAGGGGCAGCTTGTACTTGCTACTCTTGACTGCGAAAGCCAACAGATGGTTGCGGCTCAATTCGGTGTTCGCGGTTTGCCAACCGTTGCGTTATTTAAAAATGGTCAGCCAGCAGATGGTGCCACCGGGCCTCAAACTGAAGAAAGTCTGCGTACCATGCTGAGCAAGCACTTGCCAAGCCAGGAAGAGCTTCAGCTCAAACAAGCACTGGCACTAGTTGATAGCCAACAATACAGCCAGGCACTGCCAATCCTGCGCGAGCTGTCTGCCCACTTTGGCCAAAACAGCATTATTTCGCTAGCTATCGCCGAGTGTCTGGTAGAAACCTCACAGCACGATGAAGCAGAAACGCTATTGGATACCATCCCGATGCAGGATCAAGATGCCAAATATAAAGGCCTGATCGCTAAGCTTGAGCTGCACAAGCAAGCCAGTGACTCTCCGGAAATTCGCCATCTGGAAGAACAACTGGCAAACACACCAGATAATACCCAGATTGCTTATGAACTAGCGGTGCAATACAGTCAGGTCGACCGAGCACAAGAAGCACTTGAGCTGCTAATTAAAATCCTGCGCAAAGACATGAACTTTGCCGATGGTAATGCGAAAAAAAAGCCATGATGGATATTCTGTCGGCACTCGGCCAAGGCAACGCCATTGCCAGCCAATACCGCCGCCAGCTGTATTCACTGCTGTACTGATCATCCAATAATCATTCTGCCAATTACCAAAGCCGCGATGACATCGCGGCTTTCACTATAAGTAGGGGATTGCTTCACCACCCATCACTGTGAATGTTTGCACAACCCCTCGATGATCGGACACAGAGCACTCTCATTTCCCGGACACTGCTTGGTCAGCGCCTCAAGGGTAGCCTTCATCTCTATCAGCTCTGCGATTTATCATCAATCTCGGTAAGCTTTTGCTCCGCCTTGGCTTTCACGTCAGCACTTCGCCGCTGAGGATCTCGTGAAAAATCCAGCAAGTCCCTGCATTCGTCCAAGGTAAAACCGACCAACCTCGAGCGGCGGATCAACTGCAGTTCATTGATATTGTTCTGGCTATAGCGACGATAGCCATTACTGGCACGAGAAGGGGCAGTAATGATCCCCTTGGCTTCATAGAACCGGATTGTTTTTGCGGTCAAGCCGGTTTGCTTGGCAACATCACTGATATTCACGTTTACCCTTACAGCTTCTGGAAGGTTATACATATATTATTCAGTAATAATTCAGCAGAAAGCAAGCATCGATTCTTCACAAAACGAAGAAGTCCGAGCAGAATTCAGATAACCTTTGACATTCCACTTGATGGAAGGTTTATTCTCAAGGCATCATTGAATTAGTGACTGGGAACGCAGTCCTTTGTTACTGACTGATCATAGCTAAGGAAAGACACATGGCTGAATTTACCCTCCCGTTAGGCAAGGTCCGCTGTATGAACTGCGCGGGAAAAATCAAGGCATCGTTAACCGCATTGCCCGGCATTGAATTTGCCGATGTTGATACCCGGCAGGCCGTTGTTCGCGGTGATACCGAGCTTCTTCCCCTTATCGAGACCATTACCAATCTCGGTTATGAAGCAGGTTACAAGCATTCACTGCCTTTAGCCGGCCTGTCATGTGGCAAGTGCGTAAAAAAAAGTCGAATCTGAACTTGCCGCCAACCCACAAATTGCTGGCTTCACCGTTAGTAAATCCCAGGCATCAGTAACCGGTACTATCACCGAACAAGCCTTAACGGCTGTTATCGAAAAGCTCGGCTATCAGGTTATTGAGCGCCAGCATCATGACTTGCCCCTCAGCGGTCTGTCATGTGGTAAGTGTGTCGCCAAACTTGAAGCCGCTTTTTCTGACAATGCCGCGATAGACCGCTTCTCGGTCAGCAAAACACAGGCCGAAATAACAGGTACGCTATCAAACGAAGCGGTGATCGCCATCGTCGAAGAAACGGGCTACCGCGTACCGAAAGCACAAGTTATTACGCTTGCACTATCAGGCCTTAGCTGTGGAAAGTGCGTTGCCAAAGTTGATAAGGCGCTAGACGCGCACCCACAAGTCACCGGATATAAAACCAGCAAGACGCAGGCAGAAATCACAACATATACCGATGCTGATACGCTGATTGCCGTTATTCAGGAGCTTGGATTCTCTGCCGGCTGGCACAGGATAGCGATGAGCATACGACAGAAGCCCCGACTGAAATAAGCGCTCCAGTCGGCAAGCCCTCTCGTACACCAACCAGCAGAAACAGAAACACAGATACAATCCAAACCACTCAACTGCTGCTCTCTGGCATGACCTGTGCCAGCTGTGTCTCCTCCGTCGAAAAGGCCATTCTCACCGTGCCCGGTGTTACCAGTGCCAATGTTAATCTTGCAGAAAGAACCGCGCTCATTTCAGGACAAGCACCGATAGAGCATGTAATTTCAGCAGTCATTTCAGCGATAACTGATGCCGGTTACGGTGCCGAACAGAGTGAAGATGAACAAAGCCGCCGCCAGCGGCAGCAGCAACAAAACGAACAAACATTCCGCCGTCACTTGCGCAATGCTTTTATCGCTCTCGGCGCAGGGATCCCGATGATGGCGTGGGGGATCTTCGGCGGTAGCATGATGATTAACTCGACCACCAGCCAGCTCAGCTGGGGTGTTATCGGGCTTCTGACATTCATCCTGCTTTACACCACCGGCCGCCATTTCTATATCAATGGCTGGAAAGCCTTTAAGCACCATCGTGCGACCATGGATACCCTCGTAGCCCTGGGAACAGGATCGGCCTGGCTCTACTCAATGCTGGTCGTTATTATTCCGGATATCTTCCCGATACAGGCCCGACATGTGTATTTTGAGGCATCAGCGATGATCCTCGGCCTCATCACCCTCGGCCATGCCCTTGAAGCCAGAGCCCGAAGCCGCACATCAAAAGCACTTGAGCAGTTAATTGATCTGCAACCTCAAACAGCCGTCATCGTCACCTCTGATGGTGAGCAGGAAGTTCCCCTAGCCGACGTAAAATCCGGAATGTTGCTAAGGCTTTATCCCGGCGCCAAAGTGCCAGTAGACGGCACCATCGAAAACGGCCAGAGCTACCTTGACGAATCAATGCTGACAGGCGAACCGCTCCCGGCCAACAAAGAACAGGGGGACAAACTTCACGCCGGTACCATTAACCAAGATGGCAGCCTGCTGTTTCGTGCCGAGAAGATCGGAAACGACACCATGCTGGCGCGGATCATTAGCCTGGTACGCCAGGCACAAAGCAGTAAACCGGCACTCGCCCGTCTGGCAGATACCATCTCGGCCATTTTCGTCCCTGCAGTCATGATCATTGCAATCATAACTGCCATGGTTTGGTATTACTTTGGCCCCGATCCATCCTCAATCTACATGTTGGTAACAGCGACTACGGTCCTCATCATAGCCTGTCCGTGTGCCTTAGGGCTGGCCACGCCAATGTCCGTGACTGTCGGCGTTGGTCGGGCTGCAGAGTATGGCGTTCTGATCCGCAATGCCGAAGCCATGCAAATTGCGGCCAGTGTCGATACAGTTGTACTCGATAAAACCGGTACGCTGACAGAAGGTAAACCTCAGGTTATTGACTGTCACAGCTACAACAATACTACCGATGATCACCTGATCACACTATCAGCCAGCCTAGAGCAAGGTTCTGAGCACCCTCTGGCCAAAGCGATCGTCAATGCCGCCAAAACACGCGAGCTGATCCTGTCCAACCAGTCCGAGTTCAAAGCAATGCCCGGCTATGGTGTAACAGGCACTGTCGATGGGCACCAGCTAGTACTTGGCAATCAAAAGCTGATGGCACAAGGAAAAATCGATATTGCTCAGGCAGAAAGCGATGCCGAAGCAATTGCCAGCCAAGGTGCGACCCCCATCTATGTGGCAATCGACAATCAACTGGCTGGTATATTGGGTATCAGCGATCCGCTGCGAACCGATTCTGTTACGGCAATCAACCGCCTGAAAAAGATGAAGCTCGATATCGTCATGTTGACCGGTGATACAGAAACAACAGCGAAGGCAATTGCTCGACTGGCGGGTATTGATACAGTGATAGCCGGGGTCCTACCTGACGGTAAGGCGGCAAAAATTGCCGAGCTCCAGCAACAAGGAAAACGCGTTGCCATGGTCGGTGACGGGATCAATGATGCACCGGCACTGGCTCAGGCCGAAGTGGGTATTGCAATGGGAAGTGGTAGCGATGTAGCCATTGAAAGTGCCCAGCTGACCCTGATCCGCCACTCCCTACACGGCGTAGCCGATGCATTGCAGCTCTCTGCCGCCACCTTAAAGAATATGAAGCAAAACCTATTCGGGGCGTTCGTCTACAACACCTTGGGAATCCCGATTGCTGCGGGGATTCTGTTTCCACTGACTGGCACCCTGCTCAGCCCGGTAATTGCCGGTGCCGCAATGGCTCTATCCTCAATCACAGTTGTCAGCAATGCTAACCGGCTACGGTTGTTCAAACCCGAACATCAGGAGAAATAACATGATTGCACTTATCGGCTTGGCAGCCATCGCTTTTATTATCTGGTGGTTCTGGTTGCACCCTGCCACCAAGGGATAGCAATCATGATTTTATCGGCATAACACGCGCCGCTATCCTTCACTGTTAGCCATAATTACAGATAACTGATATAACCCAATCAGTTATCTGTCTCATTTAACCACGGTGAATATGTTTAAATCTTTGTTATCTAAAGCGCTGCTATTACTGCCCTTCGTTACAGCCGGGGCTGTTGCCGAACCTTTGGTCTGGCTGGCCAAAGACTCCCAACGCCAGTTTGTGCTATTGGGATCAATCCACGCCGGTGATCAAGGCTTCTATCCGCTACCTCAGGCTTTTCTGGACTATTGGCCCGAGGCCGACGGACTGGTTGTCGAGGCGAATATTCTCCAACCAGATGATGTAACAATAAACCGAGACATTCCGACCAGTGATGTCCTGCTCAGCAACAATGACAAAGCGGCGCTCGTGGATATAGCCAAACAGGCAAAGCTCCCCTACCAGTCACTCATCCATAGTCCGCCGTGGCTGGCTGCCATGAACTTACAAATGGCCATGGCAACACAAGCAGGCTTAAACCCTGTACACGGTATTGATGTCGTTATTCTTCGAAGGGCTCAGGAGCAACAGCTGCCTATTCTGGAGTTTGAGAGTGTCAGCCAGCAACTGGCACTAATGGAAAACCTGCCAGACCATGGCGAAGATATTCTGCTCAGCACGATTCACGACTGGAGCGAAATGCAGTCAGAGCTGAACTGTCTAGTTTCGGCATGGAAGGCGGGCGATCTACAGCACCTTCTTTCGCTTTTGGAAAATAGCCAGTATTCGGATGTTACCGAAGAGAAACTGATTTTCGAGCGTAACCGTGACTGGGTAAGTCAGCTGACGAATAAGGCAAGTTTCCAGCAGGGCACCTATCTTATTGTTGTAGGCGCAATGCACCTGCTTGGCGAGCAGGGTTTACCGACTCTGTTGGAAAAACATGGATTTACGCTTAAACGGCTGACAGAAGGCGATAAAGCCCAATGTAAGTAGGTATCGAACGCCTATACCAAGCTGCGCTATTCACGCACCTGCACACCTAGACTATTGAAAGTCTG
>LLEN01000051.1_pt1 | contig 25159 bp, 29 predicted proteins | sample 595881 | NCBI WGS metagenome assembly LLEN01 (sample SAMN02919314, study PRJNA255460) | bioreactor metagenome | biome: chemostat; feature: culture 2012_10.3; material: sediment; isolation source: day86 10degC chemostat 2012 inoculated with Wadden Sea sediment taken from... | place: Germany: Bremen ...
CTGTTTGCTGGACTGCCTTAAGCAATGCAACACGGCGAGGGTTGGCAAAGAGTTTTCCATTTTCGGAAAGGGTGAGCAGCGCGTCGAAATCCATAATTGTAGAGCCTGTGTGAGCGAAAAATAGAACTAAATCATGAGTGTAACTGCACAATTGGCGTAGAGTATAGCGGATTATTCTATCAGGCATAAGGTTGCCTGAGCATTCACCAGAACATAACCCTGGACATAGCGATGTTAAACAAACCCAAACAAACTTTACTATTTATTCTTAATGATGCCCCTTATGGATCAGAACGCTCTTTTAACGCACTGAGACTGGCAATTAATCTCAATGAGCAAGATAGGACCGAGACAAAGATAAAAGTATTCCTAATGTCGGATTCGGTCGCCTGTGCTTTAGTTAAGCAAGTACCCGCAGAAGTATAACATTCAGCAGATGATCGAAATCCTATTGGCGCAAGGTGCTGAAGTGAGGCTTTGTAAAACGTGTACGGATGCACGTGGACTAACCAGTTTGCCTCTCATTGAAGGGGCTGAAATTGGTACACTGGATGATTTGGCGCAATGGACGTTAGCAGCGGATAAAGTTGTTAGCTTCTAGCTTTGTGAGCATTGCGGTTCAAGATGTGTAATTATCTACGTTATAAGCCCTAATAGCGATAGTTCGAGGATAAATGGCAATATTAGAAATACTGACGGTTCCAAACGAAAAGTTGAAACTTAAAGCATCTGATGTGGTAGATATTGATGCAGTTCAACCATTAATTGACGATATGCTTGAGACCATGTACAGCACAGATAATGGTATTGGTCTTGCTGCAACCCAGGTGGGTAGCACTGAGGCTATAGTGGTTATAGATATTTCGGAGTCTCGAAATGAGCCGTTAGTCTTGGTCAACCCTAAAGTTGTCAGTGGCGAGTACAAGGCGACAGGACAAGAAGGTTGTCTGTCGGTGCCTGATTATTATGCCGATATCGAGCGATTTACCAAGGTTACGGTTTCAGCTCTAGATCGGAGCGGGAATGCGATCACGATTGAAAGTGATGACTTTTTAGCGATTGTTATGCAGCATGAGATTGATCATCTTAAGGGGCAATTATTTATTGATTACCTTTCGCCGTTAAAAAAAACAGATGGCGCTTAAGAAAGTTAAGAAACACATTAAAATAAATGCTTAATTTTGTTGCGAGCAATATATAAGCTTGGGCAGGTTAGAAGGAAAAAAAAGCGAGAGCCAATAGCAGCTCTCGCTTTTTGATTTAGCCAACTTTACGTTTGTGCATTAAGCAGTTTGTAGATCTTCTTTTTGTTGTTCTTCTGTGTCGCTTTCAATCAGTTTGTTCAGGCGAGGAGCCAAGATAACACAGACTATACCGACGATAGTGGAAGCAACAGCCAGGGCGTAGAAGTAATTACCGTAGGATACTAAGCTTTCTACCGGTGTCATTTCGACTTCGCCAGAAGAGGATAGCCCTGCCACCCAAGCCCCTGCGACAGAAGCGATGGCTAATGTCATGTTCCATGCGCCGTAGATAAAGCCACGGATCCGGCTCGGGAATAGTTTGGCGATTGCCGACAGACCCAGAGCAGAGATAAGCAGCTCGCCAATGGCAAACAAGAAATGAGGCGCTGCGATCCAGAACGGACTTAGCATTCCGTTTTCGTCGCCGAAGTACTGAGAGAAACCCGCGCAGGCAAACGCTGCCGCACAAACAAGCATACCCAAAGCAAACTTACCTGGCATCGACAAATCTTTGCCTTTTTCGCCCAGTGTCGTATAGATATGAGCGAGAATCGGACTCAGGAAGATAACCCACATCGGTTCAATGACTGATAGGATACGGGGTTGACAGCGATACCAAATACTTCAGGTATGATGTTGTTGATTGCAAAGAAGTTCAGTGACGTTGGCATCTGGTTGTAGAGCACAAAGAATGCCAGTGCCTGGCCCATCAATACTAACCCAACAATCATACGCTTGCGGCTGGTTGGCTTTTCTTTCTTCATTTCCTTTGTTATCAGGAACAAGATAGTCAGTGCCGCTATTGCCAAGACAAACTGTGCCAGCGGCAAGTTGGTGAGCAAGTAGCTAGCTGCGGCAACCGCAAGTAGTGCACCTGACAGGAACAGGCTGTTGGTCTTGAATGGAACCACACGTTTGTCTGCTTCGGTTGCTTGTTTGATTTTCTTGTTCAACAAGAGGTAAGTAATTACGTTGACGGTCATACCGACTGCAGACAAGATGAAGGCCGATGTCCAGCCAATGCTATAAGCCATGATTGGCGCGCCCAGTTGCGCTAGGAATGCACCAATGTTGTTGACCATGTAAAACAGGGTATAAGCACCATCAAGGCGTGGATCGTTTTTATCGTACGAAGCGGCAATAATAGTAGGCGGAGCTACACTACCAATACCACGACCTACTGCGACCGTACCCAAGCCGATAAACACAAAATTCGGCTGAGACGTTATTGCTGAGTAGGCAATAATGAAGTAACCCAGACCTTGGAAGAAAAAGCCCCAGGCAAGGGTTCGCTTCGCGCCAAGAATTTTATCGGCGAGCCAGCCCCCGACAAACAGCATCGCGGCACCAAGTGCCGCAAAAGCACCGAATGTTGCAAACGAGGTTTTCTGATCGATACCTAGTTCTTCACCTAGGAAGACCGGTAAGATAGCCCATAGGCTATAGAAAGACAGTGCCCACCAGAATTGGCATGAACATAGAATATAAAAGGTCAACGGATGACGTTTTTTTCATGATTTACTCTCCATCAGTACTGGTGATGCTATAGCGTTTGGGTATAGAACGTTTTATAGGCACGATACAGTTCGTAAATATCGAATTTAGATGAAAGCTCGAATGGCGAGTGCATAGAAAGCAGTGCTGCACCAGCATCAATCGTATTAATACCGTAATGTGCGAGGTATTTGGCTACCGTACCGCCGCCCCCTTCGTCCACTTTGCCAAGTAGGCCGGTTTGCCAGGTAATGTCATGGTCGTCAAAAAGACGGCGTAGTGTTGCAACATATTCGGCATCGGCGTCATTTGACCCTGCTTTACCACCATGGCCGGTATATTTAGTTAGGACTAAGCCATATCCCATTTTTGAGGCATTTTGTGCATCATGGACAGATTCAAACAGTGGATTCAGTCCGGCATTTACATCGGAGGAAAGTGCGTAAGAGTTCCATAGACAGCGACGTAACATTTGATCATTATATTGACTATTTGATTGACGAATTAATAATTCACCCGTGAAGTATTCAAGATAGCGTGACTCGAGGCCTGTTGCGCCAGAAGAACCAATTTCTTCTTTATCGACAAGGAAGCAGACAGCGGTTTGTTCCGGCGTCTCAATATCTAAAATGGCTTCGAGCGAGGTATAGGCACAGATGCGATCATCCTGTCCATAGGCCCCAACCAATCCCTGATCAATCCCCACGTCGCGTGCATCACCAGCAGGCACCAGCATTAGTTCGGCCGAGATAAAATCAGGTTCAGAGATTTCATATTTCTCATGTAGCTTGATGAGAATATGTTGTTTGACCTTGTCTTTAATTTTGTCATCATCAAAGGCCATCGGTACGGAGCCGACGATGATCTGTAGCTCTTCACCTTTTAGTACTTCTGCAGCAGTACGCTCGCGCTGAACTTTTTTTTATCCAGATGCGGCAGAAGATCAGGAATGGTGAAAACAGGGTCTTGAGGATCTTCGCCGATAACAATATCGACACTGCGACCTGGTTTTGTGACGACGATACCGTGTAAGGCTAGAGGCGAGATGCCCATTGGTATTTTTTTTGATGCCGCCGTAATAGTGAGTACGCATTAATGCAAGCTCACTTTTCTCGTACAGTGGGTTTGGTTTTAGATCGAGACGTGGGGAATCGATATGAGAAACGACATAACGAATTCCTTCGTGAATAGGCCGCTTGCCAACAACAGTTAATACAACGTTCTTATTGCGGTTGATGAAATAGACTTTATCCCCAGCAACTAATTGTTCAAACTCTTCAATAGGGCGGAAGCATGTTGTTCAGCTTCTGCTATTGATGCCTTCACGCATTGGCGTTCGGTTTTTCCTGCATTAAGAAAGTGTTTATAGTCTTCACAGAAATGATTGATCTCATCGATACGGTTATTTTCAAGATTGAGCCAACCATTAGTGTATTGCAGCGTATCCATTACGTAACTCCAAATGTCTATGTGAACTTCGGAGCGGAGATTATCATTCTATCAAATAGGGGTTTTGTGAGCATTATCCTCTTATGAATCAAAATTCATTTGGAAGATCCTGCTGTTGGTGAGGTCTGCTTTGTATTTTGATTGGAGTTATTGTTATTTTTGAATGAAATAACAAATAAATCAATTGAAGTGATTGTTTAGTTAACTTTAAACCCTGCAGCTCGTGTTATTCCTAGTTTTGCTGTGTAATAAATAGATTGAGAATAAATAAATATAAATCATATTTCATCGACAAAGCATAATAATTTACGCCTAAAATTTAATCATCAGGCGGATGCCCTTTTTATGTGCAACTTGTGCAATATATTTTTTTTGCCCTAATCATTAGATATTCTAATGGTAAAACTTATTTGTCACCTTTGTTAAAATTTATAAAATATTAGTAATTAAAGTGTCATATCATAGAAAATAGAGGGAAATTGTCACTATAGAGGTATGGTATTTCTTATAGTGTAACGATTTTTCTTGTTTTAATTACCTTTTGTAGCTAAAAGGGCAGCTCTTATGCCTTGTGCTTATGGTTGAGTATGATCTATGTATCATTAGCAGTTCTATTTCAGTGTTTTATCCTGTAATTGGGTCTTGCTCACAAAAAAAATAAACATTACTAATTATAATCGCCTTCAAGTTGTTAAGGATAAGAGACAACCTCTTATATAAGGGTAAAACCAATACAATTAATTACTTATATAGAAAGCGTCATTCCTTTTACTATCAAATTTAAAATGTAGAGAATGAATTTTAGCTATCTCGCATTGTTCGTATTAACCGTAGGCTTATTAGGCCTACGCCGGAAACTGATTTATTTTGATGTGCCATAGATACTTGCAACATTTATTCAAGGTGAGATAAGTACTAAGAATTGTTCGGTCTTGATGGCATGTGGTAGTGAAAATACAAATCGGTGAAAAATATGTCAGAACTATACGATGTCATCATTATTGGTGGCGGCTCAGGTGGTATGTCAGCAGGTGTTTATGCAGCTCGCGGCAAAATGAAAACGCTAATTATTGAAGAGAAGCGTAATACCGGTGGTCAGGCAGCAACGACCAGTGAAATGGAAAACTATCCAGGGATCCTTGAAGCAACGGGTCCGCAGTTAATGGATATGTTCCGTGCTCACTGTAATAAGTTTGGTGTTGAGTTCGCTAAAGGGTTAGTCACTGAGATCAACCTTGCTGAAGACGGGTTTATTAAAACCCTGAAGACTAATAAAGGTGAAGAGTACCAGACCAAGAGCGTTATTGTTGCCACAGGGGCAACACCACGAATCCTAGGTATTAAGGGTGAGTCTGAATTCCGAGGAAAGGGTGTTTCTTATTGTGCAACCTGTGATGCGGACTTTTATGAAGACTTAGATGTAGTGGTTGTCGGTTCAGGCAATACAGCGGTTGAAGAATCAGTATTCCTAACCAAGTTTGTCAACAAAGTAACCATGGTTGTACTGCACGAGCAGGGCATCTTAGATGCTGACCGTACCGCGCAAGAGCAAGCTTTCTCGAACGATAAAATTGAGTTTGTCTGGAACTCTGTCGTGGAAGAAATCACAGGTGATGACCTCGTGGGCGGCGTGAAGCTGAAGAACCTAAAAACGAGTGAAATCAGCGAGATGTCAGCAGATGGTGTCTTTATGTTTGTTGGTACAGTGCCAAAAACAGACTTTATCAAAGATTTGGTTGCACTGACACCACAGGGTTATGTCCTGACAAACGAGAAACAGGAAACAAATGTCCCGGGTATTTTCTCGGTCGGCGATGTGACAGATAAATTCCTTCGTCAGGTAGTGACGGCAGCCGGTGACGGCGCAGTTGCAGCAGTTGCAGCAGACCGTTATATCGAAGAAGAAGAGAACTGGCGTAAGTCTGTTGCTGAATTCGGTGGCACGGCAATGGTGGCATTCTGGAACCCGCTGAGCAAAGAGAGCCTAGAAGTGATTAACCAGCTTGAGCTGAATTGCAAAGATAATCCTGATCAGCGCGTTGTTACTATTGATACGTACAAGAGCCAGAACATTGCCAATCGCTTCGATGTTACCGAAGTACCCGTAGTAATCCGATTTGACGCTGGGCAGGAAGCCAAGCGAGTAGATGTGAAGGATATCGCTGAGTTAGAAACTCTGTATTAAGGGAAAAGCAATGATCGAATTGAACAAAGAAAATTTCGATGCTGAAGTTAACGTTGACGGTGTTGTTTTGGTGGATTTCTGGAGCGAAAACTGCGGCCGTTGTATTGAGCTAATGCCTGATGTGATGGAACTTGCCGAGAAATATGGCAGTGAAATCAAATTCTGCAAGCTGAATATTCAGGGTAACCGCCGTTTGGCTATGGCACAAAAAGTGATGGGCTTGCCTTCATTTGTGTTCTACAAGAATGGTGAAAAAAAATTGAACACCTTTCTGGCGAAGAGCTAGAAATGGAAGATGTAGCACAGCGAGTAGAAAGCTACATTGGTGTCGGCGCTTAATAAGCGACGGTACGAGCACTTAAAGAATTTGTATTGAATAGGTTTTTTTTAACCTGTTGAACAAATAGTAAAAACAATGTTTCGACGAGGAACTGCGTTTTTAACAAAACATGTTGTACCAGGCAACTGGCAACAACATAACCTTAGTAATCTGTACCCTTGGAGTGAACAATGCTCAAAGATAAGAAAGTTATTATCTTGGGAGACAGAGACGGTGTACCAGGACAAGCTATTGAAGCTTGTATCAAAACTGCTGGCGCACATGTTCTTTTCTCTACAACTGAGTGTTTCGTCTGAACCAGCGCAGGTGCTATGGATCTGGAAAACCAGAAGAGGATCAAAGGTTTTGCTGACGAGTTCGGCCCAGAGAATCTGGTAGTCGTACTTGGTGGTGCTGAAGCTGAAGCTTCGGGCCTAGCATGTGAAACCGTAACAAACGGCGATCCTACTTTTGCCGGTCCATTAGCCGGAGTCCAGTTAGGACTCTCTTGTTATCATGTGGTTGAGCCGGAAATTAAAGATAATGTGGACTCTGCTGTCTATGACGAGCAGATAAGCATGATGGAAATGGTACTTGACGTCGATGCCATCGTTGCAGAGGTCAAAGAGTATCGTGAGCAATTCGGAAAGTATGTTTAATCGGGAGAAAGATTGTGTTCGCTAATAAAACAGTGATCATTCTTGGAGACCGCGATGGCGTACCTGGACAGGCTATTGAAGCTTGTATTAATACCACAGGTGCTCACGTTGCTTTCTCTACAACAGAATGTTTCGTCTGAACAAGCGCAGGCGCAATGGATCTTGAGAACCAAAAGCGGATTAAAACCCTTGCTGAGGAAAAAGGCGCAGAGAATCTAGTTGTGATTCTTGGCGGCGCAGAAGCAGAAGCTTCTGGCCTGGCATGTGAAACCGTCACCACCGGCGATCCGACTTTTGCAGGACCATTGGCGGGAGTCCAGTTAGGACTTTCTTGTTATCACGTGGTTGAAGACGAAGTAAAAGAAGCCGTCGATCCAGCTGTCTATGAAGAACAGGTTGGAATGATGGAAATGGTACTTGATGTCGATGCGATTAAAGCGGAAATGCAACAATACCGCAGCGAAACTGCATTAGCATAAGTATATCTCAATGCTGGTTCGGGTCAGACTCCTGGCTCGAACCTACTATCCGGCTCGGATGCAGGAGTAACAATGGGATACGCAGTAATTAAAGGTGTGAGCTACATGCTCGCCCATACCCCAGATGTATTGATTCAACATGGTTCAGTACAAGTGCAGTCTCGGGCAAAAGACCCAGCAGACAGCTACTTACAGCAGTTAAAAGACCACCTACGTCCATTCGAAGAAGTGGTTTCTTACCCGGCTAACCAATGTTATATCGGTAACTTGACCCCACAACAGTTGGCAGATATTCCCCAGCCATGGTTTGAGAATAAAGAATATACTTCTCACGAAGGCAAGTACGGCGAAATCTATAGCCAAGCCCAGTTTTATGCCATGTTGAGTCACGTAGATGTATTCAACCTGGTTCATCTTACTCAAGAATTTATCGACACCTATCAACCAACGGTAGGCCGACATGCCTATATGGCGATGTTGACTTGTTTGCCGGCCATCAGCTTATCACCAAAGATGAGATCCTGGCGCTGGTTGAAAATCATCAGGCGGAAGTGCTGATGATGAACGGTGAATTGGTCGGTTGTGTAAAAGCTGCCCACGATGAAGATGAAAACCTGTCAGCTCACATCATGCTCGAGAACTTGTGCACCAAGGCATCTGGCGTGATGGCGGCAATGCTCCTGAAACAACAGGGCATTGAGCTAGACAAGGTTGATTATCTTATCGAATGTTCGGAAGAAGCATGCGGTGATATTAACCAGCGTGGCGGTGGTAACTTTGCCAAGGCAATTGGTGAGGTCGTCGGGTGTAACAGTGCTACGGGCTCGGATGTACGTGGTTTCTGTGCCGCACCGGCTCACGCAATGACACTGGCTGCAGCCTTGGTTAAATCAGGCGTATTCAAGAACGTCATGGTAGTTGCTGGTGGTGCTGTTGCAAAACTAGGCATGAACGGCCGCGACCATGTTAAAAATAACATGCCGGTACTGGAAGATTGTCTGGCTGGCTTTGCTTGTATGGTGACAGAAAACGACGGTATCAGCCTGAAATCAATACTGATATCGTTGGTCGCCATCAGATCGGTACCGGCTCCTCTCCTCAGGCAGTTATGACTGCACTGATTGCCACTCCGCTGAAAAATGCAGGAATGGCAATGACAGATATTGATAAATATTCTGTCGAGATGCAAAACCCTGAAATTACCAAGCCTGCCGGCGCAGGAACGTACCTGAGTCAAACTACAAAATGATTGCGGCATTGGCTGTCAAAGAAGGCCAGCTTGAGCGTACTCAGCTACCTGCTTTTGTTGAAAAACATGGCATGACAGGCTTTGCACCGACTCAGGGTCACATTCCGTCGGGTGTTCCTTTCCTTGGCTTTGGCCGTGAAATGATTATCAACGATGAAATCAACAACTTCATGATGGTAGGCAAGGGAAGTTTGTTCCTAGGCCGTATGACCAACCTGTTTGATGGTCTGAGCTTTGTGGTTCAGAAAAACAGCGGTAAGCAGGAAGAAGTGTTTGATGAGGCTCAGGTCAAGCAGGTTGTTGCCCAGGCAATGCGTGATGTGGCTGAGAACTTGCTTAATCGCGAACCACGTGAGCAGTAATCGGAGGTTGCTATGAACATCAATCAACAACTGTCCGACACTTTCAATGCAATGGCTGACGGCTTGCTTAGTGGTCAGTTTGGCAAAAAGATCCGCATTGCTCTGACACTGGTTGGCAGTGAGCACGGTCCTCAGGAGCTTCTTCGTGGTGCCGAGCTGGTAGCACGTCAGTATAGCGATATCGAGCCTGTACTGATTGGCTGCGAAGGCTCTGAATGTGGATTCGAATGTTATCCGGCAGCGGATCTGCATGAATGCCATAAGGTGATGGAAGCGCTGTTTGCTGACAAGAAAATTGATGGCTGCGTGACCTTGCACTATGCATTCCCGTTAGGTGAGCACCATGGGTAAAGTGGTGACACCTGGGGTTGGTCGCGAAATGATCATCGCATCGACAACGGGAACAACTGACACTAACCGACAGGCGGCGTTGCTGAAGAATACCATTTACGGTATTGCACTGGCAAAAGCCAGCGGTATCGAAAAGCCGACGGTTGGGGTGTTGAATATCGACGGTGCGGCATTGTGCGAGCGAAGCTTGCGCGAACTGGCCGATGCTGGCTACGACATTCATTTTGCCCAGTCAGGGCGTGCCGACGGCGGGATTGCCATGCGAGGCAATGATTTGCTTCAAGGTACCCCTGATGTCATGGTGACAGATAGCCTGACCGGTAACCTACTCATGAAAATGTTCTCCTCATTCACCACTGGCGGTAGCTATGAAGCGTCAGGCTTCGGTTACGGACCGGGATTGGGTGAGGGCGCTTCCGACAAGCTGGTAAATATCATTTCAAGAGCCTCTGGCGCCCCTGTTGTAGCAGGCGCGATGAGACTGTGTGCTGATGCAGCGAAAGGGAGTGTTATGAAGCGAGTCGATGAAGAGTGGGAAGCGGCGTCTTTGGCGGGGCTGAACAGTGTGCTGGCCAAGTATCGCCAGCCTAAGCAACCCGTTGAAGCCAAGGCTGAAGTGACTGCGCCTCCGGAGAAAATTACAGATGCAGAGATTGGCGGTATCGACATCCTAGAGATTGAAGATGCATGCCAGGTGCTGTGGAAAGCCAACATTTTTGCCGTACCGGGATGGTTGTACTGGCCCGATAGTGTTGGTCGCAAGAGATGATTTGGAGCAGGCTCGGGCGCAATTGACTGAAACGAAATATATCGGTTGATTGTGACTGTAGCCAAATACTCCAGTCAATCTACTTCGATGACAAAAGAAGTCACTTATTAGGAAATTCGCGAGCGTGAAATCGGCAGTATCGAAAGTAGCGCTATTACCGTCCGTTATTAAGGATATAGAGATGACAGAAACAGTAGTGCGTCTTACGCAGATGACCAAAAAAAAGCTGGGTGAGCGGCGAAAATTGGCCCTAAGGCCATGGCGCAGGTTCTGCAGTCCATTTCACCCCTATTTCCCGAACAAGCGTATCCCGATCTGATGGTTGGGTTGACGGTAAGTGATGATGCTGCCGTCTACAAAATTACTGATGATATTGCCGTTATTCAGACATTGGATTTCTTTACTCCAATTGTGGATGACCCGTATGATTTTGGCGCCATAGCTGCTGCAAATGCACTCAGCGATGTGTACGCCATGGGCGGACAAGTAACATTGGCAATGAACATCTTTTGTGTTCCAAGTGATCTTCCCCAAGAGGTCGTTGGCCAAATCCTCAAAGGCGGAGCGGAGAAAGTCCGTGAGGCTGGTGCGGTATTGGTCGGTGGTCACACCGTCGAAGACGATGAGCCGAAATTCGGTTTGTCGGTAATGGGTACAATCCATCCCTCTAAAGTGCAAACCAAGGCAGCTGTCGACAGCGGCGATATCTTGGTACTCACCAAGCCAATTGGTACTGGCTTAATTTCAACCGCAGCGAAACGGGGTAAGGCTAGTCAGCAGGCTATTGCGGCCTCAACCGACAGTATGAAAAAGCTTAACCGTAAGGCTGCAGAAATTTTCGCTCGCTATCCGGTGAAAGCCTGTACCGATGTGACTGGTTATTCGCTTCTTGGTCATGCATTGGAAATGGCTGAAAAAAAAGCGAAGTTTGTATGCACTTTAATGCGACCCAGGTGCCTTTCCTGATTGAAGCAGAAGATTACGCCGCCCAGGGATTATTCCCCGGTGGGGCGAAGCGTAACCTGGATGCTTACCATGACGAGATTGAATTTGCACCGGATCTAGATGAAAGCTGGCAGCGCAAGCTCTGTTGTCCGGAAACATCCGGCGGTTTGTTGGCAGCGGTACCTAAAGATTGTCTGGACGCTTTATTAACTGAATTTAGTAATAGTGAAGAACCATGTTGGGTTGTCGGGTACGCCGAGGCAGGAGCCGGCATCAAAGTAAGCCATTAGTACGGATATTGAAGGCTACCCATCCCAATTGACGCTTGTTTGGAGATATAAATGAAACTCGAACTAGGCAATATTCATGTTCGTGATTTGGCTTTCGGGCCAGTGAGCGAAGTAAAAGAAAATACAGTTGTGATTGAACAGCAAGCACTTTTGAACTACCTGTGCGAACTGGATCACCGCATCCGCTCGATTGAACTATCAATCGCAAAACCAGGCGATAGCATTCGTATCATGCCGGTCAAAGATGCTATTGAACCCCGAGTGAAAGTCAACGGTGGCGGAGATATCTTCCCCGGACGTCACTTAGGTGAAGAAGCAATGGTCGGTGAAGGTCGTACGCATGTGCTGAAAGGTATGGCGGTGATCACAACCGGTGAGGTTGTTGGCTTCCAGGAAGGTATCCTGGATATGAGCGGCCTGGTGCGGAATTTACACCATTCTCTTCAACCATGAACCTGGTAATTCAGTGTGAAGTGGATGAGTCGTGTGACCAGTACGATCACGAAGGTGTGCTTCGTCTGGTTGGGCTGGAAGCGGGTCGCTGGATTGGTAAGTTGGCGGCTGATGTTGAGCCAGACGAGATCCACACTTACGAAACGAAACCGCTGCTAGAGCAGGCGGCTGAGTATCCTAACCTGCCAAAAGTTGGTTATGTTTACATGCTGCAGAGCCAAGGCCTACTGCACGATAGCTACTATTACGGTGTTGATGTAAAAGGCATTCTTCCTACACTGATGTACCCAACAGAAGTGATGGACGGTGCAATTATCAGCGGTAACTGTGTGTCGGCGTGTGATAAGAACACCAGCTTTGTTCACCAGAACAGCCCGGTTATCTACGATCTTTATCGTCACCATGGTTCGAAGTACAACTTCATGGGCGTTATCGTGACCAACGAAAACGTCACTCTGCGTGACAAAGATCGTTCATCTAACTTTGTCGTTAAGCTTGCCAAGCAAATGGGCTGGGACGCAGCGATAGTCAGTGAAGAAGCTTTGGTAACCCTGATGCCGACTTGATGATGAACTGTGCCAAGCTAGAAGCTGCCGGTATTCAGACTGTCTTGCTGACAGATGAATATGCAGGCCAAAACGGTGAAAGCCAATCATTGGCGGATTCTCATAAGAGTGCTGATGCCGTGATCACCAATGGTAATGCTAACCAGCTAGTGACACTACCTGCGATGGACAAAGTGATCGGTCATGACCGCTATGCGGATATGGTTGCCGGTGGTTTCCATGGCAGCTTGCATGAAGATGGCTCTATCACGGTTGAAATACAGGCTATTCTTAGCGCAACCAGTGAACTTGGTTATCATCACCTCACCACTAAAGCAAGCTAAGCGAGGATACTCACATGACATTGAAAGTAGTTTATTACTTGAACCAATTCTTCGCCCAAAAAGGTGGCGAAGAGATGGCCCACATTCCGATGGAAGTGGTAGAAGGTACTGTTGGCGTTGGTTCACAAGTGAACACGATGCTACAGGACAAGGCTGAGATCACGCATACAATTATCTGTGGTGATTCCTATTTCAACGAAAATGAAAGCTTGTGCTGCCATGGATTGCAAGAAATCCTAGCTCAGCTGAAACCGGATCTGATTGTTGCGGGTCCTGCTTTCAACGCCGGTCGTTACGGTATGGCTTGTGGTACTGTGGCGAAAGTTGCGCACGAAATGGGCATTACCACCATTTCAGGCATGTACCTGGAAAACCCTGGTTATGAACTGTTCCGTCAGTATGCTTACATGGTAGAAACTGGTAACAGTGCAGCTAGCATGCGTAAAGCCATTCCAGCGATGGTTAAGCTGATTAACCGTTATGTTGAAACGGAAGGTGAAGTTGGTTCACCAGAAGAAGCGGGTTATATGCCTCGTGGTATTCGCGTGAATTTCTTCGCAGAAAAACGTGGTGCAGAGCGTGCAGTTGACTTGCTGATTGCCAAGCTGGCAGGACCTGAGTTTACGACTGAATACCCTATGCCTGTGTTTGACCGTGTTGATCCTCAGCCGCCGGTTGAAATGATGAGCACAGCTAAGATTGCGCTAGTGACATCAGGTGGCGTGGTTCCTAAAGGTAACCCTGACCATATCGAATCTTCAAGTGCATCTAAGTATGGCGAGTATAGTATTCGTGGTTTGGAAACCTTGACGGAAGAGACTCATGAAACAGCACACGGTGGATATGACCCAGTTGCTTGTAACCAGGACCCTAACCGAGTTCTTCCAGTCGACGTGTTGCGAGACATGGAACGAGAAGGTGTTATCGGAAGCCTGCATGACATGTTCTACACCACGGTCGGTAACGGTACGGCGGTCGCGAAGGCGAAAGAATACGGCGCAGAGATTGCGATGAAACTTCAGAAGGCTGGGGTTACCGCAGCCATATTTACTTCCACTTGAGGAACTTGTACTCGTTGCGGTGCAACGATGCTTAAAGAAATCGAGAAAGTAATGCCTGTAGTTCACGTTCTAACTGTCGTGCCTATCTCTAAAACGGTCGGTGCAAACCGTATTGTTCCTGCAATTGCGATCCCTCACCCACTGGGTGATCCTAAGATGCAGCCGAAAGAAGAGAAGTACGCACGTCGTCAGCTAGTTGAAAAAGCACTAGGTGCACTTCAGACTAAGATCGATGAGCAGACTGTGTTCTAAATATTAGAAAACAATAGAACAAGAAGCACTAAAGCCAACCGGTTTTCCGGTTGGCTTTTTTTTGTTTCTGCGTTCTGAAACTGAAAGATGGAGATTTTCTATCTAGTGTGAGAGTCGTTAGCTCCGAGTTTTCAACCCTCTCCAGCTCCCCCTTCTGGTGACAGCCGTTGCCAAGTTACTTTTTCATTCAAGGGGAGAGCTTTTCTCTCGGCTTACCATAAATAGCTTCATATCGTTCATGAGCACTGAAGGCATCCTGCCAAAGGACTTCTGCTTCTTGTATGTATAGTTCTACAGTCGATGTAGTTGTCAGGAGGAAGAGAAGTTATTGCCATATGAGGTTGATCATTCACGATCGTTGAAGGTTCGATACCAAAGAAGGTTTTTCCCCTTGTACAAAGAGGTAACGAGATCGAGATAGCTGATAAAAGGGGAAGTTAGATGGGGTTGGTTATACTGAGGTTGAAGTTGGATATGCTATCGAAGGGCGATAGGATCCCCGCCTTTGCGGGGATGATGATTTGCGGAAGGGGGGAGGTTAGCTAAGGCCCTTGAAACCAAGTGACTCGAGACAGGATTTGATCAGTTGTAGATCAATGAAACTAAAGTCAGTTCTTTGCTTTTCAGGAAACTGCACGTCAATGTCTTCACTCGAGAGAGTCAGGTGTTTGAGGTTAGCCTTACAAAGAACCTGATAACGTTCGATTGCCTGTTCGATAGTACTCAAAGATTCCATATCCAGCTCGTCGTGGTTATTAAACACAATAATACTGCGATAGGGTGTTTCATGAGGTTTGACACTACCCGCGAGAGGATGGGAGATGAGTTTTCCGCCAAGATGTATTTTATCTCTGGTTAGCATTAATACATCTTCAATGTGAGTTCGTTGGGTATATTTTATTGACGTATTTAAATCTGCAATGCTTGGATTGTTAGTAATGATCTCAAGTTTATCGTATCTCATGTTTATATCCCTAAATATAACCATAACAGGAAAAGGTTTACTGCTAAGATGGTTACAAAATGTTCAGTTAGTGGCTGTTATTATAATAAAAGTAAAGATATTAATTGCTGGCAAACATCTTGTTTTTTGCTATTTGTTAAACAATATTAGGATAACTAATGTCTATCATGAGTTTGTTAATGTCTAATGTGAATAAGATGTGATTCTCCTGTTTTATTTCTGGGTAAATTAACGTGTTACTAGCGGTATCTGATGATAAAAAAAATGTTAGCCAGATAACCAAATTGGAAAGAAGTTTCATATATGGTTATCTTTGCTGAAAAGGTCACAGAATCGCCGTTAAGCACTTTTAAATCATAATCTTATTAGGTACATTAAACCCATCAAAACGCGGAAGTGGATGGGGTCTGGTGGCCCTCCCGGTCTTCAAAACCGACGTGAGCTGAATAGCTTTGGCAGGTTCGATTCCTGCTCCTTCCGCCAATCTTTAACGTGACTATCACTATATTGTCAATTCATAAACGTTATAGAGACTAATTATTAAGAACGAGTATATATTAAATTTTTATACTTGTTTTAGTCAGGGTTAGAAGAATGACGGTGGCAATGTTACTCGCCAACTAATAATAGAAAGTTAGTTTTCATCTTTATACTTGTCCCTGAACTCTTCCATATATAGCCCTCTGAAAAATTCAAAACATTCTCTTGAATGGTTTCTCAATTAGTCACCTGAAATAAATCGACAATTGGTTTACTCTGAGTATTAATTGAGCTTCTGTTTTTATTAATTTTCAATCGGGGCTTGATTATGACAGTAAGCACCTTATCTTCTATTCCACAAATCGAAAAAAAATCCTTCAGCAAGCTTTTTTTTGTCTCCTTATATCGAAAGGTTAAGCCGCCCGGTCGTGACCGATATTGTTCGCGAACAGGTACAAACTTATAAAAAGAAGCACCTAAGCGATCCTGATGGTGTTCCGTTCTCCTTAGATCGGCTTTATCACTATATCGAACAGGGCTGCTGGGTAATGAATCAGCAGCGACTTCAGCGTGTTGTAAATGGAACTGGCGTTATTGTTCATACTAATTTGGGGCGCTCACCGTTAGATGCTGAGTTATGGCAAAGCGTTAGCGAGGTAAATACTCACTACAACAACCTAGAAATTGACCTGCATACCGGAAAGCGCGGTAAGCGTAAGGGGATGTTGCAGCAGTTGATGCAGTATCTAGTCAAAGGTGAGGACACCTTGGTCGTTAACAATAATGCATCGTCAATTTACCTGATGTTGCATGAGTTGGCTAAAGGTAAAGAAGTTATTGTTTCCCGTGGAGAACAGATTCAGATTGGTGGCGGATTCCGAATTCCAGATATTCTGGCACTCTCTGGCGCCAAGCTGGTGGAAGTCGGAACCACTAACATTACAACGGCAAAGGACTACCTTGATGCGGTAACTGAAAATACTGCAATGGTGTTGATTGTTCATACCTCCAACTTCAAGATCCGTGGCTTTACGGAATCAGCTGATATCAAAGACCTAGCAAGGGAGCTTCCTGATCATGTCGTCCTTGCTGTCGATCAGGGATCAGGAACGACTTTCGAAGATATGCCTGATGAGCCTACGGTTGCCAGTTATATCCAAGCCGGCGCCGATATTGTTTGTTTCTCGGGAGACAAGATACTCGGTGGCCCACAGGCGGGACTGGTAACCGGTAAGCAATCGTTGATCAAGCAGCTTGAAAAAAAACCCAATGATGCGGCATTCAGGCCAAGCAGAATTGTGTATTCGTTGCTTGAAGAACTGGTGGTACGCAAGCTGAATCAACTTGAAAGCGGGCAGGGTGTTGCTGAAAGCAAGCGTTCACTCTGTGAATCGGAGCTTGAGAGAAGAGCAAATTTGCTCGCTGATGGGTTTAGCGATCAAGTTCGGACCATTCGTTCAGAGATGACTGTGGGGGGCGGTTCACTGCCGGATCAAAGTGATCCTTCTTGGTCGGTTGAGATCATGGCTGATAATGGTCGAAATAAGCGCTCGGCCGAGAAGTTATTGCAAGTAATGCGTCGTTGGCCGTTGCCTGTGATCGGAGTGATCAAGCATGACAGAGTGCAGCTTAATCTCGCCACGATAGAAGAATCCGAAATCCCTTATCTACGTAGCCAGCTGTCGGAGGTGTTGCTATGAGTTATGTCGTCGGAACGGCTGGGCATGTCGATCATGGTAAGTCCGCATTAATTAAAGCACTGACAGGCATAGATACCGCGCACCTGCCACAGGAAAAGAAACGCGGAATGACGATTGACCTCGGCTTTGCGTATTTTGAGCACCAAGACGGTACGCCTGTGGGGGTTATTGACGTACCGGGCCATGAGCGGTTTATCCGTAACATGGTGGCGGGGGTGTGGAGCCTCGATATGGTGCTGTTTGTTGTAGCCGCCGATGAAGGTTGGATGCAGATGTCAACTGACCACCTAAAGGTTATTGCATCGATGGGTATCGATAACGTTACCTTGGTGATCTCCAAATCTGATTTGTCGATGATGAGATGTTGGCGCTGGTCGAGGAAGAAGCGCTGGAACAGTTCCTTGAAATTGCAGGCTTTATTCCAGACTCAATGGTGGTATCAGCCCATCAGCAAAAAGGAATCGACGAGCTACGCCATCATATCTGCCGGAAACTAGATAATCATTCTAATGAAAAACGCCAACAGACGGCAATGCAGCGCCAGGCTCATTTATATATTGACCGGGTGTTCACGGTAAACGGCGTGGGTACTACCGTGACAGGCAGCTTGTGCGGGGGCGAGTTTCATGTGGGACAGAAGCTGATCCTTCAACCGTCAGGGAGGGAGGTTCAGGTAAAAAGCTTGCAGTCCTATCACCAGAATATCGAGACGGCGGAGCCAGTATCACGGGTTGCAATTGCACTGAAAGGTGTGAAGAAAAAAAAGAGGTTGAGCGCGGATTTTGCCTTATGGCCTCGAAGGAGTCTGGTTTTGTTGTTGATGAACTGATTGTGCGGCTTGATGGCATGTTGTTCGAGAATAAATGTCGTAATAACAGCGAAGTAGAAGTGGCATTTGGTACCTTTAATACGCTCGCCAAAATATTTGTGTTCAAAGGAACTAACCTCGCTCGTTTGCGCTTGAAAGAGCCGGCCTGTTGCTTCTGGAATCAGCGCGCATTGCTCATCCAGCATGGTGGTAGCAGCATTATAAATTGTGGTGCCATTGTATGGGGGGGGGAAGCTGCCAAGCAATATCGCAATAAACTGTATGATTTGTTAATGGCAATGCCAGATCTGCCGTCATGGGAAGACTATGTCACGATTAACATGTCGTTGTATGGCTTTGCTAAGCGAGGTGATCACCAGCTTGATGAAGCTGGGTATAAAGCTTGTAGTGATTGGTTGTTTACCGAAGAGTGTTATAACAGCTCTCACCAAGCAATAGAATCGATCCTTAAGCAAGAGCAGATTGATTTGTCTGCCAATGAACTCAGCGGCAAGCTTCAGATGCCAATTGATGTCTTGTCGGCATTGCTACAGGAGCTTGTTGAAGAAGGGAAACTAAAGCTGAGCGGTGAGCTTTTCTCGCTTGGAAATGGACGCAGTGAAGCCCAGCTATCGCCAACGGCAAAACAGATCCTTGAGCGAATGACTCAGGCCGAGAAGCAAGGTTATGAAGCAGATAAAGAGAAAATCCCTGGTGCTCAGAAAGAGCTGAGAAACTTGGTTAGGCTTGGTTTTGTTGTGCCGCTCGAAGGCAAAATTTACTATGAAAAAGGCCTCTATGATGACTTGGTCAGCGAGATTATCGAGGGGAGAGAAGTTAACGAGCGCTTTAAGATTTCTGATGCCCGTGACCGAACCGGTCTATCACGGAAGTATATGATCCCGGTATTGAACCGCATGGAGTCCGATGGTTGGATCAAGCGGTTGATAATGATCGTCAGGTATTACGTGCTCCGGAAAAGGTGGCGGCGTAGCGAAGGCCAACAATTAACTAGTCAGATATAAACCCGCTACCCAAGCGGGTTTTTCATTTTAATAATTACTATAAAATCAACTAACTATTCTCCGAATATCACATTTTTCATCCAACTAAGGGCGTAGAATCTTTCGTTATCTCCTAACGGAGTCAATGTCAGCCTCCAATTGTCTGTCATCGCCACAGAAATTTCATGAGACTGATAGTCAATAATAAGACTGGAGGGATACCATGACGATAGGCAAATATCTGCGTTGGAAAGATGAAGATGGCAATGAGTTCAGACCTGTTTCTTTGACGGGAACAGAGTTGCTTAATGACCGGACACTCAACAAAAGTACTGCATTTACCTACGAGGAAAGAGAGGCTTTTCAGCTGAGTGGCTTGTTACCCCCGCGCGTCCAAACATTTGATGACCAGCTCAATCGTGTTTATGACGGCTTTAGAAATGCATCGACTGATATTGAGAAATACCTGTTCTTGCGTGCCCTCCAGGATCGTAATGAAACCCTCTTTTATGCGTTGTTGTCTCGCCATATTGAAGAAATGACGCCGATTATTTACACCCCGACAGTCGGTAAAGCCTGTCAGGAGTTTAGCCACCGCTACCAGAAAGCCCGTGGTTTATATATCACTGAAGACAATGTAGAAAGCATGGCCGAGCAGGCCCGCCATTTTACCGGTAAAGATATTAAAATTATTGTGGTAACAGATAGCCAGGGAATCTTGGGGCTGGGTGATCAGGGTGTTGGCGGAATGGGGATTCCGATTGGCAAGCTGTCGCTCTATACATTGGGAGCGGGGATCCATCCTGCACACTGTTTGCCAATCGCACTGGATGTGGGTACCGACAATCAGGACTTGTTGGATGATCCTATGTATTTGGGTGTACCGCGCAAGCGTATGCGTGGCGAAGAATACAAAACCTTCATCAAGAAATTTGTTCTTCAGGTGAAGCAACACTTCCCGAAAGCCGTGCTGCAGTGGGAAGATTTCAGTAAGTCGAATGCTTTTGATAATTTGGCCGACTACGAAGATTTCTTACCATCATTTAACGATGATATTCAGGGTACAGGCTCGGTGGTACTTGCCGGTATTTTAGGCGCAGTCAAAATCAAAGGTGAGTCATTAGTTGATCAAACCTATGTGGTTTACGGTGCCGGTGCAGGAGGGGTAGGGGTTGCTGATCAGATCTACGCCGGTTTGCTAAAAGAAGGCTGTTCTCATACGGCAGCTCGAGACAGGATTTTCATTCTTGATTCTCAAGGGCTGGTTTTTGATGATCGTGAAGGGTTGGATGAATATAAGAAGCGATATGCTAAGCCTCGTTCACTGGCAGACAACTGGCATACCGAAGTGTTGGGCAAAGTATCGCTGACAGAGTTGCTAAACAACCATCCGGTCACGGTTCTGTTAGGTACGAGTGGAATTGGTGCTGCCTTCAAAGAAGAACACGTTCAGAAAATGATGGAGTATACCAAGCGTCCGATGGTATTCCCGTTATCAAATCCGACGGCCAACTGTGAAGCGCTACCAGAAGATATTTATAAGTGGAGTGACGGACAGGCGATCGTAGCGACAGGTAGCCCATTTAGTAATGTTAGTTACAATGGTTATGAATACCGGATTGGACAAGGTAACAATGTGTTTATCTTCCCTGGCGTCGGTCTTGCTGCCATTGTTTCTCGTTCGAAGAAAATCACCTTAGATATGTTCACCATGGCCTCTTATGCATTGGCGGAGTGTGTGTCTGAGGAAGATTTGGCTGCCGGTTGTGTCTATCCACGGATCAGTGAGCTAAAAGAAGTTTCACTACGTGTTGCTACCAGCATTTTGCATAATATGCAGGCAACGGATCCTAACAGCATTTTGCGAGGCAAAGATGTTGAACAGGAGTTAGCCGAACACATGTGGGAGCCTGTCTACCTGCCTTATCGCAGAGTGTAACAGTACAAGTAACAATAAAAAAAACGCTCAGAGAACGAAATAAAGCCCGACTAAAATGCCGGGCTTTATTTTTGTCGTTTCTTTACTTTTTATTTAAGGTTTCGGACTTAGTAAGTTGGCGTGACGCGTATTAACTGCTTAGGCTTGTCTATTGCGTTGTGCCACGTACCGACAAAGATAAAAGTCGTGACAACCAGGCAGATTAACCATTGGCTGGGTATGTGACTTAGCTGATTGGCCAGCCAAGGCGAAACCGCGATAATCAGAAAGCCATAACCAAAAGCGTTGACTAGGATAAACACTAGGGTTCGTATTATAAAATTGGCTCCGGAAAGTTGCCGTCTGAGTATTCGGTTAATATCAGCACCGAAAACAACAAGCAGGCAAGCAATCATTGCCGTTGATATTTCACTTAGCCAAGGACGGATGAATTGGCCGGAATTTGCTAGAAATTCAATCAGTATATTCATGAAAAAAAAGAGTAATAATGTTTGATTCAGCAAAGAATACTGGTTCTTCTCTATTGCCAGTACTCTCTTTGGGCGAGCTGCAAGCATGATCACATTTAGGTTATTTTTTTTGGTGAAAAATGGATCAGTCATATTTTCGTACAAGTGGTACTAGATACTTTATAATCGAAGCTGAATACCTTTTTGTTACAGGCTTGCACTTCTATTCATGTTAACTATCTCCAATTCTGTACAACTTGCTGACTGGGAAATTGAAATTACCGCGATTCGCGCTCAGGGCGCGGGCGGTCAAAATGTCAACAAGGTCTCCAGTGCGATTCATCTTCGTTTTGACATAAAACGCTCAACCTTACCGGATTTTTATAAAGAGCGTCTGCTTAAATTATCCGATCACCGCATCACAAAAGATGGAGTGATCATCATCAAGGCACAGCAGTATCGTACTCAGGAGCTGAACAAGGAAGATGCGTTATTACGGCTCAAAGAACTGATCCAGGCTTCCATGGTCCAGCAGAAAGCCCGTCGGGCGACCAAACCTACGAAAGGGTCGCAGCGGCGCCGGATGGATAAGAAAACTCAGCGTGGGCAGACGAAAACCATGCGAGGGAAGGTTAAGTTTTGAGCAGGTTAACACTTTGATTCTTTAGTTCGTGAAAGATGCCTCGATAGCGTTTAATTTCACACCTAACATGATGATGTGTAAAGGTGATATGAATGTCAGAGAAGAAAACATGTCAGTTGATCCAACTGTATTTTCGTGAGTCAGAACGCGTCAGGTTGCTGGACTTGGATGCATTGCCAGCGTTAGATACAGACGAGCAAGCCAATATGCATGATTGGCTTGCTACCAAGCGAAACTTTTCACCGGATGAGATTGCGTCACAACAATGGATGAAAACTTGTAGTGCGGGGTATATTACGGAGCTGACATTCTCCCCTGATGGCCTACTGAATGAATATACGTTATTTAATCGTCAGCGAGCCACAGGGCGCTGGGAGTTGGTTGATGGCGTGATTGAGATGGTTATTAATAAAGGCGAAGACCAGTATCGCTGCGCCGTGTTTGCAAATAGAACGGTTAATATTCATTCTGCAATTGAGTATAAAAACGGTGAGTTGCACTCTTACCTTAAGCTGGCACAAACTCGACCTGTCGGAAATTAGTCTGTTTCACTGGTAAAAAGAGAGTGAAACTGGTATTCATTTTATATTGAGATCAATTCTTTAGAATGACGAGTGAGAGCCAGGCCTGTGAATACAAGGACGAATACAATTAGTTCGGTTGCTGTTATCGGCGGCACACATGGAAATGAATTCAGCGGGATCTACCTGCTTCGCAAGTGGCAGCAAAATCCCCCGCTGGTCACCCGAGACTCCTTTACGACCCAAACTGTTTTTGCCAATCCGAAAGCGTTTGAGGAAAACAAGCGCTACCTTGATTGCGATCTGAACCGTCAGTTCAGCCTCGATGATTTGAGCAACCTAGAATTGGCTAATTATGAGCAGAGCAGGGCGAAAGCCATCAATCTCCAGATTGGCCCGAAAGGGAATGCCAAAACTGACTTCATCATCGATTTGCACAATACAACCAGCAATATGGGCCCGACCTTGATCTTGCTGCAGTCTGATGCGTTTAACCGCAAAATGGGTGCTTACGTTAAATCAAAAATGGCCGAAGCCGTCGTGGTGTTGGAAGATCAGTCTACTGTCGAGGAGCATTACTTTCTGAGTTCAATCACCAAGCAGGGAGTGATTGTCGAAGTTGGTCCGCAATCGCAATCGGTACTCCGTCAAGATGTACTGGACTGGATGGAAGAGATGACCCAGCACATTCTGGATTATGTCGAGTTACATAATACGGATTCTTTGCCGGCGCTTCCGGCAAGCTATGAAGCATTCAAATACGAAGAAACGCTGAAGCTACCGGAAGATGACAACGGTGAGCGTATCGGCATGGTACATAGAAACGTCCAAGATGCTGACTTTAAACCAATACGTTCTGGCGATCCGGTATTCACCTTATTTGACGGCAAGGAAATTTGCTGGATAGGGGATTACGAAGCTATCCGCACTTTATCAACGAGGCGGCGTATTACGATAACAATCTCGCAATGTCCTTGGCCAAGAAGGTGATTGTCGAGGTATAACGCGTTAAGCAAGATACATTAGCCATAATATAGGGCAGCTCCCCAGCACTTGTGGGCGCTGCTCTTTTTATATCAGTCGCTATAAAACAATGATATCCATGTGGGGGAGCTTTATGCCGTCAAATCAAATGCAGCTTTCCAGAGTGATGATTGTTACTACGCTTGCGATGTTGGCGTTTGCCGGAAACTCACTGCTAAACAGGCTGGCTTTGCTTGATACTGATATAGATGCTGCGACCTTTACATCGATCCGTCTGTTATCCGGTGCAGCGATGTTGTGGCTGATTTCAACTCGGAAAAATAGCCCTCAGCATACCGAGGGAAATTGGCCGTCTGCACTTGCACTATTTGTCTACGCCGCAGGCTTCTCGTTTGCCTATATTAATCTGTCTGCGGCCACTGGAGCGCTGCTGCTTTTTGCAGCAGTGCAGACAACCATGTTGGGGTACGGTCTTTGTCAAGGAGAACGTCTGACTACTATTCAATGGCTGGGTTTCAGCCTGGCGATAGGCGGTCTTTGGGGACTGTTGCTACCCGGTTTCTCGGCACCGCCATTGCTGGGTTCGTTATTGATGTTGGCTGCAGGTATTGCATGGGGGATTTATTCAATCAGAGGCAAAACGGTTGTCGATCCTGTTCTGGCAACCACGGGTAACTTTCTTCGAGCCGTGCCGTTTTCCCTGGTGTTGAGCTTTTTGATGTTCGGCAGCTTCTCACTGGACTGGACGGGAGTTGGGTATGCCGTCTTATCAGGTGCTATAGCGTCGGGTATCGGTTACGTGATGTGGTATAGCGTACTTCCTGCATTGCAGGCGACTACGGCTGCTACGGTTCAGCTAAGTGTTCCGGTACTCGCAGCAATCGGTGGGGTCTTTTTCCTTGGCGAGTCGATTTCGATACGCTTGTTCTTGGCTTCTTCTGCGATTCTTGGTGGTATTGCTCTGGTGCTGAGTAAGAAAGGTTAAAGTGAAGCAATAACAATGAAACTGTTATATGCCGCATCCATGCGGCGTTTTTTTTTCCTTTCTACACGTCATGTAGCCAGTGTTAAAGAGATCGAGCAACGAACTCTTTTATATTAAAAATATCACTGAATGTTTTGATTATCATCTTTCGGGCTTTCGGCTTCATTTAGATGCTTCCAGCTTTCATAAATATCAAACACATTAATAAATGGTACACAGCCAGCACTATCAC
>LLEN01000052.1_pt1 | contig 24842 bp, 26 predicted proteins | sample 595881 | NCBI WGS metagenome assembly LLEN01 (sample SAMN02919314, study PRJNA255460) | bioreactor metagenome | biome: chemostat; feature: culture 2012_10.3; material: sediment; isolation source: day86 10degC chemostat 2012 inoculated with Wadden Sea sediment taken from... | place: Germany: Bremen ...
TCCAAATTGGTATTAAATGATGCATCAGCCAGCTAAAAATCTAGGCGCTCTGTAATGCTATATAAAGCTGATAGCTGGTGCGCAAACATTAAAGGCTAAAGGCTGGCTCCCTCAACAAGAAGCTGAGTATACGTACGCATCTTAATTTGAATTGATTAGCGACTTTGCTAATACGTGGATTCTTATACCGAACACGACAGAATCGCTTGGTGATCACAATGTCAGCAGCAACTAAGCTGACTCGCAGTTGGAGATAAATGAGTTAGAGTTATTGACCTAATGACGTCCTTTGTCATAATCAGAAGTATCTCACATCAAGCTGTATTTACCTCAACTACTAACCTTAAGTTACACACAAAAGCGCTCGCTAATAGGAAACAGTGAGCGTTGTTTTTTTGAAGACAGTCATCCAGAACTCGACCATAACGCTCAGTTTACCTGAAGCCCATCATAACAGAAGCCAATATCTAAACGACTTGATACAAAATGCTTATTACAAGTAGATCATTACACTTCGCCAAAGCGAACACCTGTCAACTTCTCCGAATATTTCCACAATTTTTCAGCTTCTTTTTCATTTATAAATTTCGATTCTAAATTTTGTTGCTTAGGAGTACCAAAAAGTCGGTACTTTGGCCCATAAAAATCATTTGCTTTAACGTTTGGCTCCGTGGCTGCTAGCAATAGAGGTAGACATCCTTTGCTCACTGGAGAAGCTATCCATCGTGCGAGCAAACCACCAATACCGAACGATTTTTGTCGTTCCGTACCAGTAAGCCCAGGGTGAGCTGAAACAGAGATTGCGCTAGAGCCAGCCTGATCAAATAGTTTTTGTAATTGCATCATAAATAAAAGGTTCGCTAATTTGCTATCCCCGTACGCTTTAAATCTATTATATTTCCGTTTGTTCCATGTAAAATCTTCAAAATCAATCACACCAGACTTATAGGCTAAACTGCTAACCGTGACCACCCGAGCGTTTTCAGTGATCTTTAAAACATCAAATAATCTGCCAGTTAAGGCAAAGTGTCCTAGATGATTGGTGGCCATATGCATTTCGCGGCCATCATTTGTTAACTGATGTTGTTCTAAATTAACGACACCAGCATTTAAAAGTAATATGTCTAGCCTCTTATATTTTTGTTTAAAATCTTCACTGAATTCGCGTATCGAAGTTTCGTCAGTAAGGTTCATCTGTATAATGTCGATTTTGGCAGTTGGAACTTCGAGAATAATTTTCGCCTTCGCTCCTAACCCTTCATCAACATTACGGCAGGCAATGATTACGTTCGCATTTTTTTTCGATAGCTCTAAAGCACTTTGATATCCTAGCCCCTTATTACCTCCAGATATTATTACGGTTTTTCCATTAAGATTTGGAATATCGTCGTTTGACCAGTTTTCTAAAATCGACATGTCTCTACCCTCGTCATTTGAGCTTTAACTAAAGTAGCATTACTGTGTTACAGTTGTAACATCTTTAAGGAGAGCAACCTCAACTAGTGACAAACCAGGTTGATTTGTAACAATTTACGTAGGAGTCAAGCCTTGAAGAAGTCAAAGAAAATAGGTCAGACGATTTATCTTAAAGAATGTTTGCGTGATAGCTATTTTTCGTTATTGGAGGAAAAAAAACTGCCGAAAGTATTTCGGTCTCAGAAATTGTTAAGTTGGCTGGTGTATCTCGCATGTCATTCTACCGTTACTATCAAACTAAAGAAGATATTATACAACAGTATATAAATGACTCCTTCAATGAGTTTATGGTAACTGTTAGGAATGACCTGATCAAAGATCCTAAGGTTGCGGCAGCACTTTTTTTTAACTACTTCCGTTCAAATAAAACTCGGATTAAGATACTGATAAATCAAGGTCTTTTTCACTTATTTTTTTTGAATCCTTTTCTAACTTTCTTCAAGAATCTAACTTAGCCATAGACAGTACTCCGGACATTTCAGATGAAAGCCTGAATTATTATTATGAATATGCGAGTGGTGGGATTCTTAATCTAGCCAAAAGCTGGGTGCGAAGTGATATGAAAGAGTCTGATGAAGAAATGGCCCAAATCCTTAGGCAAATCAAACAAGCGCAAGGCGCTAAGTATCAATAGAGCCACTGAAATGAGTTTAGGTATTGCGAATCAACGTAAACAGGATATGAATAAGTTAATACTCTAAGCAGGAAAGGGGCAAAACCTTGATGGGCAGTGATGAAATCTGCAGGTTACACCTCAAATCATAACCTGACAGATTGAGTCTCAGCTAATCCAGTTAAACAGAGGGATCTATACGGGATCATTGATCCCGTATAGGCGAGTAACAAGCAGACAAAGTAATAGGCATGTCAACCCGGATACTATTTATTACTGCCCTAGTGCTGCTTGAGTTGCCGGCTGCTGCGGGCTTTCAGCCGTGATCGCATTCATGAACGCTTTTAACGCTTCCGCTTCCTGGAAAGTCAGGTTCAATGGACGTATCTTTTCTGATAGTTTGGATAATTAGGATCGTATTTACTCCATCCAAACGGTGCATTACTCGCCATTCCTTCCGAATACATTGATATTACACCATCCATCGTATGAACTAAGCCATTGTGGAACCACGGGCTAGTATTCATCACATCACGTAGTGATGGGGTCTTGAACTTACCGACACTGTCACTCTTACCGTTTACCTTGTACTGGCCTAAATCTTCATAAAACGCTTTATAGTAAGTAAGGCCAACATTCTCAAATCCATGGTTGGTCAGCTCTGGGCCCATATGGCAATTCGCACAACGGCCGTTGCGACGATAGATATCCAAGCCCCACAGTTCTTTATCGCTGAGCGCACCAGTGTTGCCCAAAGGAGCCTCCTTTACAAACCGATCAAGCTTACTTTCATTGCTCACAATCGTACGTTGGAAGGTTGCCAGAGCCATGCCCAGTTGTTCTTCGGTAATCGCACCTTGAATGGTACCTTGAGTGAACACTGCAGCAAATAACGCAGGATACGTCGGGTGTGAGTTCAACCGCTCAAGCAAACGAGGAATAATTTCGGCCATCTCCAAAGGATCCTGTATCGGCATCAGCGCCTGCTGTTCCAAATCCTTTGCACGACCGTCCCAGAACAGCGTAGGTAAAAAGGCGCTGTTGACAATCGTTGGGGCGTTGCGCTTCCCGCGTTGACGATCATGGCCGATAGACACTTCTAGGTTATCCGTCCAGCCTTTTGGGGATCGTGACAACTTGAACATGACACATCCTGCGCGCGTGATAGAAACGGATCAAAGAACAGCTTTTTCCCTAACTCTACCTTGCTTGCCTGATACGGATTTGTATTCGGAAACTCAGGCAAGGGCATCACACCCAGCTCCTGATAACCCGACATGTCATCGACAAACGGTGCCGGCCAGTTTGCCGATGAAGTCGCATAATCTTGCCGTAACCTCGTCATATTGGGCTGGCCATGATTATTAGCAGAACGGGGATCTTCTGTTGCCCTTGGTTCAAATTCGCTGGCTATCAACAGTACTTTTGCCCGCTGACCCGGAAGTGCCGCAGCAGGCGTGAGAGTAGGTACGTTCGGCAGAGTCAGCATCGCGTACCCCGACTTGGTCGTCACCCAATAGTTACCCGCCTTCGGTTGGTTTAGCGATGTTTGGTACAGAAGCTCAAACTCGCCACCATCGACTTTCTGGTGCAGCAATAGCGCAAGCTCTTCCTGAGTCGGAACACGCCAGTCGGTACGCCCGCATTGCTGTAGAGTATTTACCTTTTGCAGCATTTCACTCAGGGTACAGGTTGATTGATCGCAGTTGCTCACATCAGATTCAAGCGCAAATGTATGGGCGGTACTCGTTATATCAGTGTTGTTCGGGGTTAACCAATACACATAGGAGAAGCGACCGTCACGTAAATACAAATTGTCGCGAACGAGACTACGCATATCATCCAGCAGCGCCAGGGGATATCTTGATAGCGACTTTGTTGCAACGCACGGTCAAGGGGCTGCCTTGATCATCAAGTCGAATGAAGCTGCTTTCTTCAGATTGCGGGGTCACTTGCTGATTAGGTAAGGTTAGATCGCGATACTCGCCACTGACCAACATCACCGAAGCAGGCTTGCGTTTATTTTGGTTTGATACGCTGTCGCGGTTGGCGCCAAAACTATAACGATGAGCAAGGTTATCGACTTGCTCATCGCGAGCATCGGTCGCTAGCCAGTAATATTCAAAACCAACATCCGCAAAAAAAAGTAAGGATCGATAGCCGCCTGGTTTCGATCTAGGGCATAGTCTTGTTCGCTGGTGAGATTTTTCATCTCATACGCGTAAGGCAATCGCCAGTCTGATTTACCACACCATTGATTTTGATTCGCGTGCGCAATCAAGGCGTCGGTATTACATTCACTATCCCCAAGAAAACACTGAGCGCCTAGGTGAGGCAAAGTCGCATCCCAGTTTTTCCAAGAGTAGGTTTCCGTGTTTGGCTGTGTTGATGTCGCCCATGTCACGCCCAAATGAGTGTTGTTATCAGTGACACATTGCCACGCCTGCCCGACAGTCTGATCGTTAATCGCACTTTGGGTGAACCTCGGTGTACTTTGGTTGACCCGTAACAGCCAGTTGATGACAACGGCAGAGTCACTCCCCACCAGTTCAAGCCGAAAAGCATCAGCACCGGTTTCTGACTGAGGCGCCTGATATTCAAACCTACCCTCAGAAATAGCCACACGGCCAAATTTTGGCGGCTCGATAACACGCAGTTTTTGATCACTTTTCAGCTGATACTGATATGAAAAAAAACACCACCCTGTGTCACTTGCGCTTTGGGTGAGAGATCCAGCGACTGCGGTTTAGGCGTTGATGTTGATGTAGACGGTGATGCCGACACTGGCGCTGAATCGCCGCCAGAACCGTTACAGGCCGAGAGCAGCAAAGACGCTGCAATAGACGCAGCGCCCAGTTTCAAAGATGAGTACTTCATGGTTGAACAGCCGAGGTAGAAATCAAACGTACGCGATATAGAGAAGCATTGCTCTCACCACTGCTGTCGGACCATTCGCTTTGGAAGGCGACAGCCATATGTTTGTTTTCCGGGTCATAGCTATCCGCCGTTTTCGTCCAGTAATAGCTGTTCTCTTCTACTACGGTGTCATCAAAGATGCTGTTCACATAGCCGGCGCGGTCAGTCTCAAATTCATAGTCCCCATAAGAAACCAAGCTAGTCACCAAGATCGATTTAAGTTCAGGCTCCGTCGGCAGACGCCAATCATTGCGACCACACAGTGCACTGGCATTAATGGTATCGACATAAGCAACAGCTTGGTCATAACCCATAACAGGACCCGCTTTATCAATTCGCTGCCAAAGAATTTTTGTATTGGGCACCTCGGTTGCAAAGAACTTGTCCTGACTGCATGCCCATTCGGCCGAATCTTGGTCCCGCAGCGGTTGGCCCGAGGCACCCAGCTTGGTAAAGCGACTCTTCCACCGGCTGTCTTCATCACCCTTGGCGTTAACTTCGGCCTTCAACGGTGCCGTTATTCCCTCGATAGTATCTTTCGCTTCATCAGCAATGATGCTGCCACTCACCAGCATCGACAGGCGAGGCTCGTTGGTTGAGCGCGGTGGCATTCTTTCGTCAGAAAAATCGCTCCCCATCCACATTACATATGCATCGCCGACGGTAGAATTCGAGCCTTGCCAGTCACCTTCAACAGCATTGCTATCATGCCCATTCGGGTATTGTGTGAAGCTGTTGGTCCAATACGCTTCGTCGTAGTTGGCATCGACATACGGGAAGAAAAAGCTGTCAATAGGCGAAAGACGCTTATCATCGTCTAACATATCTTTGGTTAAGATAGTTTTCCATTCATTGCGCGTAGGCAGGCGCCAGTCTGATTTTCCGCACAGCTTCTGACTATTGGCTGCAGCAATCAGGTTGTCGGTATTACAAACCGTATTCAGGCCGCAGGCTGATTCAGAAAATTCACGATTGTTAAGGGCGCGGTCACTCCAATAATAGGTTGAGTCAAAAGCAAACTCACCATTCGATTGCAGTACCTGCCAAGTCAAGTTCGAGCTTGCATCCTGCACACATGACCAATCACTGCTTTCCATGGCCATGACTTGTTTATCGGCTTCTAATGCCTTGCCTTCTGCATCCAATTTGACGTATCGGTTAACAACCGTTTTGTCGCTATTCTGGTGAAGCGGTAGCGCATAACCAGAAACTTGATAACTCGTCTTCTCAATCTGATATTTAATTTCGAAATGGTAATTATTGGCAGAGGCCAGGCGTTGCGCAGATACCGTTTCAGCCGCTTTTGTAACTACTGCTTTTGTTACGGCGCTTGATGCCGAAGTGTCTGCAAGAGGGGTGAATACAAAACGTCCTGTAGCCTTATCAACAACAGCCTTACCAAAATTCGTTGTGATATTCGTAACTTTATGGGCAGTTTGAACAGAAACGCCCGGTGCATCAAAAGTAACATTAGATGCATCAACAAACTCAATACTCTCGCTCGACAGCTCCTTTGCCTGACCTTGAGTAGCTTGTTGTCCTTGACTGACTGGCTTAGCAGCATCATTTGATGAACCTGAATTACAGCCCGTGAGCAAGGCAGCAGTCAACAATGCTGATAATTGATTGTATTTCATCGTTATATTTCTATTTATTATAAATGGACGGCGATACTACAAGCGGAAAAAAAACCAAATGCAAACATAAATGCGAACTATTTGTATTTCAGTGGTTATTAAAAAGAAATATCTTAGTAACGATAAGGGTTTTGTTCCACAAACTAATCTGGAACTAATGAGGGATACGATAGTGAACAGTGACAATTCAGCCAAATAGATAAGACGGCCTAGGCGTTAATTTTAACCCTAGACGCTTTAAATGAAAATAATTCTCAACAAACACCTTGCATTATCGGTGAGAATGGTTATCATTACCAAGCAGTCAGACGAGAGGGATGTATTACTCCTTATTGCTCTGAAGGCACGACATTGCTCACATTGCTTCCAGTGTACTTCAGCTTCGGTTGAGTGTTTTTAGTGTAGGGCTAGAAACAAATTACCACTTTTGCTGAGCGGCTCTCCTGCCAAAGTAGAGCCGCTTTTTCTTTCCATAAGCAAAATGATTACTTCTCAAGGTCGTACACCACATAGCCCTTGTTATCTAAACAACGGCGAAGCACTTTAGCCTGAACCTCTGTGGCATCATTTGCACCTGATACCGCACCCGCTCCCCCGCCGATAGCCCCACCAGCCAAGCACCAACGGCTACACCGGCAAGCCCGTCTTCAAGACCACCAACAACCGCCCCCACAACAGCTCCTGATGCCGCACCGTTCTGCGCGTTAACTTTGGCCGACTCAGCTTTATCGACACTCTCGGCATAAGATTGGCAGTATGAAAAATCCTGCTCGTATTGCGCCTGATCGACATTAGTCATATCGACAACAGGCTTTTGCTGATACGCACAAGCGGATAACAAGGTAGCAATCATGGTGGCAATAAAGAGCTTTTTCATCGGTATATCTCTCGGTTGAAGACAGCACAAGAACATCTTGCTCTGACAAATTAGGTCGTTAACGGCAAATGTACACTGTTTTTTTTATTTGGCACATAACACATCGTTGTCTGTGTTTGTCACTATCGATACAAAGCCATACATTGTTACGGTGATATACCAAAACCACTTAAAGATGCAGGATTCAGAGTGTTTATTAGAATAAACCCAGTGACCTCACGATGCTTGGGAATGATCCTGTGCACATGGAGAAACACTCTTATTACCTATTATGCGTATTTCAACAAGTGAATATTAGTTAATATAAAATTCAACTAGCTAAGTACAAATAAGTTCACTGTCTATTGTGGAAATAAACTCTTCGACAACAATGTCAAATCAGTAGTTTCAATACTGTCTTTAGTTTACCAAATACAAAATAATAGGATTTCAAGGAATAGAAATGTCCGACATTAAAACGCTTGGTGAGTTCATCATCGAGAAACAGAATGACTTCCCCCATGCCAGTGGTGATCTGTCTGCGCTACTAGGTTCGATAAAGTTAGCAGCCAAGATTGTAAACCGTGAAATCAACAAAGCGGGATTGATTGATATTACTGGATCCGTCGGCAAGGAAAATATTCAGGGGGAACAGCAACAAAAGCTCGACCTTTACGCCAATGAAAAATTTAAGGCAGCACTAGAGGCCCATGCCCAGGTATGCGGAATTGCCAGTGAAGAAGAAGACGATGTTGTCGTTTTCAGCAAAGAGCAGAATCGTAATGCCAAGTATGTAGTCCTGATAGATCCGTTAGACGGCTCTTCAAACATTGATGTAAATGCTTCCGTCGGCACTATCTTTTCCATCTACCGTCGCCTATCGCCAGTTGGTTCCCCAGCGACTGAAAATGACTTTCTTCAAGCTGGCAATTGCCAGATTGCCGCTGGATATGTCATTTATGGTTCTTCTACCATGCTGGTTTACACCACGGGAAGAGGGGTTCATGGTTTCACCTATGATCCTTCTCTGGGCGTATTTTGCCTTTCTCATGAAAATATTCAAATCAGTGAAAATGGCAGTTGCTACTCTACCAACGAAGGCAACTATATCCGCTTCCCTGCCGGCGTGAAGAAATACATCAAGTATTGCCAAGAGAATGTACCAAAAGACAACCGCCCATATACATCGCGCTATATTGGGTCGTTAATTTCAGATCTTCACCGTAACCTGCTAAAGGGAGGGATTTACCTTTACCCAAGCACCGCGGCTTATCCAAACGGTAAGCTACGCCTGCTATATGAATGCAACCCTATGGCTTTTATTATGGAGCAAGCAGGCGGTAAAGCTTGTAATGGGTCAAGCCGGATATTGGATATTAAACCGACATCGCTACATCAAAGAATACCTTTTTTTTGCTGGCTCAACAGAGATGATCAGCAAACTCGAGCAGTTTCTCATTGAACAAGATAATAAATAATAGTCACATATCCAGTTAAGAACTGACGATATCAATCTTATCGCCCTGCACTGAGCTCGCGACTATTACAATCGGGATGGCTTTGGATATCGGGGTATCACTCAGATCTCCTTTGCCGTCAATCGCCACCAGTGGATTGGTCTCAGGAAAATACGCCGCGATATTGCCAGAGGGGATATCATAAGCCACTAATTTAAAACCAAAGACCTTGCGCTCTATCCCATCAGGCCACAATGACTCAACATCAACCAGATCATTGTTTTTCATACCAAGAGCAGCAATGTCATTAGCGTTGATTAATAGACTTTACGCTCGCCAGAAATCCCGCGGTATCGGTCTTCAAAACCATAGATAGTTGTATTGTACTGGTCATGCGAGCGCATGGTCTGTAATACAAACACAGGGTCTTTGCTCAGTTCACGCAGGTTCGCAGGCAACAAATGCTGCGGTAAATCGTGATGCTTGAATTGCGCTTTTTTTTCGATAGTGTTTGCCATCGGCGCTCAGCCGCGCTATTTCCAAGGTAAAACCCGCCAGGCTGTTTGATTTTATCATTGACCTTAGTAAACCCCGGAATGACCTTGGCGATTAAGTCCCGAATTCTGTCATAGTCATCAATTAACCAGCTCCAGTCCACCGGATCCTTACCAAGGGTGGCTTCTGCGATCCCTGCGACAATCGCAGGCTCAGAGCGCATTTCAGCCGTTTCACTTTCCACCACACCAGCAGATGCGTGAACCATGCTAAACGAGTCTTCGACTGTTACACACTGCGGCCCGGTTACTTGCATATCAACATCCGTTCGTCCCAGGCAGGGTAAAATCAATGCCTCTTGCCCCGGGATCAAATGGGTACGGTTTAACTTTGTCGCAATATTCACGGTCAGTGAACAATTGGAAAGAGCCTGCTGAGTTAATGACGTATCAGGGGTTGCTGCCGCAAAGTTACCCCCCAATCCGATAAACACCTTACTCTCCCCCGCCAACATTGCCTTAATAGCATCGACGGTATTATGCCCTCGCTCAGTAGGTGGTTTGAAGTCAAAAACCTCGGATAAGGTTTCCAGGAATGTCGCACTAGGTTTTTCATCAATCCCCATGGTACGGTCGCCCTGTACGTTACTGTGCCCTCGCACAGGACAAAGGCCAGCGCCTTGCTTTCCCAATTGGCCAAACAGCAACTGCAGGTTGGCAATCTCCTGGATGGTCTTTACCGAGTGCTTATGCTGCGTTATACCCATCGCCCATGTGATAATGACATTATTCGCCTGTCGGTATGTGTCGGCAGCCTGCTCGATCTCAAGCTTCGACAATCCCGCTTGCTCGGTGATCTCTTCCCATGATGTCGCTTCAACAATCTTCAGATATTCCTCAATACCCTGGGTATGCTTGCGAATGAACAGCTGATCAAATATCGATGCTCGTCCTGCTTTCTGTTCTCTTTTATCAATTGCACAGAGTGCTTTTACCATCCCACGCACAACGGCCATATCACCGCCCAGCTTGGGCGTAAAATAACTCTGGCTGATCTGCGTTGCGCCACCGGTTAGCATTTCTCCCGGTGACTGGGGATTGGTAAAACGCTCCAATCCTCTCTCTTTCAACGTATTAAAGGTGACAATAGCTGCACCACGACGCGATGCATGACGCAACGTATCCAGCATTCTCGGGTGGTTTGTACCTGGGTTCTGACCAAAGACAAAAATGGCATCGGCGTGATCAAAGTCTTCAAGCGTTACGGTGCCTTTACCGATACCGATTGATTGCTTAAGCCCAATACCACTGGCTTCATGGCACATATTAGAACAGTCAGGAAAGTTATTGGTCCCGAACTTCCTGACGAATAACTGATACAAAAATGCAGCCTCGTTGCTCGCTCGGCCAGAAGTGTAAAATTCTGCCTGACTCGGGTGCTCAAGCGCGTTTAAATGCTTTGCGATCAGCGCAAAAGCCCGCTGCCAACTCACCACTTCATAACAGTCAGTCTCGCGATTGTATTTCACTGGGTGGCTAAGCCGGCCCTGATATTCCAAAAAAAATAGTCACTCTGCCGGGTTAGCCAGCCCACGGGATGTTGCTGGAAAAAAACCCGGTGTAACACGGCGGCTAGTCGCTTCCCAGTTAACCGCTTTGGCTCCATTTTCACAGAAGCTAATACGCCCCCGCTTTTCAGTTTCCCCCCATGCACAGCCCGGACAGTCAAACCCTTTATCTTGGTTGGTCTTTAGCAAGTTACGCATATTGCGAGTGACATTCTCACTTTTTACCAGATGTTTGGTCGTACTCAGCAAGGCACCCCAACCACCCGCCGAACCGTCATATTTTTTTTACCGTCATTACCGTTCTCTTACTGTTTGGTTAGGTTTAAGCGAAAAGCACCATGATAGATATTGAACCCGCCGCCATGAGTAAAACCAATGAGCGTTAAATTGAAGCGTTTGGCCATATTGATGGCAAGATTTGATGGCGCACCAGCCGCAACCAGCACCGAAATCCCAGAGACCAGCACCTTCTGAACCAACTCAAAACTGATACGGCCACTTAGCAGAACAACTTTTCCTGGTGAATGGAGACCTGGCGCTCGCGCCATGTTTCCCATCAGTTTATCCAACGCGTTATGACGACCGACATCTTCGCAGCTGAGCAGCAACTCCCCTTCGGCATCAAACAAACCACAGCCATGCACCCCACCAGTCATCGCAAACATCGATTGAGACTGGCGCAACTTATCGGCCATAGAAGGAATAATATGGCTGATAGCCAGTGTTCACGGGTATCTAACTGGGGAATATCTCGCAGCTCTAATGATTGCATAGATGATTTACCACACACCCCGCAACTGGAAAATGACGTGGTATCTCTGTTGATCAATGACCAGTCAACAACCACATCCGGAGCCAAGGAAACATGGATTTCATTGCTAGTAACTTCGTCACTGTCCAATTGTTCATTGATGCCAGTAATATCATTGGCCGCTTTAATAATCCCTTCGGCCAGCAGTAATCCGGTGACGAGGTTATGATCATCACCCGGTGTCCGCATCGTCACTAAATAGACTCTATCCTGCTCTTTGCCTTGCCGATCAACGTAAAGCAGACGAATTTGAAGCGGCTCTTCCACTATTACTGAGTCAATTGACAAGGTTACATCAGCACCATTTATTTGCTGGCGCGAGCATGTCACTACACCTGTAGTATGTGAGCCGGACTGATGCTGCCACAGCTCCTTTTTTTTATGCTCTACATTACAGGCTGAGCTGATATAGCTCACCCCATAATCTTCCTGATCTCTTTTCCGTTTAGCCATGGGCTTTACTCTAAAGGTCAAAGATATAGATCTATTTTGCCCGCCCTATCAATGTAATTTGAGTATAGGCATTCGTGATTATTATGGGTATTAGAGGTAAATCATGCGCAGGAAATGGTGATAAATCGAATGGTTTATTTTTAACATTTGATAAATTTTACTTATCAATTAACAACGAGCAGTAAGAAATGCCCTCTCATTGAAATAGAAAAAAAAGGCTCACCCGCTGAAAGTGAGCCTGCTGAACTTTAGTCTGTGGCAAGCGCCTGCGGCACAATCAGCGTAAACCGCGCACCGCCAGATTCACTCGAGCCAATTTTGACCTTGCCCTGATGGCGAGCCATAATTTGCGCCACAATCGCCAAACCAAGGCCGTGCCCACCAGACTCACGATCCTGCGGTGCCGACTCGGTAAAACGGTTCTAGAATTCGCTCTCTCTCAGTATCGGGGATCCCGATGCCGTCATCGTCGACTTGAATGTGCAGCTCATGCCCGCAGCGGAATACACTGACATCAATGCCTTGTTCGGCATAGCGGGATGCATTTCGGACAATATTCGACACAGCACGTGTCAACTGGTACACATCGACACTTGCCCGCTCTTCGTGTTGATAATTTATCGTAATCGGAATATCCGTTTCTTTCTGGCAGTTTGTCACCAGCTTGTCGAGCCACTCACTCATATAAGGCGAGGTAAGATTCAGGGGAATTACCGCTCGATCCATCTTGGCAAAGTAAAGAAGCTCTTCAATCATTTGCTCCAACTCGGCCATATCATCATGAATACCAACAGCATAATTCAACTGATCTGGTGTCAACCCCAAATCTTCCAGCATTTCAAGCTGGCACTGCACCCGGAACACCGGCGTACGCAGTTCATGGGCAACGGCATTGGTCAGCTGTTTGTGGCTGGTGATCAGAGCAGAGATCTTGTCTGCCATCTGATTAAAGCTACTGTTTAAACTTCCAAGCCGATCGCCAGGCTTTTCTGAAGCCCGAACGGCAAAATCCCCTTCGGCAAAGGCCAGCGTGGTTTGCTCCAGAACACGAAAGCGCGAGATAGTATTTTTAGCATCAGCGCACTATAGATGGCAAAACCGGCATAGAAAAAGACCCACAGTAACGTCTCGTCGAAATCAAGCTGCTCCCAAATGGGTTTCGATAAATCCGGATGAATCTTGAATATCTGACGACCGTCTCCATATACAACAAAATAGCTATACGAGTCATCAAGATAAATTTGGTGGGATTGCAGATCATCAATAATCTCAACCGTTAGTTCCGGGCTCTCCCACTGATACACCGAAACCCTTAACCGGTTTTCTTCAGCATACTGAGCGAGAAGCTCATCGGCACGACTTTGGCCTACGGAGTTCGCAACGTCATCCAAGATATTCACCACGCTGTGCACCTGATTAAATTCAATAATTTCTTCGTAATCAGGTGTCAGCTCCTCGGTGACATAAATATAACTAACAATACTCAGAAAAAAAAGAGCACCGCGACACCAATAAAAAAAACTCACAATACAACCGTTTCATCAACTGCACCTACCAACGATCAGGGACAAAGAGATACCCTTTCCCGCGTACCGTGATTATTTTCCGCGGCAGTGCCGGATTGTCATTGAGTTTTTTTTGCGCAGCGACACAATTTTATTATCGATGGTGCGATCGAGGCCGTCATACTCTATCCCCCGGGTACTCTTGACCAAAAAAATCACGCGACAAGACTTCGTCTGGGCGGCAAGCCAGTAGCCACAACAAATCAAACTCACTGTCAGTCAAACAGACCTCTTCGTTATCGAGAGAACATGACTTTCGACGGCAATTAAGACTCAAGCTGCCATGGCTACGTTCAGTCGTCGCATAACCTGGCAGGCTCTCATCCTGCAAAGCAGATTCAGAATCCACCGGATGATCCTCATCCCCGCGACGTAGAAGCATACGAATTCGGGCTAGCAATACTCTGGCTTAATGGCTTGTTAACAAAATCATCGGCGCCTATTTCCAGCCCCGCAACATGGTCTATATCATCGTCGCTCGCTGTTAACATGAGGATCTTACTGCTTACCATCGGCCTGACGTTTCTGCAAATTGTTAGCCCGTCGACACCGGGCAACATTAAATCGAGCACAACAAGATCAGGTTGGTGTTGAATAATCGTATCAGTGGCCAAGTTTCCGTCAGAGACGGTCACAACGTCAAATTGCTGCTGTCTGAAATAGTGCGCCAGCAACTCACACAACTTGAGGTCATCCTCGACTAGTACGATCTTTGTCATCTCATCCCACCCATTAAATTAAACAGCGTTCAAAACCGTATGGCGCGCATTACATAATGAAATGACAACTTTATCAAGCAATAGTGCCAATATCCGTTGCGAATGATTTATTCCGTTACTTCACACCAACAAATCAATTAAATCCCCCTAGAGATACCTGTGCCTGTCCATACTTTGACTAAATGGCTATTTCTTCCTGTAATTGAAGTAGCCAGCCACACCTCGAGATTGACATAAACAGCAGACCAACATGAAACATGTATATACTGACCTGCATACAAACCTGCACCCAATCGTTCTCGTGCTATTGGCGGGTACCTTGCTTACTCCGTTTCCAACGACTGCTAGCAGTGCTCTACTCGAGTCGTTACAAGGTTGCTGGCAGGGCAAAGCTGTCAAAACACCTCGCGGGCCTTTGCCCTACCCTATCTGCTTTGAATTACAAGATAACAATACACTCTATGGTGTTGCAGACTTGCATGTTTCTCGCCATCACTGGCGTTTCTATTTAGTGGAAGATATGGAGCAGCTGAGTTTTCTCTCAACCTTTGCCGGCAATGAAACTCCGCTTTACCTGTCAGCGAGCCAAGTTGCTTCCGATCATATCGCCTTTAGCACAGAGGATGGCCAATACTTACAAGTTCAGGTGCAACAGCAGAAGAAGGGATATCGCTTCACGATCAAGGTTAAAGGAAAAGAGCATGTAATCATTCAGCTGGTTCAAGAGGGGAAGTAATGCCCACCAACAGCTTAGTGAGACACTTCAGGGAATTTATGCATTTATAACGACATAAATGACGCACCAATGGAGCTTATCCTTGAATTTGAATGAACTTATTGTGATCAAGCTATCAGAATTGAACTAAATTCATCGGATAGAGCATTTAAATCACTGAGATTATATTCACAATTGACGAATCATTCGTGAAAAAAAATGACATAATTGCCAGATAATTCGCATAATCGTGGATAATTAATCGAATAATGACTATTAATTCTATTAATACGCAATTCCTAGTGAAATGATATTTTGAAGTGCCTCACATTTACCCTAAATAATTTAACTTACCATTGCGCCACTATAATCATTCTTTCAAATACGATCTATCTAAAGATAAATACGTATTTCTGTACTCTATAAAAAGGATAAATTTCTAATGAGCGGCGATATCATTAAGTTTTCACGAAACACTGAAAATGCACCAAAAAGTTCTGTATCTACACAAACTGTAGCTTTTTCTCATTATAATAATATTTCAGCTCAATTACCTGTGGATCCTAAAACTGGTGAGATTGTAGTTGGTTGCGTAAAAGACCAAGCTAAACAGTGTTTAGAGAATATTAAAGCAATTGTGGAAAGTATCGACCACGTGATGGACGATGTTGTTAAACTAAATATCTTCGTTAAAAATATCTCAGACATTGAAGCTATCGACGAAGTTTATACAACTTTCTTCCAAAGTGCTCTTCCTACACGTACGTGTGTAGCAGTTGCAGCTCTACCTATGAGTGATGCTTTAGTTCAAATTGATGCACTTATTTCAAACGGTGAAGGTACAACGCCACAAGCGCCTTGTGATCTAATTAAAGTTTCAAGAAACACAGAAAATGCACCAAAAGGTCTATATTCACAAACTGTAGCCTTCTCTCATTACAATAACCTGGCATCTCAATTACCTGTTGATCCAAAAACAGGTGAAGTGGTAGACGGTGGCATTAAAGAGCAGACTGAGCAGTGCTTAAACAACATTAAAGCAATTCTAGAAAGTATCGACCATGTGATGGACGATGTTGTTAAAACAACTATCTTCCTTAAAGATATTTCGGATGCTGAAGTTGTAAACGAAGTTTGTGCGAAATTCTTCCCAGGCTACGTGCCTTCACGCACAGTTGTTAGCGCTGCAGCTCTGCCTATGGGCGCTTTGGTACAAATTGATACATCTGTATCACACGGTGACGGTACACCCCCACAACTTCCTGAAGATACTCGTCTACTTGTTATCGAAGCAAACAATACGGAAAATGCACCAAAAGCACCGTATTCACACACTGTAGCTTTCTCTCACTACAACCATGTTTCTGGTCAATTACCTCTAGATCCAAAAACAAATGAGCTAGTTGCTGGTGATGTAAAAGCGCAAGCGGAACAATGCCTAAACAATATTAAGGCAATTATTGAAAGTGTTGACCATGTAATGGACGATACGGTTAAAATCAATATCCAACTTACAAATATCGAAGACATTGATGCTGTAAACGAAGTTTACACTACCTTCTTCAAAGGCGATCTTCCTGCAAGAACAGTAGTTGGCGTTTCAGCTATCCCTATGGGTGCTTTAGTACAAATTGATGCTGTTGTTTCTAACTGTGAAGGTACGCCTCCACAAGCATAATAGGCATTTGATTGCAGCTAAGTAATTTTTTTTAATTGCTATAGCTGCATTCAGCTGACAAATATTGGGCAGGTTTTTATTATTTGATAGTTTAAATAACGGTCAAATGATAAAAGCCTGCCCTTGAGGAAGACAAACATCTGCGTATAGTACTTATTCCAATGACTTTGACCTCACCGCTTACCATTAACTTTTCTGGTTGTTGAACAACATACAACTGTAACTTTATTGTTACAACCATTCTTGAAATAAGTCTTATCACCATCTCGTTGCACATTTATACAACCCAGAGCGCTTTACCCTGCCAATGCTGAAGCAGGAAACACCATTCTTAGTACTACAACGACACTAGCTATATATAGCTGGACATGATGATTGCGAATAGTAGTATTATTTTTGACATCGTAAATACCCCATTACAAAAAAAATTTATGTCCTTTCTATTTGTATTCCTAAATAAGAAAGTTTGTTTATATCGTTAAAATGAAATTTATCACTGTAAAGTTCAAGTACGGCTTCATTTACTATGGTGATAGGTGGAACCTAAAAAAAATTCATCACCCTAACGGTGGATAAATACGCAGCGATAGGGGAAGTTCTAGCCAGGCCCAAAAGCCTGGCTAACAATAAGAGGAAATAAAAGCTTTTACTTGAGGAAACGCACACAAAGGTCAGTGAAGACTGACTTCGCATTTTCCTCAATGATATCGCCGTGGGTGACGATAATACGTTTGAAATCCCAGTCCTGAACGTTACGGATAAATTCAGTGAACTTCGGCTTGTCTTTGATCATAAAACCCATTTTAAGCGGCGGAGCAATACAGGTGCCCTTGAAGCCAATAGGCTGGAATACATACTTGGTCATGATACCGGCAAACCCTGTCGGTACGTCATCAGGATAATTCTGGATCAAATCAGTGACAATCAGTGACTGGGTCTTTTTATGAAAGAAAACGGTTTCATTAAACATCGGCACCGCAGGCATAAATTCCCATGACAGATCTTTTTCCCAAACGTTTTCAAGGCCATCACGCAATATATGATAGTTAGACAACGGTACTTTTCTCGGAATACCGGCACTGACATAAGCTTCGGCATCAGGATAAGCCTCACACCAATCTTGTAGCCAAGTGTTGTGAGCATTGCTGGCCGCAACGATATGTTTCACTTCACCGAGCTGATCAATTTCCTGCTTCAGCTCAGGCGACAGCGCTGTGGCTGAATGCACCCACAACGAACTATCACTAAGCTTCACTACAGTCATTCGTAGCCTGAGCTTGGTACCAGCTAATTTCATTGAATCATCATGTACCCAAATATCGTCTCCGATCTTTTGCATTCTTGGCCTCGTTAGCTATCTGAATCTATTCAATTATATTGCCAGACCACTCACATTTCGCACCCTGCCCTGATCACAGAACACTACTGAAATCGGGCTTAAACCATGATCGTCATCGCAGGCTTAAGATATCTATCTTCCCCCAACCATCGGCACCACTACCACAACGGTCTGATTACACTTGTTTCTTCTCTATCTGTATAAACTTATCAACCCAATACGAATACTCTCGCAAACGCCTGGGCGAGACGGGAAAGCGGTTTGTGAGCCGGCGTAATGATGGCGTGGTCAAATACAATCGTCGGAGCAAACGGGCGAAACACGACCTTGCCCTGTCCGGATTTATACAGCTTATAACTGGCTGCACTGATCGGATCACAGATAGAGCAGCACAGCTGTTGCTCAACAAACTCAAAACCGGAAATATAGTTCTGCAATTCAAATCGCGCGCGGTAGCGGGCTCCTTTCTCCTCAAACATGAATCGCACCAACTCGTTGATTGGATGCTGGGCGAACAGAGTAGCTAACGGTACATTATCCAAGTCCTGCGGAGTGATCACCTCAAGTTTTGCCAGCGGATGACCCTGATGCACCGCGCACACACCCTCAAGTCGAATAGGTTCGACATTAATCGAATCACGCTCTTTCGGTAGCTCAGAATAGCCAATGTCATACTGCTGCGAGGCCACCCAATCATGCACGATGGATGAGCTACGCATCATCATCGAAACATTGACCTCTGGCCGGTCTTTGACAAAGTCGGCAATAACATAAGGCATAAAAAAAACAACGCAGCTGCAGGCATGCAAGCCACCCTAAGGTTACCCCGCGACAGGTTCTTCACTTCCGCCATCAGCTGCGCCGACCGCGTAAGACGCTCCAGCACCGCTTCCGTTTCTTCCAACAAGAAATACGCTTCGGGCTTGGGGACCAGACGTCCTTTGTTACGCTCGAACAGCTTAAAGCCCAGCTCGTTTTCAAGGCTGACAATCATCGAGCTGACTGCCGGCTGGGTTCGACACAGCGAACGGGCGGCAACTGACACCGAGCCCGATCGCATAACGGCGCGGAAAGTTTCCAACTGCTTTATCGAGAGATTGGTATCCATACTCACCCTATAAGAAAAATTTATCGAATTAGAGAAATAATAAATTTGTTTCTATTGGCTGTCACCATTAAATTAACAAGGTATTCACAAACGCAACAATAAGGAAATGTGCAGTGGAGCAAACATTCAGATACCTACTGACCGGATTGATTGCAGTGGTCGCGCTGACGCAATTTGTCCAGGTCATTACCCGATACGTATTCGAGATCCCGATCATGGGCCTAGAAGAATCTATCGTCATTCCTACCCTATGGCTATATATGCTGGGAGCGGTCAATGCCTCGAGGGAAGACACTCAAATTCGTGCCAACGTACTGGAAATATTCATTAAGACCGAACGCGGACATACCATTCTGGCACTGGTCGGCGAAGTGATCAGCTTCATGATTTCACTCTGGCTAACCTACTGGGCCTGGGATTACTTCAAGTACGCCCTACGGGTATGGAAAGAAAGCCCGACACTGTATATACCCACCTTCTTTCACGAGTGCTCACTGTTTATCGGCCTGGTGCTGGTCACATCCTTTATCGCGCTGCACATCGTTCGGCTGATCCGCCAATTGAAGTCCCCGTCCTACTCCGCACATAAGGCATAAGATTATGGTTGAAGTTGCACTATTCGCAGTCGGTGCCTTGGTACTGCTACTCACTATCGGCGTCCCCCTGCCATTCTGCTTTGGCGGTGCGCTCATGATCATGACCTACATGGGCGACGTTTCCATGAAGGCAACATGATGTGGGGAGCAGGCCAGCTGACGAACCCCATTCTGCTTGCGATCCCGTTGTTTGTCCTTGCCGGCACCATCATGAGCCAGAGCGGAATTGCTGCCAGTCTGCTCCGGTTTGTTAACGTATTTGTCGGCCATATCCGTGGCGGACTGGGCATTGTCGCCTCGGTTAGCTGCGCCATTATCGGTGCAATTTCCGGCAGCGGCCTGACAGGTGTGGCGGCTATCGGCCCCCTGCTGATCCCCGAAATGGAAAAACGCGGCTACCCTCGAGCCTATGCTACGGCCCTGATCGCCAACTCATCGATTCTTGGTCTACTGATCCCGCCAAGCGTCACTATGATTGTATACGGCTGGGTCACTGATACCTCAATTCTGGCCTGTTTTCTGGCAACGCTTGGACCGGTCTGCTAGTCACATTCAACTTCGCGGTCATTAACCTGGTCATGGCTCGCAAATTCCCGCTGGTTCTGGACGACAAACCATCGATGTCGGGGCTGATAAAAGAAGCCTCATCGCGTACGGTCCATGCCATTCCGGCGCTGTTTATGCCGATCATTATTCTGGGCGGGATCTATGGCGGTATCATGACCCCGACGGAAGCGGCTGCTGTCGCGGTGATCTACGCCATCCCGGTCGGGTTTATGATCTACAAAGGACTGAGCTGGAAATCACTGCTGGCCTCGGGCAAGGAATCGGCGACTGCCGTTGGCTCGATTATGTTCATGATCCTGTTCAGCCTGATCCTCAGCCAGATGTTCGTGGTCGAAAATGTGCCGCAGGAGCTGGTGAATACCATCTTCGGCATCACCGAAAACAAAGTTCTACTGTTGATCTTCATTAACGTACTGCTGTTTCTGGTCGGCATGGTGGTGAACGACATCACCGCAATTATCCTGATTGCCCCACTGTTGCTGCCACTAATGACAGCCATCGGCATCAGTCCAATCCAGTTTGCCGCCATTATGGGCGTCAATACGGCCATGGGCGGGGTGACACCGCCATACGCCTCAATCCTGTACCTCGGTGCCCGCATCGGTAACGTCAAGTTCTCCGAAGTGGTTGGCCCGGCAATGATGCTGATTCTATTCGGCTACCTACCAGTCGTTGTCCTGACTTCGTTCTGGTCTGAACTATCACTCTTCCTCCCTACCGTGTTTGGTTACTAATAAGGATATTTTCAATGAAACTAACAAGAATGTTTACTCCGTCAACAAAACTTAAAAAGTGTGCTCAGGTTGTTACCCTGGCAATGGCAGCCCTTAGCGTTCTTCCTGCCTCGGCAGCCACCCTGAAGATCAGCCACGTTCGCCCGCAGCACGGTAATTGATAACGATATAAAACAACTGGGAGAAGAAATTAAAACCGCAACCAACGGTGACGTTAAACTCCGCGTTTATGCCGCCAACGCCCTCGGTGACTACACGCTGGTTCAGGAACGGATCTCGGTGGGGGCAGTTGATATGGCGGTTCAACCGGCCTCGACGGCCACCGACCGAAAAATGCAGCTGGGCCTACTGCCATACCTGGCCAACAACTGGCAGGAAGCACAGAAAATATACGGTGACGGCGCACCCGTCCGCGAGACAATGGAGGAGCTGTTTGCCAAGCAGGACATAACCCTGCTGGCCGCCTACCCGGTCTATTTTGGTGGCATCTCCCTCAACCGTGATGCCAAATCACCGGGCCAGCCCGATATCAATAAAGGGATCAAACTCCGTGTACCGCCAATCAAGAACTTCCAGCTACTGGCTGACAATGTCGGTTACATCGGCTCACCGCTCCCCTTCTCCGAGGCATTTACTGCCGTTCAGACCGGCGTGGTTGACGGGGTCATCGGCTCAGGTGCCGAGGGCTACTATGCTTCTTTCCGTGATGTAACCAAAACCTATATTCCGCTCAATACTCACTTTGAGATCTGGTATTTGATGATCAACAGCGAACGTCTCGATGATCTGTCTGACAGCGAGCAGCAGGCACTGAAAACCGCATCTATCAACTTCGAAAACCGCCGCTGGAACAATGCCCAGCGAGATCAGGCAGCCAATGAGCAAAGGCTGGCTGACAACGGTGCTGAAATCATCAAGGTTAGTCCGCAACAGCTGGCTCAAACAGCAGAAAAAGTTCGTAATACGGTATGGCCTGAAATTCTGGACGATATCGGTGCCAAATGGAGTCAGGACATCTTGGATAAAGCCCTGAACTAACTCCATCGACACTAACCGTCGGGGAATAGCAGTTATTCCCCGATCCAATCGATTATTTAACGAATGCAGAGAAATCACATGAAACCGGAATATGTCGTTATCGGTGGCGGCGTGGTGGGCTGCGCCGTGGCTTACGGGCTGCTAAAGAGTGGGCACCAAGTTACTGTCCTTGACGGTGGAGACAGTGCCCATCGCGCTTCACGGGGAAATTTTGGCCTGGTCTGGCTATCCTGCAAGGGACTGGATGCCCCGCATTATGCTGCATGGACCCGACGCTCTGTCGGTATGTGGCGCGAACTGGCCGACGAGCTTGAACAAATCAGCGGGGAATCCATCCACCTCGTTCAAGACGGTGGTTATGATTTCCATTTTTCCGAAACCGAAATGCAGGCTCGTGTTGCCCAATATCAACATCTTCGCAAAGTACTTGGTTCCGATCATCCGTATGAAGTATGGGATCAGGCCAAACTCAAACAAGAAGAGCCGGAAATAGGCCCGCATGTAGTCGGTGCCATTTTTGGCGCAGAGGACGGACACGTCAACCCGCTCAAATTGCTAAGCGCTTACACCAAAGCGATCAAAGCGTTGGGCGGTACGGTTATCACCCAAGCCAATGTCGAGCGAATTCAACAACAGGCCGACGGACGGTTCAGCGCCGAGCTGCAGGACGGCAGCCTCATTACCAGTGACAAAATCATTCTGGCAGCAGGATTGGGCGCAGCCAAGCTTGGACCACAAATTGGCCTAAAAGCGCCCGTTAAGCCGCAAAAAGGCCAGGTACTGATCACCGAAAAACTACCGCCAATGATCAATCGCCCTTCCGGCATCATTCGACAAGTTAATGAAGGCGGTATTCAGATTGGAGATTCCAAGGAAGATGCCGGACTTGACGATCAGGATACGATGGCTGTAACCGCGGCCATCGCCGAGCGGGCGATTGCCGTCTATCCCTTCCTCGCCAACACCCGTTTGATCAGAAGCTGGGGGGCTCTGAGGATTATTTCCCCAGACGGCCTACCTATCTACCAACAATCACCCAGTCATCCGGCGCGTATATCATCAGCTGCCACAGCGGGATCACACTCGCTGCAGCCCATAGCTACCTACTGCCGCACTGGCTGGAAAATACTACCGATTCACCTGACTTGGAGCTATTCAGTGAAGACCGATTCGAACTTTCTGAGGCTGAATAACGCCTCGCAGGACACTTCCCAAGAGGTTCGCTTCTTCTGGGAAGGCAATGAAATTACTGCGCAGCAAGGCGATACCATCGCCGCCGCGCTGCTCGCTGCCGGGATCCCCCATACCCGAGAGACGGCCGCTTCCCAATCTGCCCGCGCACCCTTTTGCATGATGGGGAGCTGCTTCGAATGCCGGGTAGAAGTCGATGGCGAACATAACGTGCAGGCCTGTATGCGCCCGGTCGAATCCGGCCTCAATGTCAGACGCCAGCGCAGCTAAACTAAGAAGGAATCATTATGCTCAATGTTGATGTCTGCATCATAGGTGCAGGACCGGCAGGAATGGCCGCAGCAATTGACTGCGCCAAGGCCGGTGCCAGCGTTGTCCTGCTCGACGAGCAAGCCCGCCCGGGAGGCCAGATCTACCGCGCCATCCAAGCCGACGGGCACCCGCTAGGCGATATTTTCGGCCCGGACTACCTTCGCGGTGCAACCTTGGTAGACGCCCTCGACAATACCAAGCTAAAGCACATTACCGAAGCCACAATTTGGCGGGTTGACCCAGATAAAACGGTATTCTGGAGCCAACGTGGCAAAGCCGAGCAACTGAAAGCCCAACGTATTATTCTGGCTACCGGTGCCTGGAGCGTTCATTCCCGTTTCCGGGCTGGACCCTACCCGGCGTAATGACCGCCGGTGCCAGCCAGATCTTACTGAAAACCGCCAGTATCGCCCCCAAGCAGGCCATAATGGTCGGAACCGGCCCGCTGCTATATTTATTGGCAGCCCAGCTGATCAACGCCGGTGCCAAGCCCGCCGCGATTGTCGACACCCAGACACCAAAGCAATACCTTCAGGCCAGCCGCTACGCTATAAATGCCTCAAGGGGCATAAGTACATCACCAAAGGTCTCAAGCTGCTCAGGCAAATCCGCAAAGCCGAGGTTGCCCACTATACCCAAGCCACAGATATTTACGCTCATAGCAAAGATGATTCTAAAGACAAGGTCGAGCAACTGAGCTTTCGCAGCGGCGGCAAGGAAATTATCCTGCCAGCGACCACCGTCCTGAGCCATATCGGCGTAATCCCCAATGTTCAGCTAAGCCGTGCCATGGAGCTTGAACATGATTGGGATCCGGTACAGCGTTGCTGGCGACCGCGGCTAGATGAACACAACAATACCTCGTTGTCCGGCGTTGCTATTGCCGGTGACAGCGGCGGGATCGGTGGCGCGCTAGTGGCCGAATATCAGGGACAGCTTGTCGCGACCGAGGCGCTTCATGCTTTGGGCTATCTTGACAGGACACAGTGGCAGCAGCGT
>LLEN01000053.1_pt1 | contig 24476 bp, 31 predicted proteins | sample 595881 | NCBI WGS metagenome assembly LLEN01 (sample SAMN02919314, study PRJNA255460) | bioreactor metagenome | biome: chemostat; feature: culture 2012_10.3; material: sediment; isolation source: day86 10degC chemostat 2012 inoculated with Wadden Sea sediment taken from... | place: Germany: Bremen ...
GGGGGTTGGTGTTGCCGAGGCATCCGGCTTTATTAATACCGGCCTGAAGAAAATGCTGAATGTCACACCGGCAAAATTTATTACGCCAGTGCTGATTTTGGTCGCGATTGTTTCGCATACTGCGGCTGATGCCGGTTACGTATTGGTTATTCCGTTAGGTGGTATCATTTTCCATGCCGCTGGCCGTCATCCGCTTGCGGGTATTGCCGCTGCTTTTGCTGGTGTCTCGGGTGGGTTTGCAGCTAACTTCATTCCTTCTGGCATCGATCCGCTGTTGGCCGGCTTTACGCAGGAAGCGGCTCAGATCCTTGACCCTGAATATGTGGTCAACCCGCTATCGAACTTGTTCTTTACGGGCCTTTCTTCAATACTGATTGTCAGTATCGGCTGGTACATCACAGACCGTATTATTGAGCCGCGCCTGGCGAATACTGAAATTGATGAAGATGCCGAAGAAGCACCTGATATGGGGTCGTTCAGCGAACTTGAAAGCAAAGCTTTTTCTCGTGCAGGTTGGGCGATGATGGCAGGTATCGCGGTATTGGTTGCTGCTTTGATCCCGGAGAGTTCGCCACTACGTTCTCCTGCCGGTGAGATCACCGCATTTAACGCGCCGGTAATGCAGTCTATCGTGCCGCTAATCTTTATTCTGTTTGTCATTCCTGGCGTGGTGTACGGCAAGGTCGCAGGTACGTTTAAAGCCAGTGATGATGTGATTAAATCGATGTCTGCAACAATGAGCAGCATGGGTAGCTTCATGGTCATGGCGTTCTTCATTGCCCAGTTCCTTGTTGCGTTCAGCCAGTCAAACCTAGGTACATTATTGGCGCTATCGGGTGCTCAGTTCTTGCAGGCAATGAATCTGCCTGGCCAGGTGACGATTATAGGTATGATCCTGCTGACTGCTTTTGTGAACTTACTCGTTGGTTCGGCATCAGCGAAGTGGGCCCTGATTGGCCCTATTATGGTTCCAATGCTGATGGCCGTCGGGATTTCACCTGAGCTGACTCAGGCTGCTTATCGTGTCGGTGATTCTGTCTCTAATATCATTTCTCCAATGATGGTGTTCTTCCCGCTGGTGGTTGTTTATATGCAGCGCTATGTGAAGAGCTCAGGGATTGGTTCGCTAGCATCGATGATGATGCCGTACTCGATTGCGATGCTGATTGGCTGGACAATCTTCCTGCTGGTTTACTGGGCTATTGGTCTACCTTTGGGGATTCAGGCGCCATATACGTACAGCATGTAACCAATATTTTTCAGCCAACTTAATAAGCCTCGCACTGCGGGGCTTTTATTGGCGAGAATGATAATAAATACTGTTGGCGTATAAAATTCCAATAATTTATCTTTTTGTAATTTTTTTTATTCTAAAAATTATTATATTGCATGCTGGTTGTATATTGGTTGTTGATGCCAATATACAGCATGATGCCTATCTCATCATCTGCTTTTAATAGATTTATTGGTCGTTAAGTCTTGGTTGTTGCCTTTCTGTGAGTTTTACGTGTTGCTGGTGATTTGTTACTTTCACGCCCAAACACAACATATAACTCAATCGAAGTAGTAAGGAAGTACGATTATGAGTGAGACCATTATACCGGCTCCCGACCAGAAGGGCGTGATTGCATTTATCGAACGCGCTGGTAAGAAAATCCCCGATCCTGTCATTATTTTTATGTTCCTGTTTACCTTATCGCTGCTGCTAACCGGCCTTATCGGTGGGCTGCAGTTCGAAACCACAGGTGCAGATGGCGGGGCCGTTACTCACACCATCAAAAATATGCTGGCAACCGAAAATGTTCGCTGGATGTTTGACAAGGCATTGCTGACAAACTGGCTTTCATTCGGCGGTGGTGTTCTGGGCGTGATTCTGATAGTTATGCTGGGTGTCGGTATTGCCGAGAATTCAGGCCTGCTGTCGGCGGTGATCAAAAAAAAGTCGGTTTGCGTATCAATGATCGCTGGCTGCCACTGATGGTGGTTTTTTTTGGGGATCATGAGCTCCATTGCAACGGATGCGGGTTATCTCATCCTGATCCCGTTGGCTGGCATGTTGTATGCTGGCTTGGTAAAAACCCGTTGATTGGTATGGCTGCAGCCTTTGCTGGGGTCTCTGCTGGTTTTTCTGCCAACCTGATCCCGGCAACACCGGTTGATGTTATTCTCGGAGCGAATGCCCGTATTTTTGCTGAGTCTCAGGGATCCCGTTTGAAACGGCAAGCGGTGAGGCCATTAACCCGGCAACGATGCATTATTTCTTTATCTTCATTTCGACGTTCATTCTGGCTGGTCTTGGTGCTTGGGTGACAACCCGCTTTGTGGCACCGCGTCTTGAAAAGATGTCTTATCAGCTGCCGGAAGACCTGAACTTGAACGATTTTCAAGTCTCAGAGGCAGACAACAAAGGTCTTCGCGCGGCAGGGATCGGTTTGCTGCTGGCGCTGCTAGCCGTTGCTGGATTGGCGATGGGGCCACTGGCAACATATACCAATGGTGCTGGTCGTGAAATAACACCGTATCTTGATAACGTTATTCTACTGATTGCCATGGTATTTGCCGTAGTCGGTATCTTCTTTGGTGTTGCGACAGGAAAATTCAAGTCGCTGCAGGATGTGGTTAAGGCAATGGTGAAGCAGATGAACACCATGGGCTACATTCTGGTACTGACTTTCTTCTGCTATAACTTTTTAGCTTTACTTGGTTTTTCTGGGCTGGGTACTTATGTGACCTATCTTGGTGCATCCTTCCTCGGTTCGCTGGGGCTACAGGATTATCCAGTCTTGCTGATCATCGGCTTTATTATGACGACAGCAGTGATCAACCTGTTTGTTGGTGGCCTGACTTCAAAATGGATGCTACTAGGGCCGATTTTTGTTCCGATGCTGTATCAGGTTAATCCAAATATGACACCGGATTTGGTAACTGCCGCGTACCGAATTGCAGATTCCTCGACCAATATCATTACCCCAATGATGACCTATGCGGGTGTTATTCTGGCATTTATGCGTAAATACAAGCCTGAGCTGACTTTTGGTGATGTGATTGTCATGATGGTGCCATACTCCATAACATTCCTGACTGTGTGGACAACGGTTCTGGTTGGCTTCTTCGCTTTCAGCATTCCGCTAGGTTTCTAGTATTGCTATTGTTCTGAGGCCAATACCATCAAGCCCGGCAGATGCCGGGCTTTTTATTGTTTGTTGGCTCTAGCGTGCTTTACGCCTTGAAGTGGCTGGCATGGAAGCGAAGGTGATCTTCAATAAAGCTCGCAATGAAGTAATAGCTGTGGTCATAGCCTTCCTGCATCCGAAGCTCCAACGGGTAGCCGCTTAGCTTGGCAGCCGCTTGAAGCATTTCAGGCTTTAGCTGCTCGGTCAGGAAATCATCCTTGGTGCCTTGATCAACCAGTGCCGGAACCGGATTGGTTGACTGCTTCATTAGCTCACTGCTGTCATACTGCTTCCAGATATCCTGATTTGCCCCCAGATAGCCAGTGAAGGCTTTTTTTGCCCCATGGGCAGCTGACTGGGTTGGTGATCGGCTGAAGGCCGAGACCGAGTTGAAACGTTCCGGGTTGCGCAAAGCAATTATCAGGGCGCCATGTCCGCCCATCGAGTGGCCACTGATCGCCCGTTGCTGGCCTACCTGGAAGTTGTTTTCGATAAGCTCTGGTAGCTCGTTGACGACATAGTCATACATTTGGTAATGGCGGTTCCACGGTTCGCGAGTGGCATTGAGGTAAAACCCCGCTCCCAGACCGAAGTCATAGCTGCCTTCCGGATCGTCGGCAACATCTTCACCGCGTGGACTGGTGTCTGGTGCCACGATGGCGATACCAAGCTCTGCCGCAATACGCTGTGCGCCGGCTTTTTGCATGAAGTTTTCGTCAGTACACGTTAATCCGGATAGCCAGTACATTACTGGTACCTTGACGCCTGTAGCTGCTTGAGGGGGTAAGTAAATAGCAAAGCGCATTTCACAGTTCAATACCGCAGAGCGGTGGCTGTATTGTTTATGCCAACCACCGAAACTTTTGTTGGCGCTGATATTTTCTAAAGTCATGAGGGGAGTCATCTCTTATGTCAAAAAAAAGCGCTGCCGGAGCAGCGCTTATCAATCACGCCGGTAATCATTACCGGTAACAGGGTTACTTGTCGAAGTGAATAACGCTGCGGATACTCTTGCCTTCGTGCATGAGATCAAACGCGTGGTTGAGATCTTCCAGCCCCATGGTGTGAGTGATGAAGTCATCCAATGCGAATTCGCCCGCCATGTAACGTTCAACGATTTCAGGTAGTTCAGAGCGGCCTTTAACGCCACCGAATGCAGAACACGCCATACTCGACCTGTTACCAGCTGGAATGGACGGGTAGAAATTTCCTGGCCGGCTCCGGCAACACCGATGATCACAGATTCACCCCAGCCCTTATGGCAACACTCAAGAGCAGATCGCATGACATTCACGTTACCGATACATTCGAAAGAGTAATCTACGCCGCCGTCAGTCATGTCAACGATCACTTCCTGGATAGGCTTGTCGTAGTCGTTCGGGTTGATACAGTCAGTTGCGCCCAGTTTTTTTTCGCCAGTTCATATTTGCTCTCATTGATATCAACACCAATGATACGGCTCGCACCTGCCATTGTTGCACCAATAATAGCGGACAGGCCGATTCCGCCTAAGCCAAAGATAGCAACTGTGTCGCCTTTCTCGACTTTTGCTGTATTAAGCACTGCGCCCATACCGGTTGTTACTCCGCAGCCCAGCAGGCAAACTTCTTCTAGCGGTGCATCTTTGTTGACTTTTGCCAGCGAAATTTCAGGTAGTACAGTGTATTCAGAAAACGTTGAGCAGCCCATATAATGGAAGATTGGCTTGCCGTCTTTGTAAAAACGGGTTGTACCGTCAGGCATCAGGCCTTTGCCTTGCGTCTCACGAACAGCCTGGCACAGGTTCGTTTTTCCTGATTTACAGAATTTACACTCGCCGCACTCTGCGGTGTAAAGAGGGATAACGTGATCGCCGACCTGAACACTGGTTACACCTTCGCCTACCTGCTCGACAATACCGCCACCCTCGTGGCCAAGAATTGACGGGAAAATACCTTCAGGATCATCACCAGAAAGAGTGAAAGCATCGGTATGACAAACACCGGTTGCAACGATGCGTACGAGTACTTCACCGGCTCTTGGTAGCATTACGTCCACTTCTTCAATCGACAGTGGCTGATTAGGGCCCCAGGCAACAGCGGCTTTGGATTTAATAAATTGATCAGACATTCTGTACTCTCTTATCTAATGATTTGGTGTCTACAGAGAACCGTCTTATTCGCGTTTTGAACGGTTGAGCGAATCAAAAGATCGCGAGCGGTATCAATACACTGTAGAAAAGAAATTCGTCATCGACGATAGTTTTTCATCTAACATCATTTGTCGTGATGGTGAGTATTATATTTCTTTCCAAATAAATGATAATTACCTTACAAGGTAAATTACTTTTACTATCTGGTAATAATCATTGTAAGTAGGAAGTTGGCAAGATGCTGATATTATTGATCACTCTATATCACTGGGCTCAAGCGGTTGGAGTAGAGCTGGCTTGGCATTATAATGCGCTCCTGTTACTGAAAGTATGATTTGAGAGACCACGTGACCGATCAGAGCAAAGACGAACTGTTTATGCGCCGAGCTATTGAGCTGGCTGCCAAAGCCGAAGAAGAAGGCGAAGTACCTGTCGGGGCCGTGGTGGTGCATAACGGCCGGGTGATCGGGGAAGGGTGGAACCGATCGATAGGTCAGCATGATGCAACAGCGCATGCAGAAATCATGGCGCTTCGCCAGGCAGGGAAAGTGAGCCAGAATTATCGCTTGCTGGATGCAACCATGTACGTGACTTTGGAGCCCTGTCCGATGTGTGCGGCGGCGATGGTACATAGCCGGGTTGGCAAAGTGATCTACGGTGCCTGTGATCTAAAGACGGGCGCAGCCGGCAGTGTTATGAACCTGCTTAGCTACGAGCAGGTCAACCACCATGTTGCCTGTGAATCAGGTTTGCTGGCCGACGAGTGCCGCGCTCAGCTACAGGCCTTTTTTTCAAGCGTCGTAGGACAGAGAAAAAGGAAGAAAAAAAAAGCTCGTCAGGCAGCGTTGGGCGAGCACCAAGTCAAAGTATAAATACGTAGAGCTAGTACCGTTCATATACAACAAAGCGGCATAATGTCGGGCTTTGTTGTATTGGTTTTGTCGTGTTGATGCTCGCAATTAAAGCGAGCAACAGATCAGCTGACTATACTGGCCGCAACAATGTAGCTACGCTGACGCCAGAGGATCTTTTTCCGGATATTGGCATTTAGGCGCTTACGTCGGGTTGCGATAGATGTCATTCGCTGTTTAAGGCTTCTGACCGCCTTTTTTTTGTCTGGTAAATCGCATAGGTTCTTCCCACAAAGCAATGGCATTGATGTGCCTGAAGATTGATGTGCCTGAATAAATGGCAAGGATGTTGCTTTTGAGCCGAGCCTGAATATTGGGTTGATTGTCACCTAATTAGCGATGATTAAGAATGATCTGAGTCGCAGATTTAGACTTACTATTGCAACTAGATAAGCCCCATATGTGATTCAGTGGCTGAGATTCAACAGCCCTATCTGAGCAGGGCTGTTGAGTATCGTATTGCGTTATTTAGCGGCTGTTTTGGTCGGCGTTGCCGTACTGACAGCTCGGTGCCAGTAGTCTGAAGGGCTGCCTCTGGAATCAACGGTGGGGTGATGGTATGTAAACCATCAATAACCGCAATATCCTGCTGTTGAGGGGGCTGATTGTGCGCCTGTTCGTAACCGATAATGCTCTGGTAGTAACGACGAATATTTTCGACATAATTCAGCGCCTCATCACCACGGGCATAGCCATAGCGAGTTTGCTGGTAATATTTTCGCTGACGTAGTAACGGCAGACGTTGCTTTACATCGCTCCAGGCATCCGGGTTACCACCTTGCTTTTTGGTCAGGCGGCGGGCATCCATCAAGTGGCCGAAACCGACATTATATGAAGCGAGGGCAAACCAGACTTTCTCGTGATCTTCGATACTATCAGGGATCCGGTTGATCATTTTCCGCAGGTAATGAGTACCGCCGCGGATACTCTGCTCAGGGTCAAGACGATTGTTCACGCCGACAGATTTCGCAGTTGGCAATGTCAGCATCATCATGCCACGGACACCGGTTGGAGAAACGGCTTTTGGGTTCCAATGCGACTCCTGATAGGACAGGGCAGCAATCAGACGCCAGTCGAACTCTTCTGCATATTTCTTGAAGAGGGATTCCCAGCGCGGCAGCTTTTTCTCGATGGCACGCAAGAAAGCACGGGTATCGACATAGTCGAATGTCGCGACATGGCCGAAATACTTTTCTTCCAGCTTGGCAAGTTCGCCATTTTGCTGCATTTCGCCAAAAAAAACTCGATGAGTAGCGCATACAGGCTGTCATCTGGGCTCTGGTTGACAAACCAGGCGATGGGTTCATCTTCAGTTAACTCTAGGGCGGTAGCTATATCTGGGTGGATACGTTGACTCAGGGCTACATCGACGGAGTCGGCAATGGTGTAGTCCAGTTCACCTTTGGCGACCATACGAAGGAGTTCGTCGCTGTCAGTTTCTTCAACAGCTTGCCATTTTAGTTGCGGGTAAAGGACTTGCAGGGTATTAAGGCTTTTTTTTCATGCTTGAGCCTTTCACTACCATGAGCGAGCCTTTGTTTTGTGCCAAATCCTCGGTATTGCGGGGACGCCATTGGCCTTTTTTTTATAGACCACAATCTGGCTGGCATAGTAATAGGCCGGTGCTGCCCGGAATGTTTCCAGCCGGTCATCTGTCATGGTCAGCCCGGCAGCAACGATATCGACATCACCCCGTTGTAGGGTAGGAAAAAGACCAGCCAGAGTGAACATCGGCTGCATCTCCAGCTTTACACCCAGCTTGGCTGCAAACTGCTGGGCCAGCTCGTAGTCCAGCCCGGTCGGGCCGTCACTGCCAATAAAGTATGCTAGCTGGTTATTCAGTGTCCCGACGCGCAATACTCCGCTTTCGCGGATCTTTTCCAGATCACTGCGGGCAGGGGGCTCCAGCCATTTGCATCCACTAAGCAGTAACAAGCTCAGCATGATTGCAAAAGCGTACCGGAGGTGAGGGGTTAATCGAATATTGTTCAACAACATGTGCTCATCGTTATAATTAGGTGTTCTTTATACCAAAGCTCGCCATATCAGCAAAGTCGCACGACGGTTCGCTGTGAGGAATTCTCTGTTTTCAAATACAATTAAGTGTATCTGCTAGATCCTCGGTTTGTGCTATTTGGCATGAAAAATACGCTCTCCCACAGTCTTCTCTGAGCAAATCATCATTTTATCTCCCTTGATTTGCACGGGAATGAAAAAAAACACGCAAACGGTTGCGTTAGGTGTTACGTCACAAAAAAAATTACCTTATACTACGCCCCATCATGAGTTACTCGCCTCGATTCAATCGGGTCAATTCGGTGAAAAAGGTGACATTGACGTAATTAGCCCAGTGATTGAACTGGGTGTTAGGCCAATATCACCTTCATTCAACTGCTAATCGAGAGACGTACGCACATGGAAATTTTGCGTGGTTCACCCGCACTGTCTGAGTTTCGCGTTAACAAGCTATTAGAGCGTTGCCGCGAGTTAGATCTGCCTGTGTCAGGCATTTACGCTGAGTTTATGCATTTTGCTGATGTATCTGCTCCCCTGAATGCTGATGAACAAAGCAAGCTGTCAAGCCTGCTAACCTACGGTCCAACGATTGCAGAGCATGAGCCGACAGGCACCCTGCTACTGGTTACCCCTCGTCCTGGTACTATCTCTCCATGGTCTTCCAAATCAACGGATATTGCCCATAATTGTGCCCTTGAGGTCGTTAAACGTCTTGAGCGCGGTACAGCGTATTACGTTGAGACCACTAAGGTCTTGACCGAAGGCCAGCTCACTGAACTGAAAAGCCTGATCCACGATCGTATGATGGAAGTGGTGTTCACCGAGCTGGAAGCGGCAAGTGCGCTGTTCAAGCAGGCTGAACCTGCACCGGTACAGAGTGTCGATATTCTTGCTGGTGGCCGTAAATCGCTTGAAGAAGCCAATGTAACCCTCGGCCTGGCGCTGGCCGAAGATGAAATAGATTACTTGGTTGATAACTTCACCAAGCTGGGCCGCAACCCGAATGACATTGAGCTGATGATGTTTGCTCAGGCCAACTCGGAGCATTGCCGCCATAAAATCTTTAATGCTGACTGGACGATCGACGGCGTTGATCAGGAAAAGTCACTGTTTAAGATGATCAAGAATACCTATGAGAAAAACCACGACCACGTGCTGTCTGCCTATAAAGATAACGCTGCGGTTATGGAAGGTTCTCATGTCGGTCGTTTCTTCCCAAATCCGGAATCACGCCAATATAATTACCATCAGGAAGCCGCGCACATTCTGATGAAGGTGGAAACCCACAACCACCCAACCGCGATTTCGCCTTGGCCGGGTGCATCAACTGGTTCTGGTGGTGAAATCCGTGATGAAGGCGCAACCGGTATCGGTGGTAAGCCCAAAGCGGGCTTGGTCGGCTTTACCGTGTCCAACCTCCGCGTACCGGGCTTTGAGCAGCCATGGGAAACTGATTTTGGTAAACCTGGACGTATCGTCAACGCCTTAGACATCATGCTTGAAGGCCCTCTTGGGGGCGCAGCATTCAATAATGAATTTGGTCGTCCGAACCTACTTGGCTATTTCCGTACCTACGAAGAAAAAGTGACGTCTCACAACGGCGAAGAAGTGCGTGGTTACCATAAGCCAATCATGATTGCCGGCGGTATGGGTAATATCCGTGCCGAGCATGTGCAGAAAAAAAAGAGATCCCGGTTGGTGCCAAGTTGATCGTACTGGGCGGGCCGGCGATGAACATCGGCCTGGGCGGCGGTGCGGCATCTTCAATGGCATCCGGCCAGTCGGCAGAAGATCTGGATTTTGCCTCGGTACAGCGTGAAAACCCTGAAATGGAACGTCGCTGTCAGGAAGTGATTGACCGTTGTTGGCAGATGGGCGAAAACAACCCAATCGCCTTTATCCACGATGTCGGTGCAGGTGGTATTTCGAATGCCCTGCCGGAGCTGGTTGATGACGGCGAGCGTGGCGGTAAGTTCCAGCTACGCGATGTGCCTAATGATGAGCCGGGTATGAGCCCATTGGAAATCTGGTGTAACGAATCGCAAGAACGTTACGTGATGGCGATTGCACCTGAGAATATGGCTGCGTTTGATGCAATCTGTAAGCGCGAGCGTGCGCCGTATGCGGTGGTGGGGGAAGCGACCGAAGAGCGTCATTTAACCCTTGAAGATAGCCACTTCGACGATACGCCAATTGATATGCCGATGGATATTCTATTGGGTAAAGCGCCCAAGATGCATCGTGATGTGAAAACACAAAAAGCGGAAGGCCTGGCAATTGATCGTGACGGTATTGAGTTAGAAGAAGCGACCCATCGTGTCCTTCGCCTCCCAGCTGTTGCCGAGAAAACCTTCCTGATCACCATTGGAGACCGAACGGTAACAGGCCTTGTTGCTCGAGACCAAATGGTAGGCCCTTGGCAGGTGCCGGTAGCAAACTGTGCCGTAACGGCAGCGAGTTATGACACGTACCATGGCGAGGCGATGTCGATGGGTGAGCGCACGCCAGTGGCTCTTCTTGATTTCGGGGCCTCGGCTCGTCTGGCTGTCGGCGAGGCAATTACCAATATTGCCAGCGCCGATATCGGCGACATGAAGCGCATTAACTTGTCGGCCAACTGGATGTCTCCGGCCGGTCATCCGGGGGAAGACGCCGGGCTATACGAAGCGGTTAAGGCGGTGGGTGAAGAGCTGTGTCCGGCCCTTGGCCTGACGATCCCTGTCGGTAAAGATCGATGTCGATGAAGACCAAGTGGGAAGAGAGTGGTGAGCAGAAAGAAGTCACCTCGCCACTGTCTCTGATCATTACCGCCTTCGGCCGTGTTGAAGATGTCCGTAAAACAGTCACGCCTCAGCTCCGTACCGACAAAGGTGATTCAACGTTGGTATTGGTTGATTTGGGCTGTGGTAAGAACCGCCTGGGTGCAACCGCACTGGCGCAGGTCTACAAGCAGCTGGGCGACAAGCCGGCAGATGTGGACAGCCCCGAGTTGCTAAAAGGCTTTTTTTTACTGCCGTACAGTCTTTGGTCCGTGATGAAAAAGTGCTGGCTTACCATGATCGTGGTGACGGCGGTTTGTATGTAACGCTGGCTGAGATGGCATTTGCCGGCCATACCGGTGTTGAAGTCGATCTCAATACAACCGATGGCGATGAGTGTGAAGATGTTCTCGCGACGCTATTTAACGAGGAGCTAGGTGCCGTACTTCAGGTGCGTACTGACGACCTCGATACGGTGCAGTCCGTATTGGCGGCGAATGGCCTTGAGGAATGTAGTCATGTGATTGGTACTGTGGTTGATGAAGATGTCGTTCGTATCTGGAATGGTAACGATCGTGTCTTGGATCAAAGCCGTACTGAATTACGTACTATCTGGGCCGAAACGACCTACCAGATGCAGGCTATGCGCGACAACCCGGCAGGTGCCCTGCAAGAGTTTGAAGCGAAGAAAGACAGCCAGGATCCAGGCCTGAATACGCAGCTAAGCTTTGATATTAACGCCGATGTAGCAGCTCCCTTTATTGCAGCGCCTGCTATAAACAAGGGGGCGAAGCCGCAGATGGCGATTCTGCGAGAGCAGGGGGTGAACTCCCATGTCGAAATGGCGGCAGCCTTCGACCGGGCAGGCTTTGATGCCAAAGACGTTCACATGAGCGACATTCTGTCGGGTAATGTGAAGCTTGATGGTTTCAACGGTCTGGTCGCTTGCGGTGGTTTCTCATACGGTGATGTACTGGGAGCCGGTGAGGGCTGGGCGAAGTCTGTGCTGTTCAACAACATGGCGCGTGATCAGTTCGAGGGCTTCTTCCATCGCAATGATACTTTCGCACTTGGTGTCTGTAACGGTTGTCAGATGATGTCGAACCTGCGCGATCTTATACCGGGCGCCGATCTGTGGCCTCGTTTTGTTCGCAATGAGTCAGAACGCTTTGAAGCGCGCTTTAGCCTGGTGGAAGTCCAGCAAAGTGATTCATTGTTCTTCAATGGTATGGCAGGCTCCCGTATGCCTATAGCGGTGTCTCATGGTGAAGGTCGGGTCGAAGTGCGAAATGGTGAGCACCTGAATGCGATAGAGCAGTCTGGTACGGTGGCACTGCGCTATCTCGATAACTACGGCAACGTGACCCAGAATTATCCGGCGAACCCGAATGGTTCACCTAATGGTATTACTGGCCTGACGACGCAGGATGGCCGCGTAACTATCATGATGCCGCACCCGGAGCGTGTATTCCGTACCGTGGCAAACTCTTGGCACCCAGATGACTGGAACGAAAACAGCCCGTGGATGCGCATGTTCCGCAATGCCCGCGTTAATATTGGTTAATTTGGCTATCGATTGCATACAGGTTTAACTAACCAACAAATGAAAACCGCTCCTCGGAGCGGTTTTTTTTATTCTTGCTATTCTATACCCAGATCCTGGAGGTCGTTTGGGTATAAGTTGCTTACACAATAAGCATGTTTATTGCAAAATTCGTATTGGTTAACCTTTTTCGCTGAATTCACTCGCCTTTGTGGATAATCTGTGATTAAGCTGAGGGTAGGGTGTTCATAGGAGGGTGCATGATTTTCTTTGACCTTGATAATACCTTGCTTGATCACGACGGTGCCGAGCAGGACGCGATCCGAAGCTTTGCTGCCCGTTACCGTGACAGCATCGTCCCGTACCAAGGCAGCCCAGAGGCTATCTGGCGTGAGATCACAGACCGGCACCGCGCACGTTGGCGCGCCGGTGAGTTAACTTTCGAAGGGCAGCGACGGGCTAGGATCAGCGAATTATTTGAACGGCCATTGACGGTGGCTGAAGCCGATCAATTGTTTGCTGAATTTTATACGATATATCGCCAGCACTGGCGGTTATTTCCAGATGTTGAACCGGCTTTAAGGCAACTTCGGGATAGCTCACCCTTGGCGGTGATTACCAATGGTTTGAGTATTCAGCAGGAGGCTAAGCTTACCGAGACCGGTATTCGAGAGTATTTTAGCTTTATTATGACTTCCGAGCAGGCTGGCGCCGCAAAGCCAGATCGCGTATTTTTTCAGGCAGCTTTGCAGTTCGCCAATAAAAATGCGGATGAATGTTGGTTCATTGGCAATCATCCGTTAAATGATGCCCATGCCGCACAGGAACTTGGAATGAAAACAGTGTGGTTAAATCGTTCTGGAGTAAGGGAAAAGGTCAACACGCGAGTAGTGCGTTCGTTATGCGGCTTCGTAGATTTGGTGAAAATACATCATTGATACTAATAACAGCAAGCTGAACTTTTTTTTAGGCAAGGAATGTCTAAAAAAAACAGTAATCAAAATTACGAATATGAATTGGAGATTTATTGTTATTTTGGTTGAGCCAAGTGCAATTCACGCATAAAATGTGTGGTTTATTTTGTGCTATGGCTCCTGATATCAATACTTTCATGGAAGAGAGAAGGGAATGGAATACCCTAAAAGAAATGGAATGGTAAGCGCCGCTCAGGGGCTGGCAGCACTTGTTGTTATTTGTTTGCTCCGCTATTTTGATACATTTGCGGTTATCTTCAGCATTAATCAAGTGGGTATTGTACCAGTATCATCGCTATGCTGGTCTTGCTTTCCGGTCTGTCTGCGATTGCCGGTTTGGTACGTGGCGATATGTGGGGATTTATCCCGCTGTACTTTTTCATTCCTGCCGCCACCATGTTCTTCGGATTCAGTCTGATACCCTATCTTCCCTTGCTGATCGAGCCTGAATATCGTAGGTTGGTGGTTATTGCTATTAACAGTTGTGTCTTGCTTTATGCCGTATTCTTACTGCTAAGAATGATGGACTCCAATATCATATTGCCAACTGAAAAGTACTGAATCGCGTAACAACGCATTGAGCTTATTGTCTCAGATCTGTGATAATACCCTCAATATTAATCAGGCAGTTGGTGCGGATTTATGCACCAGCCACCTCTGCTCAGCAAAGGACGATGAAAGATGAAAAAAAATTGAAGCCGTTATCAAGCCATTCAAGCTTGATGATGTTCGTGAAGCCCTAGCAGAAGTAGGCATCACAGGGATGACGGTATCGGAAGTGAAAGGTTTCGGACGTCAGAAAGGCCACACTGAGCTATACCGCGGTGCAGAGTACATGGTGGATTTCCTGCCGAAAGTGAAGCTGGAAATTGTCGTAGCTGACGAAGTTGCCGAGCAATGCATTGATACAATCATCGAAACGGCGCAAACCGGCAAGATCGGTGACGGTAAAATCTTTATGTTTGATGTTGAGCGCGTGGTGCGTATCCGGACCGGCGAGGAAGACGAAGACGCGATCTAAAAATCCCTCCGCACTAATACAAATTGCTGGTTTTGATTTCCCTTGTGGAACAAAAAAAAGGCTTGCCACTTGGCAAGCCTTTTTCAAACTGAAAGAGCTATTTTTGCTATCGTTTTTTTTAGCTACAGCTAGTGATTGCCCGGCCACTATATCGGCCGGGCTTGTGGTTCATCGCCAACACTAAATTCAGCAGCACTGCGCCGAAAACGGATAGACCCAAGACCATAGGGCTTACCAGGAAGAAAGAGGCGACGAGGATGCTGATATCAATCCCCATTTGTAGCTTGCCAGCCGATAGGCCAAATTTGTCCTGTAGATACAATACCAAGACATTGAAGCCGCCGAGGCTGGTCTGGTGGCGAAATAAGATCAGCATCCCCAGCCCCATCAGCAGGCCACCGATTGCGGCACAGTAGAGCGGTTCAAGGCGGCTGATTTCAAGTACATGATGAAGGTTATCAGTAATTACTGAGACTAAGCCGCCAGAGATGATGCTGGTAACAGCAAAGCCCTTGCCCATTCGAAACCATGCCATGAGGTAAAATGGGGTATTCAGCAGAAAATACAGCTGGCCGAAAGAAAGATCGACAAACTGGGTTAGCAGCAGTGCCAGACCGGTGGTCCCGCCTGTCAGTAAGTCAGCCTGCTGGAGAAAAAAAACACCCTGGGAAACGATGAACGTACCGGTAAGAATAGCAATGATGTTCTCTTTCAATGAATGATGATAACCGCCCAAAAGTACACTCCTTATATCAGAAGCGCGCAATAATAAGGGGAACCGTACTGAAAGCGAAATTGTTGTCGCAAACAGATAAAAAAAACAGCCGTAAGATAATTTTTTACGGAATCGTAAAATATTAATTTACATATTCGCTTGTAATATGTTGTACCTTACAAGATGCATGATGGTGATTGATTCATCAAGATGAAAACAATTCATGCTGATATTGAAAATAAACATACAGGATTAATAAGAAAAAGTTCTTTGAGGACTATCTGATTTAGATCAAATTCTGTAAAATACCGCATTAGATGTAGGTGGGACGAAAAACGTTTGCGTCTAGGCGCTGCCTAGCTTTGCGTTTTTTTTCGATACTCACCAAAAAAATTGTGTTTACCGCTAATTCACACAAGGTTCTGAAGACCTCAGGCGCTTCTGTGAATTTGAACGAGAACAATCTGAGTCAGGAGATACAGATGCTAAAACGCGACATGAATATTGCCGATTATGACGCAGAACTTTTTGCAGCCATTCAGGAAGAAACTGCGCGTCAGGAAGAGCACATCGAGTTAATTGCTTCTGAAAACTACACCAGCCACGTGTAATGGAAGCGCAAGGTTCTCAGCTGACGAATAAGTATGCCGAAGGTTATCCGGGCAAGCGCTATTATGGCGGTTGTGAGTATGTCGATAAAGCTGAGCAGCTAGCGATTGATCGAGCCTGCCAGTTATTCGGCGCAGAATATGCGAATGTCCAGCCACACTCGGCTCGCAGGCTAACAACGCTGTCTATATGGCACTGCTGAATGCCGGTGATACGGTATTGGGTATGAGCCTGGCGCATGGTGGTCACTTGACTCACGGTTCACCGGTAAACTTCTCTGGTAAGCTTTACAACATCATCCCATACGGCATTGATGAAAGCGGTCAGATTGACTACGAAGAGATGGAAGCCCTTGCTCTTGAGCACAAACCGAAAATGATTATTGGTGGCTTCTCTGCCTACTCTCAGATTGTTGACTGGAAACGCATGCGTGAAATTGCCGACAAAGTTGGTGCGTATTTCTTTGTCGATATGGCCCACGTTGCTGGCCTGATTGCCGCTGGCGTTTATCCGAACCCTGTGCCTCATGCGCATGTTGTATCAACAACAACGCACAAAACACTGGCGGGTCCTCGTGGTGGTTTGATCCTGTCTAGCGAAGGTGAAGAGTTGTACAAGAAGCTTAACTCCGCGGTGTTCCCTGGCGGTCAGGGCGGCCCTCTGATGCATGTTATTGCAGCGAAAGCGGTTGCTTTCAAAGAAGCAATGGAACCAGAATTCAAAGACTATCAGGCGCGTGTGGTTGAAAATGCCAAAGCAATGGTTGCTGAGTTCATGGAGCGTGGGTACAAGATCGTTTCTGGCGGTACTGAAAACCACCTGTTCTTGGTTGATCTGATCGACAAAGGTATTACAGGTAAAGAAGCGGATGCGGCACTGGGTGAAGCAAACATCACCGTTAACAAGAATAGTGTACCGAACGATCCTCGCAGTCCATTTGTTACCTCTGGTATCCGTTTAGGTACCCCAGCGATCACCCGTCGCGGTTTCTCGGTTGAAGATACCAAGCAACTTGCAGGCTGGATCTGTGATGTTCTGGACAATATCGACAAGCCGGAAGTGATTGAAGCTACCAAGGCGAAGGTACTAGAGATCTGTAAGCGTCTACCTGTTTACGCTTAATAGCGCCTCACCTCTTTGCTATTTAGTCCAATACCAGTATCGGAAGTGCTCATTTATACTTATAAACTGCGCGCTTCCTTTTTGCTCTTGAACGAAATAGCGTCGAGCTGAAGCTCTATATAATTATGTGGCGAGTACGCTACGCTGCTAGAACTGAATAAAACGGCACCTTCTTAAGGTGCCGTTTTGCTTTTGTAGGTCAGAATAATAAGAAAAACCATTCTTATGCTCTCAATAACCGATTGAAATGGGTTACACTGAGTCGACGAATTTTAGGAGGCAAGATGCATTGTCCTTTTTGTGGTGCAAATGACACCAAAGTGATCGATTCCCGTCTGGTTGCAGACGGCCATCAAGTCCGTCGCCGTCGTCAGTGTCTGGCTTGTAATGAGCGTTACACGACGTTTGAAACCGCTGAGTTAGTCATGCCTCGGGTGATAAAGACCAACGGGAACCGTGACCCGTTCAACGAAGATAAGCTTCGTGGCGGGATCCAGCGTGCACTGGAAAAACGTCCGGTGAGTGCCGATGATATAGAGCGTGCCATCAACACGATCAAATCCCGCCTTCGTGCAACGGGAGAGCGCGAAGTGCCGTCGGAAATGATTGGAAACTTAGTCATGGAAGCATTGAAAGAGCTGGATAAGGTTGCCTATATCCGGTTTGCTTCTGTTTATCGTAGTTTTGAAGATATTCGTGAGTTTGGTGAAGAAATCGCCAAATTGGAAAAATAAGCGGAGTTGGCGGCAGCTTTCAGCCGATTAACGCCATGAAGTGAATACTAAGTCTGATGTTCTCATCCATTGATCATGCCATGATGCTGCGTGCCATTGAATTGGCAAAACGCGGTCGTTTTACCACGGCTCCTAACCCTAATGTTGGTTGTGTGATTGCTCACGGCGATAACATTGTCGGAGAGGGCTACCATCATCAGGCAGGCCAGCCGCATGCTGAAGTTTTTGCTCTGCGTGCCGCAGGCGATAAAGCCGAGGGAGCAACGGCCTATGTGACGCTTGAGCCTTGTTCCCATTACGGACGCACACCGCCGTGTGCCGAAGCCTTAATTAACGCCAAAGTGTCACGGGTCGTATGTGCGATGGTTGATCCCAACCCGCAAGTCGCAGGGCGTGGTATCGAGATGCTGCAAGTTGCCGGGGTGGAAGTACAAACAGGCCTGCTTGAAGCTGATGCCCAGGCCTTGAATCCCGGTTTTATCAAACGAATGAAAACCGGCATGCCTTATGTTCAGCTTAAACTGGCTGCGAGTCTTGACGGCCGGACAGCATTGTCGAATGGCCAGAGCAAGTGGATCACCGGGCCTGCTGCCCGTGCTGATGTACAGCGTTTTCGCGCCAAGGCAGGTGCCATTCTTTCAACCAGTGCCACTGTGCTGGCTGATGACCCTTCACTGAACATTCGCTGGGACGAACTTGGCGAAGAGGTTCAACGTGATTACCCGCCGTCGGCGGTACGTCAACCTTGTCGTGTAGTGGTTGACAGTCAGAACCGGGTTACACCGAGACATAAACTTATTTCTTTGCCGGGCAATACGATTCTGGCACGGTGTGAACAAGGCAATGAGGAATGGCCTGAAGCTATTGAACAGCTGCTGGTACCTACAGCAAGCGAAGCTGGAAGCCAGGTTGATTTGCAGGCCTTGATGAGCGCCCTGTCACAGCGCGATATTAATCATATCTGGGTTGAAGCCGGGGCCGGATTAGCCGGAGCATTACTGTCAGCAGGACTGGTTGATGAGCTGATTATCTACCAGGCTCCTAAACTGATGGGAAGCGATAGCCGGGGGCTGATCGATCTACAGGGGCTGACGACGATGTCCCAAGTCCCCGAGCTGGATATCAGTGATGTTCGGATGGTCGGGCCGGATATTCGAATTACCGCCCGAATCAAACAAGTCTAACGAGCAAATCAAGGAATTTAAATTCATGTTTACTGGCATTATCGAAGCTGTAGGTACGATTACAGCGCTGACACCGAAAGGTGCTGATATTTCTGTCACGGTAGATTCCGGCAAGCTCGATTTATCCGATGTAAAATTGGGTGACAGTATTGCAACCAACGGCGTGTGCCTGACTGTTGTTGAACTGACCGGTAGTGGCTATGTTGCCGACCTGTCGTTGGAAACAATACAGCGTACTGCGTTTGCCAATTACCAAGCCGGACAGAAGGCCAACCTGGAAAAAGCGATGCTGCCAACAACTCGTTTTGGCGGCCATATGGTGTCGGGCCATGTTGATGACGTAGCCGAAATTATCGAGCGTACCATACGGGGCGGGCGATTGAGTTTTGGGTTAAAGCCTCCGATCATCTGGCGAAATATATTTCAGAGAAAGGGTCGGTGTCTGTCGATGGCATTAGCCTGACAGTCAATGCTATTCGTGGCAACGAGTTTAAATTGACGATTGTGCCGCATACCGCGGCAGAAACCACAATGGAATCTTTTAAGGCGGGGCGCAGCGTCAACCTTGAGGTTGATGTCATTGCCCGTTACCTAGAACGTTTGATGCTAGGTGAGAAAGCCGCGGATAAAAAAAATCTGAAGTTACTATGGACCTACTGGCAAAAACTGGGTTTTTGGGATAAAGCATTAGGATAAGGGTATTGTTATGGCGTTAAGCAGTGCAAAAGAAATAATCGAAGATATTCGCCTGGGTAAGATGGTTATCCTCATGGATGATGAAGATCGCGAAAATGAAGGCGATTTGATTATGGCATCGGAGAAGATTACCCCTCAAGCGGTGAACTTTATGGCGACTAACGGCCGAGGCTTAATCTGCCTTACCCTGACCCAAGCTCGTTGCAAGCAGCTTAACCTGCCGCTGATGGTGCAGGAAAATACCGAGCAGTTCAGTACCAATTTTACCGTCTCTATCGAAGCGGCACAGGGTGTTACCACTGGGATCTCTGCCGCTGACCGTTCCCGTACCGTTCAGGCGGCCGTGGCTGAAAATGCCACTGCGTCTGATATTGTCATGCCGGGGCACATTTTTCCGTTGATGGCACAAGAAGGTGGGGTACTTGCGCGTGCCGGTCATACCGAAGCTGGATGTGATATTGCCCGTCTGGCTGGTCTGGAACCATCCAGTGTTATCGTAGAAATCCTCAACGAAGACGGCACGATGGCTCGTCGTCCGGATCTTGAAGTGTTTGCTGAAAAACACGGTCTGAAGCTGGGAACCATTGCCGATCTGATTGAATATCGCAATAACAACGAAACCACGATTGAGCGTGTTGCCGAGTGCCGCTTGCCGACTGAGTTTGGTGAGTTTGACATGATCACCTACCGTGACACTATCGATAATGAAATTCATTATGCGTTGCGCAAAGGTGATGTAGCGGCAGAGCCGTCGACACTGGTTCGTGTTCACCTGCAAGATACTTTCAAAGATATACTCCATTCCGGTGCATCACAGTGGACCCTGTCTGCTGCCATGAAGCGTATTGCTGACGAGGGCGGCGTACTGGTGGTATTGAGTAAGCATGAGCCTCAAGAGGCAGTGATCACCAAGGTGAAGCACTTGGCCGCCCAGGAGGAAGGCAAACCGGTGGTGAAACTGAATCCGAAAGATCAGTCTCGTCAGGTAGGGGTTGGCTCTCAAATTTTGTCAGATTTGGGGGTAGCGAAAATGCGCCTGCTTTCTTCTTCCACCCAGCGCTATCATTCACTGTCAGGTTTCGGCTTGGAAGTGGTTGAGTATATCTGCGAGTAAACAAATTTGCAGGCCAGTATAGACTAGCCTGCCTCTAGTTCTCCTCCGACTTCAGCGTTGTTTGTAGTGGGAGGTAATTTTGAAAATACGGGTGAGAAACACGCTCTACTATTTAAGCACTGGCGGTTGGCATCTTCATACTAAGTCTGGATGAGATGCGAATTGGTATAACTTTTAAAGTGTGGTAGACTCCCGCGGTTTCTCATACCGGAAAGACATAGTCACAGGAAGGCCCATGAAGGTAATTGAAGGCGCCATCGCGGCACCAAACGCAAAAGTTGCTATCGTAATCGCACGCTTCAACAGCTTTATCAACGAAAGCCTGCTTTCAGGTGCGTTAGATGCGCTGAAACGTCAAGGACAGGTAAGCGATGACAATATCACTGTTGTTCGTTGCCCTGGTGCATACGAGCTTCCGCTAGTTGCACAACAGGTTGCTAAAAGCGATCGTTACGACGCTATCGTTGCGCTAGGCTCAGTGATCCGTGGTGGTACTCCACACTTCGATTATGTTGCCGGTGAGTGTAATAAAGGTCTAGCACAGGTCGCTCTAGAGTTTAATACTCCAGTTGCGTTCGGTGTTCTGACTGTAGATTCAATCGAACAAGCCATTGAGCGTGCCGGTACCAAGCTGGTAATAAAGGGGCAGAGGCTGCACTAAGCGCGCTTGAAATGGTTAATGTCCTGTCCCAAATCGAATCCTAATGGGGGTTACTGTGAAACCAGCCGCACGTCGAAATGCACGTCACTTTGCTATCCAAGCTATTTATTCTTGGCAAATCACGAAGGGCAATGTTGCCGATATTGAGCAGCACTTCCTTTCTGGTGACAAATTTGAAGAAGAAGAGTTTCAGGCCGATGCGCCTGTGCTAGCAGCACCACAAACAGACGTCGCTTACTTCCGTGATCTGTTGACAGGTGTGGTACTGAACCATCAGGAACTGGACAGCAAAATGCGTCCTTACCTATCTCGTCCGCTTCAGGATCTGGATCAGATGGAACTTGCGCTACTTCGTCTTGCGATGTACGAGATGACTAAGCGTGATGATGTACCATACAAAGTGGTTATCAACGAAGCTATCGAGCTAGCGAAAGCGTTCGGTGCTGAAGATAGTCACAAATTTGTGAACGGTGTGCTGGATAAAGCAGCACCAACACTTCGCAATAAGAAGTAATCGTATACGATTTTAGAGGGCCAGCTTAGCTGGCCTTTTTTTTCTGTCTTTAATTTGAATAAAGTATGTCTAGTAACGAATTTGACCTCATTGCTCGATACTTTGAGCATCAGAATGTAAACCGCCGCGATGTGGCTTTGTCTATAGGTGATGACTGTGCACTGCTGAATGTGCCGTCAGGCAGTCAGTTGGCTGTCAGCACAGACTCCCTTGTCGCAGGGACCCATTTTTTTTGGCCGATGCCGATCCGGCACTGATCGCTCACAAAGCCTTGGCTTCAAACCTCAGTGATTTGGCGGCAATGGGAGCGACACCGGCTTGGGTTTCTCTTGCCCTTACCCTACCATCACCTGATGAAGATTGGCTGCGCCAGTTTTGCCAGGGCTTCTTTGCATTGGCAGATTATTATAATGTTCAGTTGGTTGGCGGAGACACCACCAAAGGGCCGTTAAGTATCACGATTACCGTGCATGGCTTTGTCCCACAGGGCAAGGCGCTAACCCGAAGTGGTGCTGAATCCGGAGACTGGGTTTATGTAACCGGGAACTTGGGTGACAGTGCGGCTGGACTGGCCTTGCTACTGGGTGAAAAAAAACGGTCAGCGATGCGCAGTTACATGCGACATTGCTAGAGCGTCACTACAAGGCACAGCCAAGGATCTTGGCGGGGCAGGCATTGCAGGGAATCGCGTCCGCGGCGCTGGATATCTCAGATGGCCTGATTTCCGATCTCGGGCATATTTTAAAGCGCTCGGGGCTTGGTGCTGTTATCGAGGTTGATAAATTGCCGCTTTCAGCTGAATTGCGCCAGTTTGAAATCGAGCATGACAAAGCACTGCAGTTAGCACTGAGTAGTGGCGAAGAATATGAGCTATGTTTTACGGTCCCTGAGCAGAATCGTGGTGCCATTGATACAACACTGGCACACTGTGGTGTAAAGGTGACCTGTATTGGCCAGTTGCGTCAAGGGGCGGGGATCAAACTGATCAGAGATGGTCAGGAGCTTAACTGGCTTTTGCACGGCTATGATCATTTTGCGGAGTAATTTGTGGGAAATCCTAAAGATAACATTAACCTGAAAAATCCATGGCACTTGCTAGCTACTGGGTTCGGAAGTGGTTTGTCGCCAATTATACCGGGTACTATGGGCACTGTTGCGGCTATTCCATTTTACCTTTTAATGGTTCAGCTTCCTTTTGCTGCGTACTTGGTCATCACCTTGGTGGCTGCGCTGATCGGTATTACCATTTGCCAGAAAACTTCTGATGATATGGGAGTGCATGATCACGGCAGCATTGTCTGGGATGAATTTGTTGGTTTCTGGATCACCATGGCAATTGCCCCAGTGGCAAGTTGGGAGTGGGTACTGACGGGATTCGTGTTGTTCCGTTTCTTTGATATGGTCAAACCGTGGCCGATCAGCTGGCTGGACAAACATGTCCACGGCGGCCTGGGCATTATGGTTGACGATATTCTGGCTGGCTTTATGGCGATGATCGTGTTGTGGGGAGTCGGCTACTGGATGGGCTGGTAATATAAGACCATTCAGTATGTCATTGAGCCGCGCAATTGCGCGGTTTTTTTTATTTCTGACAAATGAGCTTTAAATCAACGCGCTATAAATTGTTCGTCTAGGCTTTATTAAGGTTTTCAGAACGATTTAGTGGTGAGCTATGCCGTGGCGCTGGTTAAAAGTGGTTGCAGGGTTACTATTGGCATGTCAGGTGAATGCGCAGAGATACCCCTCTACAGGATCGGCTTGGGTATTGCCGGGAAGCTGGGACGAGCCGCTGGCGACGTCATTTTTTCAACACCGCCCAAGATGTTAAAGATTGGGAGATCAGCCATGCGGATATTATTTTTGGCAGTATGCAAGATGTCGATACTAACCGGCAGACGATTGCTGTTGGATATATGTATAGCCAGAAGCTGGATTGCCGCCCGGGTAAACAGTCGGCATGGCTGAGCAAACAGGCTTCCTTGTCTGGGATCGACATGGAAGACGGATTCCTGCATTTTGCGGAAGATACCCGGCTTGAAGTTGAAAAAGCCAGTTCAGGCTTGGATTACTTGCTTGAAGGACAGCCTTACCACCTATTGCTGGTACGCAATAACCAGTTTTCCACCGCACGCTTGCCGCTGACACTTCAGCCTGACGATGAAGTTATCCTTTTCTCCTCCTATCCATTTGATGCCATTCAGCTTAGAGCTGATGGTTCTCCGTTACTCAAGCTGAATATGACTGATGAAAAAGGAAATGTTGCCGGGTGGAAAAAAAAGCAAAGGTCGACTGGTCCGGGACTAAGGGGGATATGACTTCTGACCCGTATCAAAATGACCAAGAGCAGCAAACTCTGACAGGTCAAATTACTTTGAGAGACCACTGGCAGAGTGCATGGCCTATTACCAAGGGCGCAAGCTTAACAGTGGTCATGTCGGGTTGGATAACGGTCTAAAATCGTGGATGGTGAAATTAGCCTGGCCGGAGGAAGTTCGGTTGAGCGCGTTAAGTATACAGCCTTGGCTGAGACTAGAGGCACAGCAGTTGCTGCTTCCCGGTTGGGATGCTGATAATGATAAAGATAACAACGGTTACGTAG
>LLEN01000054.1_pt1 | contig 24306 bp, 28 predicted proteins | sample 595881 | NCBI WGS metagenome assembly LLEN01 (sample SAMN02919314, study PRJNA255460) | bioreactor metagenome | biome: chemostat; feature: culture 2012_10.3; material: sediment; isolation source: day86 10degC chemostat 2012 inoculated with Wadden Sea sediment taken from... | place: Germany: Bremen ...
CGTATAGCCTTTTTCTGAATATACAACCCAATCAGGACTAAATCCCTTTGGCATAGATTCAACAATAAGGTGCTCGCTACCTTTTCTGAGCGAAGCCCAATCTTGATGGGGGAATGATGTTGCCATTTTTTTTCTATCAGCTGAATGGGTACATAACTGGGGTTCAGACGATAGGTTCGATCATCTAAGACAAATCCTGTTGGTGCCGGCAGTAATAGCCGCATTCCTTTTTCCAGTTCAACTGTTTCTTCCCGCAGGATCCGGCTGGCCAACAGGTAACCGATGCTTTGGTAGTAGTAGTTATTCCATAATCTGCCAGCTTCATACAAAGTGAAGGCTATCCACAGATCAGAGTCAGAAGCCGAATTGGCATCAAGTACGGTAAATTGACCTTGGGGATTTTCTCCCCACAACCAGGCAGGAAGCCGCGCGGTCAGATCTCCCTTGGCAAGATTTGTTTGAGTCCAATTGAATAGCAATTTAAACGTATCGGGATCATTGGCAATTAACGAAAAAAAATAACGCATATGATTGCCCTTCAGATGTTGTGATCTGCCGCGGATCAGATCCATCAAGTACGCGGCCATCGTCAAGAATGTACGTGTCCTTGAATACCTCCCATGTAGACCAGCTGCATTGCTCCCCCCAAGCCTGAGCACTAAGCATTCCGCAGATAATCAATGCAACTAACTGTTTCATTCTTTATCTCCTGCAGCTAACCTCTCTGTCGCAATCCGGCGTAATAAGCGCCAGATGATTATCGTGAGAGTCACTATTAGAAATACAACGCATAAAGCTATCAGCACCGGATGGGAAGAAAAGTGGTACCAAACAAGATCCATGACTGGTAACTGACCCAGGTAGAATGTATTCCCCACGTCAAAGCTGGCCACCTGACCTTTCTGTATCGTCACCACCGAACCAAACATATGCTCTAATTTACCGCTGTCATTCAGGCATCGCCGATTAAGGCAAAATCATCGACTGTCGATGCAACTAACGAGATCAAGCTACGAGTCTTGGTGATTGGTGACTCCATCGCGACCATACTGGCAAAGGCACCGGTAACCGTTACATCGACCGTTCCCGTCACATCAGCATCTTCTGGCTGACTCTTTAACCAGCTAGCCCACCCCAACTTGTTATTAATTACCGGCAGCGCTAATTGACGAGTCATCTCCCCCAGAATCAAGTTTGCTCCTTCATGAGAAACAACATTCTCTGCCTGGGTCGATATCGTTCCTATCGTCAGAATATCCTTATCAATCAATTGTTCAGGATCCCAACGATCTATCATCGCCACCTTTATTGCCGGATAACCCGTTTTTGTACCTATCGCCCCCATCGTATCGAGCATCAGGCCACTTCGGGTGCCGGAGGGTTTTGTTTCATCACCACGACTGTTTCTGATAAATCGGCCATCTTTGAAAAGGGAAATCCTGACTTAGCAAAAGCTCGCAAATTTGGCATTTTTATATAATGAGGAAAACCAGAAAAATCCAAAGTCGAATCCGAGTCCATTACGGCATAATTGCGACTGGGCTGCCCAGACTGACAAGCATCCCCCGAGCCTGATAGGAAGTTAAATTCAAACTGCATCGTATTACTGCTATCTATACGAAATGCCGGAATACGAGACGACGAACTGGTACTAATCAACGTATCGTCAATAAGTGGGATCCGCAGGGGGCTAGTGTCAGCATTCCTCCCTGTATCTGACAGGTTAAATGCCTCTACAAACTGTCCGTTTATCGAAAAGCTCATTCGCGACTCCGAACTCCCTGCCGGTGGAGAGTAACGATAAGCCAAATCAAGCGGTATACCTCGTGATTGCCAAGCAAATAGATCCGGCGGTAAGTTGAACGCCACATTAATAGGAGAAGATGTACGCCCCTCAAGCTGTAGCTGATAGGGGCCGTCAACAAGTTCAGCAAAACTAACCGGTCTATCCGTTCTCACCCAGTTAGGTGCATCATAAGGCTGGCGGGGCTTTAGTGTGGTGACATTATTAATACGTGCAATCGGACCAGTGAGTAGCTATTGCCAAGTACCAAGCCCCGTACCGCTGTATTCAGATCTTTACTATCGCGACCAAGTACAAGCAGCAGTTTCCGATATTCATTCATTGGATGGGTGACCAGCTGGAGTGTAGGCCCCGTAACGTCCGGTAAATCTCTGATAAATGATGGCCGGTGTTGATTAGTCGCAAATACAATCGCATGCTGTTGTTGTGGTAGTTTGTCAAAATAGACAGGGAAATTCACACCTCGCCAGCTGGCTAGCGTACCAAAATAGGAAGCCATGACCCCAGCAGCTTCTAACCCGTCAATATCTCGTTGAGCCGGAAAAACAAACGGCAGTGTTAGGTGCGAAAGGTCTCTTTCATCAAAAAAAATGGGGCTGGCAACAAAGCTAAATCTGTTGCAATATAGCTTGCTGAACTTGAAGGCGAATACTACCAGCCTTGCTAATTTCTGCCCAAATACTCGGGTCATTCGGGTTCCGGCAGGTGCTGTTGATAGAGCCAATAAGTTCAAACCGTAGCTGATTGAAATTGCTTATGAATCTTGTATCTAAAGGTATCGTGGTTGAAACTCTCTGCCCTGATCGCCATCGTTAATTGCGATCACACCCATAAGCTCTTCGTTTAAAAACACTTTAAGATGAGAAACGGCAGAAAGTAACGCTGGCGAGGGAACAAAACTGAACTGCAGTGAAGCCTTGGAGACAATTTCATCCAACCGCGAACCAAAGCTAAGAAAAGCCGTACTTTCGCTCCCCGACATAGAGATTGAGCCATTAATCCCCAACTGAGAAAATGTAATTTCTTTATTCTCGACGACCGATACTGGCTCAGTTGACGGCATTGATGCTGCAATACAAGAGATCAATAAGCCAAATATGAGCGTTGTTATTTTGATGATTAATCGCTTCATTTAATAATCCCTCAACTGTACAAATCTTGGTCTAAATGACGACGCATACCCAAAGAGAACACTGATAAATGTTCTTATCGCGTGGTAGACCTTGTTGACGGTCCTTGGACTATTCTCCAGCAACCTTTTGTACCCTTTAATACCTACGAGAAGGACACTCTTAAAACTATTCATTGGCTGATCGACTTGATACTGCTGCTTCCATATCAACCAATTATCGGCCCTGGCAAATGTACACTGAACATAATCAATTTCTTGCTTTGTTGTCAGGGCATTAAGCTGGAGACCGATACTTCCCTTTTCTCGATACATTACACGGCACTTGAACGTTACTTCCTCCGACGAACGCCGCAGTGTCACTTCAACCTCTGACTGTCCGTCAAAAATACTATTGTCTGCCGCTTTAACACGCAGCCCCCCAAGCGAAAAATCGACCATTGTTACTGGATACAGGTGCCCAGTATGCATGCGAACCACAGCAGGAATATCAACTTCAATCCGATGATTTTTACGAACTTGCTTCGCTTCTGCAGCAACCGCAATGGCTCCCCCAAGAATGAACAAGTTGTAAAACGTCCATAACAGGTTAAGACCTGTGGTTGCTATTTCGTCGGCAGGTCCCCAACCAATTCGATATACCCCAAAACTGACACCGATAACGTTCATACCAATCAACACAAGATATGGCTTGGATATGTTCCAATCAAAATGCGCCTGTTCAATTAGTCCCCCTTTTTTCAGTGACATTGAACTTGCCTTTTTTCTGGTGCAAAGAGTGCAACAGTTGTAGGTCGAGCGATATACCATGCCAGTACCGTTTCATAAACTTCCCCCCAGAAGGAGTGACGATACTTACCTTGAATTCTTGAGTTAGTTAGACTCGCATGTACCATATGAGGGAAAACGTACAATACAATGACTAGAGCTGGGGCATAAATAATGTGGGACTGAAATACCAAAAATGCTAGCGGCGCAACAAGGAAGATTATTCGTGGAATTCCTGATAAAAAAAATGCAGCATTGCATTGAGGTAGCAGAGCCTTTGCGGCCACTTCAACCCTTTCCCCGTTAGTGGGTTATCCAACCTGAAAATCTGAGCCATCCCCCTCGCCCAACGAATCCTCTGACCAACATGAGCCGATAACGACTCGGTCGCTAAGCCCGCTGATACTGGCTGCCTTAAGTAGGCTGACCGATAACCAAGACGGTGTAACTTCAAAAATGTGTGGGCATCCTCAGTCACCGTTTCGACCGCAACTCCCCCAATCTCTTCGAGTGCAGAACGACGCAATACCGCACAGGATCCGCAGAAAAAGGTCGCATCCCACATGTCATTACCATCCTGTACCAAACCATAAAATAGGTTTCCTTCACTCGGTACATCTCGAAAATTTGCCAAGTTTCTTTCAAACGGATCCGGAGAGAAAAAGTGATGCGGCGTCTGTACCAACGCTAACTTGTCATCTTTCAGAAAGCCCCCCATTGTGACCTGGAAGAAAGCTCTTGTCGGAACATGATCGCAATCAAAAATCGCAATGTACTCACCCTGAGAGTGTTTCAAGGCAAAGTTAAGGTTACCTGCTTTAGCATATTCATTTGTTGGCCGACGAATATAATGAACACCCACTTCTGCTGCGTAGGCTTTGAACTCATCTCGCTTACCGTCATCCAATATATAAATGTTGAGTTTATGCTTTGGCCAATCCACGCCCAATGCAGCCAGAACCGTTGTCTTAATAACGTCCAAGTTTTCGTTGTAAGTCGGGATCATTAAATCAATCGTTGGCCATTGAGACACATCTTTAGGCAACGGTATTGGTTTTCGCTTCAATGGCCAAACATTCTGAAAATAACCCAATATCAGTACAAGCCAAGAATAACTTTCCGCCATCAGTAGTATGATCCCTAGCGACAGGTCAACAGAATCATCCCAATTAAGTGTCGAGGTATAGCGCCACCAGATATATCGACACGAAACGGTGATAGAAAGAATTATCAATAATAAGTTGGGTACACGCCCCGGCAGGCGACGTATCACCATTGCCATTGACCACAACAGCAACACAAAGATCACTTGTGCCTGCCAATCAAATGGGACAGTAAGGCAAAGCAACGAAACAAAACCAATCAGAACAGTCAACAATACCTTTAGCAAACTCAGCCTTGCAGACTGACTATAAGATCGAGTTTTTTTCAGCTTTTACTTCAGCCTTGTTTTCAATCCAGCCAATAGCCGAATATACCAAGGACATTGGTAGGCCTAACAATCGTCGAAACCCTATCCAAACGAAATTACGGATCGTACCCTGCCGAATCCCATTTTGTACGCTGGCTCGATTTGGCCTACTCTGTTTTACTGATAACAGCCATAGCGCCTGAATCAGGCATCGTAAAGAATCCAAAAACTTGGGTCTTGAGAAATTTACATGTGGGAAAAGGCAAAGTGGCAATGTCCAAGTCTGAATCCCGAAAATTGTTGGCCTTAATACAAAAGAACACAGACAAAACCAGACAAACAGCACAAACTTACCCAATGCCGAAGCGGCTCACTCCCCGTATATGCAGAAAGGTTATAATGGAAGTCTTCAATAACTGAGGGGTTAAATAATCCCCCTGTGATAAAGCTAAACATAGCCACCTTCATTACGAGTCAGGGTCGCAATACTCCATAGTGCTAGCATTTTAAATTCTGTTGCAGCCAAGCTAGCTGGTGAGTAACAACCGACGGTCTGCAAATTAGCGGTAGCTTCCGCAAGGGCTTCATCAAAATGTATCGGATTTGAAACTAATGCTTCACCCCATACTTTTTTTTCATATAAAAGGAAAAATCACTGCTAACTTCACTATTCGAAAAACATTTGTTCGAGAGAAGCTTTAATTTTGGAAGTTGGCTAACCTTTTCGCCCTGTGTATTGAGAATTGAATAACAGGCTGTATCAGGGTTAATAACAACCAAGTGCAGATCGATAGCCGCATGCAAAGACTGTAGCAACTTCATGTGATCAGGAGAAAAAGTAACGACAGGCAAATGAAGAATAACGTAGTCAAATTGGCCGGCAAGCGTTTCCAGCATCTCAGAGAAAAAAAACTTTCCGACAACTTATACACTGATGATGTATCGGAAAAGCTTCCGACATAACTGTTACTTCCGTCTCTAGTAGAAGCAAACCGATCACGTTCACCAAATGGAAGGAAATATACTCCTGCCGGACTTTGGTAAAAAGCGAGTGCCCAATCCTCGCTTTGATTTACACGGACAGCCCACCCGTCGCCTTCCGTCATAATCATCGAAAAATAGACACGAATAAAATTACGTAAGTCCAGATCAATAATAGCAACTTTTCTATCAAGGTGATGAAAGCCACATGTAAGATTAGCTGCAACAGAAGATGCACCAACCCCGCCTTTTAACCCAGAGACAGCAATTAATTTCATCTATAGAGACCTTTCGAAGACCAAATTATGATTTTTTTTAGTTTCTACTATTCCATCCCCTAACCTAGGGTGGCATTGTTTTTCTTCTTCAAAAACACCCCAACGACCGTTAATGGTGCGCACCCTTTCGTTATCGGCGAACTCTTCATACTCAAATTCATCCAGATGGTATGATGAGGCTATATGAGAAAGATCTGATTCAATATCCATAACACTTTATAGTTAATAGAAAGCCTAAAGAAAAAAAATAATAATAGACATTAACTGAAATTATCATCGAATAATTAATTGCCTATACCAATATTTTATAATCATATTTATCAACATAATAAGAATAGCAGAAGTTAATAAAACAACCACAATCACAAATTTTTATTGCATTTTTTTTATTGCTCATAGTAGAAATACCGTTGTCATTCAAGACACCTTCCTTGCACTTACAGCCTTCACGTGATCAGTCAAGAACTGGGACTATGAGTTCCACTTCTTAAAGTGATAAACACCCTCACAGACATCATTGTCACCATGTTGAGTTTATCTTGCTGAAAATTGACCAACTTGCGATCCAAGTACTAGGATTAGAAACAACAATTTGAATTCACAATTTAGTTATTAATGGTAGCACTTCGGCCTTTACTTGACGATTTCTTGACTGGCACTGTCATAGAAATGCATAGACAGGCTAGTCACAGAACAGTGAATGAGTATAAAACCATATAAATTATGATAAATTTTATTATTTCAGAAGATCATGATGTGATTAATATGCTATTAACCAGTCCTTGTCACCTTAAAGGGCCAGATATAGCTAATACTGATAGTAATATTTTACTAGTTAACATAGCTCGTGATTACTATCAAAGTCTATTTTCTATAGAGAATAACGAGAAATTGTTAGCTTTTTATAATGATACTTTTTTTTTGAAAAAACACAAGGCATGGTCTTAAGAATATCAATAAATTACTCGATGATATAGAGCGAATCCCGCTTGCTCAAAATACAACTTTATATGTGCTATCTGAGGAGAACTTATTCTTACCTGATAATAAAGGATATCTCTCCCAAGCTTTTTTTTACGCTTGAATGGTTGGTTAACTCAATCTAACCTAACAATATACTTTTGCACCTTTGGTACTCATAAAAATAACCAACTCATTTCTTCACTGAATGCCCACTGCAACCAAATAGGAAGTGTATCAGTCATCACCAGCTCGTTAGACTCACATTATCTTTACACTATTCTATACTCCCATACTGTTCACGGTATTGTCACCAACACCAGTTATCATTTCGACCCGGAAGTCGCGACGTATACCCTCGTCGACGACAAAGAGCATATACTCACTAGAAACGATACCATCCATACTGATAACAGCTGTGAAGTACTAACACTAACAACGCTATTAAAAGATAGCGAAACTGCTCCTGAACGATTTAACTTTTACGATTCACTCGAACAACTGTTGCAAGTAGCCTCTACAAAAAAAACACGCGACTATTGTTCTACCATGCCTCACCGATGACGATATTGAGATAATCTCTCGCCAGGCTTATCAGCTTCGCATACATTACGGCAATAAATTGAAGCTTGTCGTAAGAGAAGTCGTCCAGTGCATCTGCTATAGCGATGAACGATTTTTATTAGACTCCGGAATCAACCTCATTGTTCCTGTTGAACTTTCTTTCTCACACTTCCTAAGCCAAACAGCTGCGATACAAAACCAAGTTTATGTACACCAACTACCTGTGCGGTACGAAGAGCTTCTCTGTTTACGCCCAAGTTACGACTTTTCAGGTTTAACTGGAATTGAACAATTCACTCATCATGTGAAGTCTCTTGTTTCCCGGCACATAAACCTAGCGATGGATTTTGCCTTCATACGATTAGACCTATTGCCGACAATTAGTGCCAGGGATTGTATTTCATTATGCAAACTTCGCCGTGATGGCGATCTACTCACGCCTTGCGAAGACGCTATTTATATCTTCCTGAGTGCTGTCCGAGCCAATGATATCGATGTCGCACTAAATAAGATATTCAGCATAAAAGTTAATGAGTTATTTGCTAATCATACGGTTTATGTCAACCCTATTGATATTATTGAAGTACTTGACCGTGCTCAGACAACTGCGATTCCTTTCACTAAAGAACTAAGATCAATCACTAGGCAAATTTCCTCTACCAATGAGCCACCAACGAAGAAAATTCAAACTCGTGCCTATGCGCGATGCGTTCCTTTAGAGCGAAATTCTCAGAAGGTACTGCCATGAACTTAGTCGACTTTATTCTGACCGTCTCAATCACCGCAGCATTAGGGTTTGTTCTGGGTTTTTTTTCACCAAAGCATTGATTACTAAAGTACGCCAGAAATGGTTACACAGGCAACCTAGCTACTTTGAAAAATATAAACACAAAGATGATGCATTGTAACCAAAGCATGGATGTGGACATATCATGACAACTAAACAACTTGGCAAAAAAAAGCGGTTTGGTCTCTGGGCTGGTGGAATATCTACTTCCTGCTCAAGTTAGCCCTTAAATTCAAAGGCATAGTCGGCTTTTCTGCTCTCTACAATTTTGCATTTTTCTTTTTCCTACTGATCCCTGTATCAAACAAAGGATTGAGAATCGCCAGAAACTGCATTGGTATAATTGTTGGCCTCTGGCTTCTTCACTTTGATTCTTTTTTTTGCCCCCGTTGAACCGCCTGACAGAACAACTATCTCAATTGCTTCAATTTGACACTCTCTATTTACTCGAACTGGCCTCTCGATTTATATCACTAGATATTATGATCTTATCGGGTCTGATCATCACCGGCTATTACTTTGCCAATCAAATATTCCGAGTCACAACCCTAGTAATGGTCACTATGCTATTTTTTTTAGCTTCAACCATACAGAACGGCCACTCTCGTACAGGCCAAAGTAACTCAAGTGCAGATCGATAAAACACCTCTTGAACAAGGATTATCGAAATTTGAACTGCCTGATGTTATTGATGACATTGCTTTGAACCAGTACCGTAAGACCTTTTTCAATAGCGAAGCACAAAAAAAATATCAGCATTGCATAGTGGGCTAACCCTCGGTCATAATTTTGACATTCTTCTGTTGAACATCTGCTCAGTTGCCTGGGATGATTTGGACCTGACAGGACAACTCGCTCACCCCCTGTTAGAAGAGTTTGATATCCTGTTTGAGAATTTCAACTCTGCAACCGCCTACAGCGGCCCTGCCGTTATTCGTCTTCTGAGAGCCAGCTGCGGCCAACAAGAACATAGCAATCTTTTTGACACTCCAAGCAACAAACAATGCTTATTATTTGATAACCTGGCGCAACTAGGCTTCGAAAATGAATTACTGCTCAATCACAACGGTCAGTTTGGTAACTTCATGACCCACATTAATAACAATGTAGGGGTTCTCTCTCCTGCCGTTGATCTTGAAAAGCTGTCGCCCTATCAGAAAAGTTTCGATGGCTCGAGCATTTATCGTGATGCTTCCGTATTGAACCAGTGGCTCTCCCAAGCCAGCCAAAGCGAGGGTCCCCCTACTGTCACTCTATATAATTCAATCTCGGCTCATGATGGTAATCGTATTATTCGTGGCAATACTGGCAGCAGTTTGATCAGCTACAAGCAACAGCAAAAAAAATGTACTTGATGATCTCTATGATTTCGTAAACCAGCTTAAAAGCTCAAACCGTAATCTGGTCGTCATCTTCGTCCCAGAACATGGTGCGGCCATGCGCGGTGATCAAATGCAAATTCAGGGCATGAGAGAAGTCCCTACAACTGCAATTACACGTGTTCCTGTAGGTATCAAGATCTTTGGGCCTAATCTGAACATGCAGGGAGACAAGGTGAAACTTAGTCAGTCAAGTAGCTACCTAGCCATTTCAGATTTATTAGGGAACATTATTGAAAGCGATATATTTTCAGGCCGTGCCTTCCAGCTCGATGACCTTGTTCGGAATCTCGACGAAGTCGGCATCGTTTCTCAGAATCAGGGCACAACAATGATGGAAGTTAGGGAAACATCTTTCTTGACGTTAGATGACGAGAGCTGGATCCAATACAAGGCTAACTAGTTCCACGTAGTTTAAATTGTAAATATTTGAAAAGATGACTTCGCCAACATGGTATGACACTGTTAATTCTGTAAAAATAATCACACTTGATTAACACTTACAGGATGTGAGCAATGAATGCACCTACTCCAACTTGGGACGGGTTCGTTAGAGGTTACCACTGGCTACAAGCCTGCTCAGTGGCAGGATTGTGGTATACCGGTACGGAAGGTCTAATGGACTGGCACTTCACGATTGCCTATTTCTTATTGGCACTGCTGCTTACCCGACTCGTGTGGGGGCTCATTGGTAGTGAAACCGCTCAGTTTCGTCACTTTGTGCACTCCCCGACCACTGTGATTCGCTACCTTAAGTCATTGCATAAGAAAGATAGCCAAACAAAACAACACCCTGGGCACAACCCAGCCGGTGGATACATGGTGGTGGTATTCTTTGTTTTACTTAGCGTACAGCTATCCACGGGGTTATTTGCTAATGATGACATTCTATCGGAAGGACCGTTTGCAATGTACGTCAGCGGCGAAATCAGTAGTTTGCTAACCCAGATCCACGCGATTAACTTTAACCTGATCTTAGCGCGATAGGGCTTCACCTTGGCACTATTTTTATCTACTTGCTTGGGAAAGAAAACCTAATCAAGCCAATGATTAGTGGCAGCAAAGCTCTTCCTGCCGGACATGCTCCCAAGATCACAAATGGGTTGCTCGGATGGCTGGTTTTTGCTGTCTTTGGCGGGGTTATCTATATCTACTTTGCTCAAGACATTGTTACTTATCTTTTCTAAGGCATTGAGGGTAAAGTCATTACGCTTTACCCTCGCCAGTCAACAGTCAACAGTCAAGCCATATTAACGGAATTTATAATCGCTATGGCATGACTTACAGTTTTTCGCTGCCACCCCGAACGCCCGTTTCGTAGCACGCTCATCACCTTCAAGGGACACGGCTGCCAACTGAGCCATATCTGACTGAAATTTATTCAGTTTTACTGAAAAACCATCCCAGTCAGACCAGATTTCTGGCTTCGCTTTGGTATCACCGGTTTCAGCTCCTGAAACTTTGAATGCTTCCTCCGGCATCAGCGACAATTGAGAGATAAATTGCGCACGCTGACTAAATTGCTTCTGATCCCACTCTTTACGACCTTTTACCATTTCCGCCATATCACCAAAGTTCGTCGCAATCATTGAAAATGCAGATTGGCGATAGTGAATGGCATCCTCAGGTTTTTCGAAAGGAGAAGCCGACACGCTTGTTGCAACCAAGAGTACACTGCCTAGTATTACTTTCTTCATCATTGTAGTTCCATCTAGTTGTTGTTATTAACTAAAAATGATACCAACACGCCACGGTTAGTAAACATAACCAGCCCACAACTTACAAACATTTACAATATCGTAACCTTCAATGAATCTATTCAGATATTCCTTGTACTAGTGATAAAATTATCCCCACTACATAAATACAATATGAGCAAAGTCATGCTAGGCACACTACAAAAAAAATGAAATCGTCACTAGGTAACGTGGTTGAATACCAACTGCCTGTCGGTGATGATTTTCTGCCCTTAAACCCTTTGATTGGTAAAACACTCAAACTTACCCACACCGGTAATATCTTCTGTGATGCTTGTGGCAAAAAAAACAAAGAAGAGCTATTCTCAAGGGCACTGCTTTCCCTGTATGAAAAAAAACTGGCCCGCTGTGATATGTGCATCATGAAACCGGAAACCTGTCATTACGCGAAAGGGACTTGCCGAGAGCCGAAATGGGGAGACACCCACTGTATGGTTCCTCACTATGTTTACCTTTCTAATACATCTGGTTTGAAAGTAGGGATCACCCGACATACTCAGCTACCGACCCGCTGGATTGACCAAGGAGCGACTCAAGCACTAGCCATATTGAAGGTTAAAACGCGTCAGATTTCTGGGTTAGTAGAAATAGCCCTTGCCGAAATGGTGGCTGATAAAACCAACTGGCGCGCCATGCTAAAAGGCGACAATGAAAACATTGATCTGAAAACTGAGGCTAAGCGACTGCTCCCGACTATCGAATCTCGGCTCAATGAACTATTGGCGTTGTACGGCGAGGATGCCGTCGAACAACTCGATGAGGAATTGGTTACTATTCAATACCCGGTAACCCAGTACCCAACCAAAATCAGCTCTCATAACTTTGACAAAACACCGGTCGTTGAGGGGACGCTGCTAGGTATAAAGGGGCAATACCTGATCTTCGACACTGGGGTGATTAACATTCGTAAATTCACCAGTTATGAAGTAACCGTTGAAACCCCATAGCTATTGAAACCCCAGCTTTCGGGTTAACAAAACAGCAATAGCAAAAAGGCGGTTTAACCGCCTTTCTCTAGGCAATTATTCCTTGCCTATTTCTTCGTCTTTGGCTGAACATACTTTCTTGAACCGTCAACAATGGCAACATCTCGGATAAAGTTAATCCCAAGTACAATGCCTTTGCCTGCGGTTAGGGCAAACTCGGTAAGCTCATTGAGTTCACCTAGCTTAGCGCGTAGCTTCACTACAGCTTGGCGCTCTTTACTACCATTTTTGTTTTTCAACCAACGTTCGACTGGCAACTCAACAGATTGACCACTTGTCTTAAACTTAATCCAGTCATTTCCATCTCGTTCAAATTCCTGGATATCTGAAACACCAATTGTCGAAAGCTTTACATCGGAATCCACTTTAACTCTGACATGCTGCTTGGCAGAGTCTAACCAAACCCATTCCTCAGCGCCCAAAATTAGCTTTCCATCCTGCGTCTTAGTCACAACCGGGGTTGGCTTAGGCTCCGGCTTGGGTTCCGGTTTGACTGCCGGCTTCAACTCTGGCTCGGGCTGCGGTACAGGTACAACCTCAGAACCAGTGACAATGGGTTCAGTGGGTTTCACTTCACCACTAATTTCGGGCTCAGGTTTAGGCTCCGGTCCACGAGTAACTTGCTGTGCGCAACCAGCGAGTAATACCGCCGCAATACAGGCTGCAATTATTCTCATTCTAATAACCTTAAATCTTTCCCATACCACAATAATATGCTGATAAATCATTCGCTCGCAAGTTCTACCTTTGGGCATAGATCTCGTTAAATTGATTTACCTTAGCTAATAACCACGGCTCATCATACCATCCTATATTGCGACTATGCTTAGCATCATCCCACAAACTGAGAAACCAACGTCTCAATTCAAAACCCTCGGCAAGCGGTACTTTTTCTTGGTAACGCTCAACCAGCTTCAGATCAGGCCGCACATCATAAAGGTGGAAAATATCAAATTCTCGATGCTTATAACCTGCATCACATGGATCAAGAATAGCTGCGACTTTAAACGTCCTGGGGTTAAATAGCACATTCCCGACATGGCAATCATCATGAACAAGTGACGAGCGAGTATTTATAGGTGAGAGAATTTCTTCTTTGTTCTCCCACATAGAAATATAGGCATCTTTTAATCTAGGAGAGAAAGGCGAACAACTACTTTGTACATAACGTAATACCGGCGCCATCCAACTATCGAATGCTTTAATCAGGCACGGGTCGTACCGCTCTTCAGCAAGCTCAAAGCCTTGCTGCGATTGATTGTCATGAAGAGTTAATAGCAAGTCTGTATAACTTTCGCGAAAGTGTTCGAGCACTATAGGATTATTGGGTAATTCATGGGCGGACAAGCCATCAAGCCATTCCATCATTAAGTAGTCATAGCCCTCTTCCCGGCCAAAAAAAATAAAATTTCAAGGAACAGGACAAGCTAGGCATTTTGAGAGACGATTTAATCCCGTAATTTCTTTTGCCAACCGCCCTATCTCTCTAGAGAACTTTACAACAACCTTCCCTTTTGGCGACGCTGCAAATACAACCCAGCCGTAGAATGATTCCTGAATATTACACAGTTCAGGCCGCTGACCATACATTGTCTGATAAGCAGTTTCAGCAATTTGCTTAAGCTGAGGCCGAATCATTAACACTCCCTTTCACTTGAATAACTGAACTCATTCAGTCATATATTCCCTACACAAATACACAGTCAAAAATATAATAATTTTAGTCTTATCTATCGCAACCAGAGTGCAACAAATGACACTTTGTCGCTAGAGTTTTGGGTCAAAATAGTAATTTATGAGTACGTGCTCTCATAAAATTGCATTTAGCGAGGCTACTGAGCGTAGAAAAGCCATGCATTATATCGCCATGAGAGTTGATTGAGATCAGTTCTTAATAAACAAAGAGTTGCCAATAATACCCGTGCCTTTCTCTAGAGACATTTTATATGTGTGAGGCCAATAAACGCAGGCAATTGTTAGTTACAGATGATTGTTAATAGCAAGTAAAGTTAATAAATAGGCAGATGCTGTGAATGTCACAGCACCTGTTACTTATTGGATCGCGATACCAATTGCGTCGGCAAGCTGATTCAATTGCTCTTCACTGTCGAGCTTAACTGACCAGTTAACGCCACTTCCTGTTGCAGTAACCACGTTCGCCCCACCAATTAACGTAACGTCATCCACCCGTGCTTGCAGAGTTACACGCGATGTCCCGTCGAGACGAACAACAAGCTCATGCTGGTTGGCAATGATACGGCCTTCAGAAAAAGATAAATTCATTTGATTACGCTTCTTTCTTCTTGTGCTTCATTACTGCCATCGTCAGGCGGCTTGTGCATACCAAACGGCCTCGTTCTTCCGTGATCTCGATCTGCCAAACCTGCGTAGTCGTCCCGAGGTGAACCGGTATTGCCGTTCCCTTTACGATTCCACTGCGAACAGCACGAACATGATTGGCATTAATATCAAGCCCTACACAATACTTTGTCTCATCAACGCACATATTGGCAGCTAATGAGCCAAGCGTTTCTGCCAACACCACTGATGCTCCGCCATGTAGCATGCCTAATGGCTGATGTGTGCGCGTATCGACCGGCATTACTGCACTCAGGCTATTATCATCAAAGCCGCAGTATTCTATGCGAGGTGCTCAACAAGCGTATTCACCGAACTCAGGTTCAAACTATCTAGGGTGAAGTTTTTCTTCCAAATACTCATGAAGTTACCTATAGGTGATAATAAAGAAAGAATACCACTCTCCATTCGTATCGACTACTAACTATGTAGTATGATCCAATCATTCGTTTTTCCTATAATTGAATGAAAGGAGTCATTCAGATGAATTACTTTCGATCTCTACTTAGCACTGCTCTTATAGCCTCAGCTATCACACTAACAGCCTGTTCAAGTTCACCGACAGGTCGACAGCAAGTACTGCTTTTTTTTCCAATCAAGATATGTCACAGCTCGGGGCACAATCCTTTGAACAGCTGAAAAAAAACAAGAAACAATCAATCACGATCGAAAGACCAACCAGTACGTTCAGTGTGTAACCAAGGCTTTAACGTCTAAACTGAACCCAAGCAGCGGGTTCAGTCAATGGGAAGTAGTGGTGTTCGACAGTAAGCAAGTCAATGCCTTCGCGCTACCTGGTGGAAAAATTGGTGTATACACCGGATTGCTTGAAGTTGCAACTAACCAAGATCAGCTTGCAACCGTCATCGGCCATGAAATTAGCCACGTATTAGCTCAACACAGCAATGAACGTCTGTCACGTAGCCAGTTAGCCAATGTTGGGCTGCAACTTTCGAGCGTAGCGATAAGCGGCACAGATTACCATGATGCGGCCATGGCGGGACTCGGTCTTGGGGTGCAATATGGTGTGCTGATGCCCTATGGCCGGGCCCAGGAATCCGAATCAGACATCGTTGGATTGCGCTTAATGGCAGAAGCGGGATTTAACCCACATGAAAGCGTTAATCTGTGGCAAAATATGGCGAAGGCTGCCGGTGGTAGCCAGCTCCAGAGCTTCTTTCCACCCACCCTTCCCACTCGACACGTATTGATGATCTCAGAGCAGAAATAGGGCGATTACCGAGCAATAATGCAATTCGTCCTCAGTGCCAACTCTGATCGTGTTCGGAAATAAAAAAAAGCGCCCTTAGGCGCTTTTTCATTTACAAAGCAATTTACTTCGTGATTTCAAAGCCCGGCGTATACACTTCTACGCGACGATTCTTTGCACGACCAGCATCAGTATCGTTTGGTGCCAGGGGCTCTACCTCACCTTTGCCCTGAGCAACTATACGATTTTTATTAATCCCGAAGTGCGCCCCTAAATAACCAGCAACGACTGCAGCACGCTCTTCCGAAAGCTTCTGATTGTAATCTTCGGCTCCTCGGCTATCGGTATGACCAACGACATACAGTTTAGTCTCAGGATACTCCACCAACCGTTGTGCAATTGGCTGTATCAAATCGATATCTGATTGCGCTAGCGCATTACTGTCAAAAGCAAACGGCAAATTGACACTCAATGCCTTCACTTTCATGATTTCAGGTTCAACGGGTACGGGCGCAGGCTCTGGCACAGGTTCGGCTCAATAACAACGGCCGAAGCTGGAGCTGGCGCACCCCAGTAATACACCAAACTTAAACCATAGAAATGAATATCACTTTCGCCGGGGCTGCTTCCTCCCACCTGGTTATAATATTGGTACTCTACGCGGGCAGATAGATCATCATTAAAGAAAAATTCCGCACCGACTCCCGCTGTTGGAGCAATGCCGTTATCATCCTGATTATTTACACTATTATCGGCATCAAATACGTAGCCACCAAGCTTACCAAACAGATCAATTGACGGTGAAGCCGCCCAGGTAAACTTACCGACAAGATCTAACCCGTGTACTTCAAATCCGCCGCTGCCATTATTAAAATCGGCCTGCCCCAGATAGGTGTATCCACCCTCAACGCCAAGCCAAGAGTTATAGGTGTAACCAATAAAGGCACCGCCTCCCCAGTCATCACGTTCAAAGCTATTCTCGGCACCATCTAAAGCCCCATCAAAACTATCAAAGTTTGTACCGCCGATACGCGCGCCGGCATACCATGGGTTATCTGTTGCGGCATTAACAGCTCCCGAGAGTAATAACGCCAATGGGAGAATTTTGTAAAATTTTGTCATATCTAGATATCCCTATTATTCATTCTTTTTTTTGCCACTACCACTGTAGTGTTAGGTCTTAATTTGATTTTTTTTACAAGGGAAATACAAATAAAAAGTGAGAAAAATCTTCCAGATATCAACAATAAAGAAAGGGATACTAACTAAAACGAAGAGAGTCATGCAAAAACAGTCACTGCAGTTTTGTCGGTGACAAATTTATTAAAGAAAGAAAATAAAAAAAAGCTCATTAACATGAGCTTTTTTTGTGGTAATTATTTGTCTTGTATGCGCCCTTCAGCTAATGCTTCAGCCGTTGCATCTTCTACGGCCATAAAGAGGTAATCGACGTCCCCCTTTGGCGACGTCATCGGGTTCAGGGTAATATTCTGATACATAAATGGCGCTTGTTGGGTAATAGGCCTGACATTACGGCACTTAAACAGATAAGGACGCTGACGCCAAATCAAAAAGCTCCGGCATCCTAATTCAAAAACAGGCTTCGACTTCGCAGTAAACCACTCTGGTGGGATTTCAGGAAAAATGTCGAATATTTTTTTTCCCTATCGCCTCATGCGCCTGTTTACCACTGTGATGGATCATAAATCCATTCCACACATGAATGGTATAATCTTTATCAAGAACGACAAGGCCAACATCAACATGCTGCACCATATCGACCATCCAATGAAACTGTTCAAATTCAGCAGGTAAAGCAAACATGGCCTAGTCCTCGTCCATCAAGTAAGACAGCTTGTTATCGAGCAAAGGTAGTGATTCATCAACAAACATCAGTAATAAATCACACTTGATATCAGTACCTTCAATACCGTAACTCACTTCAAATGTCATTGTTCTACGCCAATTTCCTTCTGTCTGCTCAATCATACTTTCTATCGACAAATGTTGTCCGAGCAACACTGGGTGACTTTGGAAAAACTTCACTTCAGCCTGTTGCCCTAAGCCCTTAAGGAAAGAACCAACAAGAATATTGCTGACATCCATCAACAACTCCAACTCTGAATCACACCCCGACTCTACTGGGTACTTCATCATAGTCATAAGATCTTTTACACTGGAATCACTTAACAGCACCAAGCTTCACCAGCGATCCCTTCACCACTGAAACCCTGGCAGACGCCGGACATCGCACTATTACTGGCAAGGTGGCGCATTGTCATATGAAGTTCACTCACTTCAAAGACATTCACGTTAGGCAAAGGCAGGTTAACAAACACGTCAAAATGGCGGGCAAGCGAATCCGCCGCTCGACCAATAGCCACATTGGCAACTTCAAGATAAACATCGCGACGTCGAAGTGCAGGGGTGGTGATTCGGTGTATCACCTCATCAAATGCAACAGGCTCGGAAGGTATCAGCTCTTTGAGCAGCGTTTTCAATAACGCTTTATCAACCGGTTTTTTTTAAAAACTCAACCGCGCCGAGGGCTTTAACTCGTGCCTGTGCTTGTGGCTGGATATCACCCGACACCACAATTACTTTAATATCAATATCTTGTTGGCGGATCGCCTCCAATGTCTCGTATCCGTCCATCTCTGGCATTGTCAGATCCAAGAACATCAGGTCAAACTTGTCTTTCTGAAGGTGCTGCAAGGCCTCTAAACCATTAACAGCAAAAGTAACTTCGGCTTGCAAAGAGGCTGGTAGGGCCCTTGCCATTTGCTTTCGTGCTAATGCTGAATCATCACAAATCAAAATTGAGGTAGCCATGCGTGCTCCTTGGCGCTTCTTATCTATTGGAGCGCTGCTATTATTCTTTTTAATAAAACATCCACCTAGATAATAACAGTAGAAGTGCTACTGGTCTGCTGAAATATACCGCTAGCACCTATTTACAAGCCTTCATTTGACTGAACCAAGACATGTGACAACGTCACAACAAGGAATTGTATGTCCTGATTACACCTTAAGTAGTATGCGCAGCATCATTGTTATGCCTTAAATGGCCATCCTATTTACATTGTAAATATTGGCTTGAACGAGGTGATTTTCCTTTTCCACACTGAGTAAGTGTTTTAAACACGATGAAGGCAACGTAGAATGCTAACTATTATCACGATATGACTTAAAGCGACTTATCAGCAAATTATGAATGTTCATGGTTCCCACAACACCGATAGTCAACATCCTGTAAAAATAGGGATCATCGGTGGAGGTATCGCTGGATCAACGATAGCGCTCCGCTTAGCTGAGCTTGGTATCCAAGTAGAGCTATTCGAAGAAGGCAAGAGCCTAGTCAACGGCCCGCCAATCTGCCATTTACATGCTGGCGGAAACCTATATAGAGAGATCTCAGATCAGCAATGTCTGACGCTGCTTCAAGAGTCGATAGATACGCTTCGTATATTCCCCCATACCGCGAATATCAGACCCACCGTTATTGCCGTTCCAGCGCGAGATCTTGGTGATCCTGAAGCTCTGCTTCCACGGTTAGCGTTGCTGCAAGACGCTTACCGTCAATCCGTCGAAGCCGATAGTCAGAATCAGGTACTAGGGAACCCCGATAACTATTACAAGCTCTACTATCAATGTGAACTGGAACAGCTAGCCAATTTATCAATACCTTTAGAACCAACTTCAATTGATGACTGGATGATCCCTGTCGCCAAGAACTTAGATTTAGATAAATTTAAATTCCCACTGATTCTTGTTCAGGAATATGGATTAAGCGTATTTCGCCTGGCGGCAACTGCCAATATAGCCCTTGAACAGTTACATTCGTGCAAGGTAAATACACTATCCACCGTTATCGATGTCCAACAACACGAATACGACAACTCTTGGTCAATCAACTACCAACAATTCGACGAAGCACTTGGTGATCATATTACCCGCTCTATTGACGTTGATTATTTGGTCAATGCCTGCGGTTACCGTACCGGAACACTCGACAACTGGGCAAATTTACCTCGTAACAGAATGGTAGAGTTCAAAGCAGCTACGTTACCCACTGGCAGAGTGTAAAGGGAACTGGCCTGAGGTTATTTTCCACGGTGAACGTGGGACCCCCAATGGGATGGCTCAGCTTACCCCTTACCCTGACGGCTTTTTTTTCAGCTTCATGGTATGACAGAAGACATTACGCTATTTCGACAAGGACTGGCCAGTAGTACAACAAAAAGTGCCCAACCCGAACTAGGTAGTTCATTCATTCGAAAGCTTAAACACGGCTGGACAAACTCAGACATTGATACTCGAACCGATAGAGCCATTAAGCACATGGCGCAGTTTGTGCCGGCATACCACACTGCAAGCATAGGCGGAAAGCCATTATTCGGCGCTCAGCAGATCCCTGGAGATGACCCTTCACTCAGGCCGCTGATATCTCTTTTGCAGGCCAACGCTATGCGCGAACTGAAATAGTCAAAGCATCTTCTGCACTTTCTGCCGCTGACGGTGTTGTCCAACAATTACTGTTGGAAGGCCTCCTACCTGATTTCAATGAGGCTAAACAACCTCTCGAGCTACAGTTTCCGTTCACATCAAGCCTAAGTCAGGCCGAAGTGCTCACCAAGGCCGAGACATTAGCAACAGAACGGGGTTATCCTCCCGCCTTGGCGCACTTAGTTCGATTCGATACTTAAGAGTTCTATCAATGCGGCTCAATGTAATGAGTCGCTTGCTAGCGATAGAACACCGCAAGCCAGATTGTCTCTTGATCGGGAATGGTCCATGACACTTGGTGACGCTGGTGGGCAAGAATATTAAGGTGGTCGCCTTGCTTCAAATGTACCTCTCGGTCGTTATCATCAAACCGTATCCGGGCTTCACCCTTCAGCACTACCACCCATTCATGTTCATCTTGGTCGTACCACTCATCGGTTGGTGTCGTATGGCCTTTGGAGATAATGCGCTCTATACGGACCGTTGAAGTGTTGACGATATCTTCAAATACTTCCTCTGCAGTTCAGCAGGAATACTGTCGAAAAGGTTCATTTTTCCCTCCTCTATATAACAAAAGGCGAGGTATCACCCCGCTCTATAAATATGCTATCCGTTACGACCCAATTATTTTTTTTGGTAAATTGATTTCAATCTTTTTGTCTAGCGCTTCCAGCTCAGTTTGCAATGCTGTTAACTGGGCCTCTTCGTCGGCAACAGCTCTTATCTTAGCATCATACTTGTCGCAATCTGCCTGTGAAACCCAGTTCCAGCTTGTGCCAGATTTAAATTCATCACACGGCTTCTTGAAGTCTTCCGCTACACGTTTGGCTTTCTTAACATCAACTTCTGCCTTGGCAACCTGTTTTTGCAACAACAGCTGCTGCTGATAAAGCTCTTTCGAATGGCTCAGTACCACTTGTTGCTTTTCTGCGGTTGTTTTCAACTGAACAACTTTGGTATCCAGTTTCTTCTTGGTCACCACCAACTTTTTTTTGCTGCTGTTTCAATTGAGCCAGTTGTTTCTCATAATCGACTTTCTGCTGCTCAAGCTCAGCTTGGTTTTTCGTCAATTGCTCGAACGCCTCTTCAAGCTCTAGCGCCTTTTGCGTTTCGAGAGCCTCAAAACTTTCCTGTAGGGCCTGCTTTTTTTTCAGCCAACAAGGCATTTTTCTGTAATAGCAGCTCATACTCTTCTTGGCTAGGTCCGGGGCTACGATTCCAAACGGCCGAAGCAAAATACTTCCCAGTACAAAACCAACCACTAATGAAGCTTTCCAAGATGACATCATATATATTCAACCCGCTAAACAAATCGCCTTTTCAGCCCCACGCCAGCTTTCGCCTAAACACGAACGTCAACCGCCTACAGAACTCAGGGCACTATCAATATGTTAATAATATCAGCCAGATATTCTCTTTGTGTCATGATTTCATCAAAATGAATACAAAACCGATGAGATTTCCGCTTATTCACCAAAAGCAGGCAAAAAAAAGGAGCATGTTTCATTCTCCTTTTTTTTCTCATCGATTATTTCGATGTCAGGTTCAAGGTCAAATCGCCGGGTTTAATCCATCCCATTTTTCGCATAAATTCTGCGATAATCAGCGTGACGACGGCCGGTAATATTAGATGCATAAGGATAACCGCCGTGTAAATTTCACCACTACTCCATCCGGCGGCATCGAGCGCGATAAATGACTGGATCTGCCCGACAAAGCCAGATGTTCCCATCCCTGCTCCCAATGGCGTGTTTTCCAGTGCAAACACCAGCGTGGCAATCGGGCCAAGAATTGCTGAAGCTAAAATAGGCGGCAGCCAAATCTTATGATTCTTGACGATATTAGGCATTTGCAACATCGATGTACCCAGCCCTTGAGCTACAACACCTGCCCAACGATTTTCACGAAAACTCATCACGCAAAGCCGACCATTTGAGCACAACAGCCTACGGTTGCCGCTCCTGCAGCCAAGCCATTTAGGCTAAGCATAATCGCAATTGCCGCACTGCTGATAGGAAGCGTCAACGCCATCCCCATCAAAACAGCAACAACCATTCCCATCAGTAACGGTTGTAACTGCGTCGAATACATAATGAGATCCCCCAATGCAGTCATTAACGCACCAACCTGAGGACCAACAAGCGTACCGACAGTAACGCCAACGACCACAGTAACGGCCGGAGTCAGCAGAATATCAATCTTTGTTTCATTCGCGACCAATTTTCCGCATTCAGTTGCCGCAACTGATGCAATATAAGCGCCGACAGGCCCTCCCAGTGCAGCTCCTGCCGCACCCGCCGTTGTAGCCGAAAAAAAAGGACCAAAGGCGGCGCCTTCAGAGCATAGGCAATCGCCACACCAATTGCTGGTCCTGTCATCTGCTTCGCAATAGGCCATAGAGTTTCCGAAAATAGCGGAATACCCAGCTTCATTCCCAGTGTATTTAAAATCGAGCCAATCAATAAAGAGGAAAATAAGCCTAACGCCATATAGCTCATGGCATGAACAAAATATGTCCGGGCAGAAAAGTCTATATTCTTTCGATGTAGGAAGTCACTGAGTTTGTGCTGTGCTAGCTGCATGATAATACGTCACTGTATATGGCAATTTGTTCGAGATGAGCAAAAATCAAAGTCACTGATTCTACATGACTGCGCTCAGGCGAGCCATATTCCACCAGCAGCACAAGGAGGGAGATAATAAGTATATATTGATAAAATCCCAGTGGACATTGATCACACTCCTGCCTCCCTAGTTTTACTTACCCCCTTACCATTTCAGGCCCACTACACATATTAGCCACAATATTATGAGCCAAGATTTACTCATTCGAGCCTCAGCCATAACGTGAAATGCCAACGCTAAATACCGATCACTATCTTGTATTCAATCCTTGGAGCCCCACAATGATAAGTTCCTTAACTGCACGGATTCCATCAACCTGACACGACTCGCGGCTGCCATTACTCTAATTATCAGTCCGTTTCATCTAGAGGCAAAAACAGCACCTGAAATCATGACGGCTCGACATTATGAAAAACAGGTTCCCTCTGAAGCAATATCAACCCAAGATACGACTTCTGCTTACTATGTCAGTGAAAAACTGGATGGCATTCGCGCCTTCTGGAATGGTGAAAAACTAGTCACCCGTACTGGCAACGTTATTTCAGCGCCAGCTTGGTTCATCGCCTCGCTGCCCAGTAATACGCCTCTCGATGGAGAACTATGGGCTGGTCGAGGCTCATTTCAACACATTGCCGCAACGGTTTTGGATCAATCCCCAAATGATGAACAGTGGAAAACGGTTAACTATATGATCTTTGATTTACCCTCCAACCCCGACCGATTCGAACAACGTCTGAAACAGCTATACACTGTCATTACCCAAATAAATCGTCCTCACATTCAACTTGTCCCGCAACACTCCT